>OKRU01003186.1_pt1 | contig 13391 bp, 7 predicted proteins | sample 1601131 | NCBI WGS metagenome assembly OKRU01 (sample SAMEA3541558, study PRJEB24748) | human gut metagenome | biome: human gut; feature: human-associated habitat; material: faeces | place: China | collected 2012 | reverse complement strand
ATCTCATCTTCTCAGAAATGGTAAGACCTGCTGCATCATCAGCTGCACGGTTGATTCTGTAACCGGAAGAAAGCTTCTCTGTTGACTTGGAAAGAGAACTAGTTGTCATTCCGAGCATTCTGTTTGCATTCATTGCTGTTAAATTGTGCTGTACTATCATAGTAATTACCTCCTTGTTTTACCACTGCACCTCCATGTGCAGTGTGTGTATTGATTGTCCGTTATTTAACGGAAGTTACGCTATGTTGTTGTAGATAATTTTTTGCTGTGTACCAGCTAAGCCGCTCCTTTCCAATGCTTCTTTCCGGTCGAATATGTAGAAGTTAAAACGGTTGTGCCGATCGGAAAGGATACATTTTCTAACAAATGTCGCATTTTTTATTACACTTATAATATCGGCTTATTTACCAAGGACTTAACCCTTTTTTTGAAATTTTTGTATATTTTTTATTTTTACGGATTCGAACAAAATATTGTGGCAAAGAAAAGTCCTTGGCACATGATATGGATTTCAAAATACTTCTTATTAAATTCTCTATAATTTTATATGGTAAAACACGTCGTCTTTTTCTTCCTGTACGATTCCGAGATAGCGTTTCGTGATCTGATAGGACGAATGGTTGTAGATCATCATTAGCATAACCGGGGAAACGCCCTGTTTCCATGCATGATAGCCAAATGTTTTGCGCAGGGAATGACAACTGATGTGCTCGTCTTGCCCAGTTTCCTCGGCGGCTTTGCGGATGATCCGCCACGCCTGACTCCGGCTGATCGGCTGGTTGACATGCCGATTGGTGCAAAACAGGTATTCCTCGCCCTTTTGACCGTGATAACACTGTTCCAATGTGGATATAATGCAATCGTTTAACGCAATGTAATTTTGTTTACCCGTTTTCTGCTCGACTACATGCAGATGCCGGCGAAATCTACCCCAGTGCTCGTCGTAGACATCTTCCCATTTTAATTTCAGGACATCGCCAATGCGCAATGCCGTGTTCAATCCTACCACAATTAATAGGTAGTTTCTCATGTTTCCTCTTTCCAGATAATAGTTTTTAAATCGCTGCAGATCCTCTTCTTTCCTGATGGGACACGTTGTACTCATAATATTTTCCTTTCCGGTAATGCTACCTTTTGTATTTCTGCGGAGTGCAATTTTCCGCGGATTGCTGCAGTTTTATTTTAATTCTTTCTTATGAAATACGGAAGTTTGCGAACGCCCTATTTATGCGTGATCAGAGTAGGATGCGACATTTGTTAGATAGCGTTTCTGTTTTACGAAAGGAGGCAACAATTTAACACAACCAAATCAATGATAATTGTAATATGATACCGCACTTGCGGTGTCGAAACATAGCACACGGGCAGAAAGGAATCTGCCTGTTTCAAACAAGGAGGTAACTACTATGATAGTACAGCACAATATTACAGCGATGAACGCAAACAGAATGCTTGGAATGACAACCGGTTCTCTTTCCAAGTCAACCGAGAAGCTTTCTTCCGGTTACAGAATCAACCGTGCAGCAGATGATGCAGCAGGACTTACGATTTCTGAGAAGATGAGAAAGCAGATCCGTGGTCTTGATCAGGCTTCTACAAACGCAGAGGACGGTGTTTCTGCAGTACAGACAGCAGAAGGTGCTCTGACAGAGGTTCACTCAATGCTTCAGAGAATGAACGAGCTGGCAGTACAGGCTTCTAACGGAACAAACAGCCAGTCTGATCGTCAGGCTATTCAGGATGAGATTTCACAGCTCACAACTGAGATCGATCGTGTTGCTGAGACAACCAAGTTCAACGAGACTTATCTGCTGAAAGGCGATGACGGCACAAAGAAGCTTAATTTGAAGGCTCATGATGCAGGTCTTGCCGGAACATTGACCGATAATGGTAATGGAACAGCTACTTTCAAGATGAAAGCATTGAATGCTGGAGACAAGGTAACTATCGGTGGTAAAGAATATACAATTGGTGGTAAAAAAGATGATGTAGATAAGTTACTGGCTGGCATCGATACAAAGCATAGTGATGTAACAGTAAACGGCACAACATATAAATATTATGCTCAAAAAGCAGCGGGAACAGGTCAAGATACCAGCAAAGGTTATGCTGCAGGATGGTATGATACTGTACCAGATGATTCCCAACAAGTCCCTACTCCTAAATACACAAATGCGGCCGCCTTCACCGCTAAAGGTACCGGTATAACTTCAGGAACAATTTCCGTTGGAACAAAATCTGTTACATTTATAACTGATGCAAACACAGATGAAATTGATGATAATGATACCTCTATCATCTCAAAGACAAAAGCTTATGAATTAGCTGCAAAAGAGCTTTTGGCTGCAAATCAGATTGGCGATACAGAAGGCAATGCAAAAGTTGGTATTGAGGGAAATGTTGCAACAGCACTTGATGGAACTAACGGAAATGGAACATTCTCAATTAATGTTGGTCAGACCGAAGTTGCTGAGAAGCTTTCTTTCAACCTGCATGTAGGTTCTGATGCTGACATGACCAATAAGATCAATGTTGACATCGAGACAATGAATTCTTCTTACCTTGGAGTTAAGGGCTTAAACGTAGCTGATGATTCCGGTAAGGCTGCTACATACGCTATCAATGCAATCGCTGATGCAGTTGCAAAGGTATCTGAGCAGCGTTCCGCACTTGGTGCCGTTCAGAACCGTCTTGAGCACACCATCGACAACTTGGATAACGTTGTTGAGAACACCACTTCCGCTGAGTCTCGTATCCGCGATACAGACATGGCGGAGGAGATGGTTAACTACTCAAAGAACAGCATCCTTCAGCAGGCTGGTCAGTCTATGCTTGCACAGGCTAATCAGGCAAACCAGGGTGTTCTGTCTCTTCTTCAGTAATTGACCACACTATCGGTGCCAAACCTTTTATAAACAGAAACTATTTTTATTACAAATATGAACGAGACTGCCGCTTTCGTGGAATCCACGGAGCGGCAGTTTTATTTTCCCTGATTCATTTTTTACCAAAACGCATCCTCTCATTTTAGACAATTTGACGAAGTGCGTCCGTTACAAAACGACATGAATTTATCGAATTTTCATCAATTCCGGCAATATATCCAAAAATAAATTTTATTTTCGGCAATACGGAGAAAAGTCAGTTTTCTCTCGACACGACACTGCCACCGTGCTACAATCCGTACAAAGCATATTTCTATTATCTGTTCTTCAAAACATCTTGGAATTTTCAATGCTTTTACCATTTCAATCACTATAAAAGCAGGAAAATTTCCGGGAGGAAAGGAAGTTCTTCCTGCCATACCGAAGGGAGGAACCTTATGGGAAGAAAGGATACTTTATCAATGGAATATCTGTCGGATAATGCAAGGTTTGCGGATATCTGTAATTATTGTCTGTTTGACGGTCAGGAAGTGATACGGGCGGAGGATCTGCGCAAGATGGATACGAAGGAGTTTCTGGAGCTTGCGGGGCTGTCAGGAAAGGGACAGCGAGCGAGAGATGGAGCAGATCCTTACCCGCGAGGCGGCACTGCACAACATAGAGTATGCTGCTGCCAAGGTTATTGAAGGATTTACCGATATTAAGATGGATCAAGACGAAAAGGAGGAATTTAATATGTGTAAAGCATGGACAGATCATTATCAGTCTGGAGTCCGCGAAGGACTTGAGCAAGGACGCGAAGAGGGTCGCAAAGAGGGTCGCGAGCAAGGAGAGTTGAGGGCTATCATCAAATCATCTATCAAAAAGTTCTGCAAGAATATAGCAGCAGACGAAGCTGCGGATATGCTCGAGGAAAACGTGACATTGATTGAGCGTATTTATGATGCTGCCAGAATGTGTGCTCCCGATTATGATGTAGACAAGATTTATGCCATATTGCAGCAGTAATCGTTTCATATGCAGTAAACACATAAATACATCGGCAAAAGCTTGATGAATGATAGTATATCAAAGAAAATATATAATTACAGAGAATTCTCAATCTCTGCAGATCTCACTTTCTCTGGTGTGCCTTGCGATATCCGTTGGGTGTGCAGCCATACCGCTGCAGAAACATTTTGGAGTAGTAGCTTAAGTGGTTGAAACCGCAGGAGGTGGCAATCTGGGTGATGCTGAAGGCGGTATCGCAAAGCAGGTTGCAACTGATCTCCATACGGTAGTTGTTCAGGAAGGAGATTGGTGACTGGGAAAGGTATTTCTGGAAGATACGGCAGCATTTACTGCGGCTGACCACGCCGGCTGCAGCGATATCTTCGAGCGTGATATGATCCTGATAGTGCTGGTAGATATATGATACCATCTGCTTTTGAATCTGAATGTCGGGATCTTCCAGGCTGGAGATGACATTTTCCTCCATGTTGCAGTTCTGGTAGATCAGACTCCAAAGCTCATAGAAGTATCCGAGCAGTTGGAATTCATGACTGCTCTCCGCAAGACGGTGGCATTCAAGGATCTTGTGGAAAAGTGCGGAGAACTTCCCTGCATCCGGTCCGGCATGGTCAACAATGACGATGTCCGTGGCGTAATTTAAGATGGGATGAACGTATCTGCGGTACATGTAATTGCTTGCCTTTAAAAGCTCCGGATGGATCAGCACAACCATGAATTCGCATTCCCTCCGGTTGTTGTCATATCCATAATGAAGCTTACGGGAATTTATAAAAATCGTGTCACCTTTTGTCAGGAGGTATTTCTGCCCGTTGACCTCATAATTCATCTCACCATCGAAGATATACAGGAGTTCAAGGTCATCATGCCAGTGGCAGAGAGCCCGCATATCTGTGTAGTTTGACAGCAATCGTTCCTGAACGGCGTAAGAGATTTCAGGGGAGTCGTAATGGATGATCTCGGATGCATCCTGCATGATTTCTATATCGATCATTTGTAAATATCCTCCACAAAATAATACAAAAGTTATAAATATCGTTACTAAAATGATATTATTATGCCTTATTTCATTGTAACATACTTTTATGAAAGAAAGAATACACAGTTACACATGGAAAAGGAGGAAATGATTATGAAACGTAGATGTTTCAACAAGTTTACCGCTCTGCTTCTGGCAACTGCCATGGTATTCACGATGAATGGTGTTACCAATCTGGCATCCGCTGCAAAGACAAAGGCAAAAAAGAAGATCACGTTGAACAAGACTTCTTTGAAGCTGACCGTGGGACAGAGCAAGAAGCTGACCGTTAAGAATAAGCCGGCAAAGGCGAAATTAAAATGGTCAACCAGTAACAAGAAAGTAGCAACTGTGAAAAACGGCAAGGTGAAGGCAGTGAAAAAGGGAACTGCTAAGATTACCTGCAAGGTAACTTATAAGAATAAGAAGAAAAAGGTTACTAAGAAGCTGACCGCTAAGGTGACAGTACGGGCAAAGAAAAAGAATGTACCAACACCTGCAGCAACAGCAAGTAATGGCGCAATCGCAACAAAAGCACCTGCAGCGACAGCTACTGTAGCACCTGCACCAACCGTAGCACCAACACCGGAGCTGCCGAAGGATAAGGCAGAGCTTTTGAAAATGTCCAATGTTGGCGAAGAGCATCAGTCAGCAAACGGAATTACTACAAAGGATAACGGTCTTATGAGAAAAGAGCTTTCTTCTCAGGATCTGATGCCTGTAATGTCCCTTGGATGGAATCTGGGTAACCAGATGGAGCAGTCTAACTGCATGGGCAACTGGACAACACTCAAGGAGTGCGAGACAAGTGCCGGTAACCCGATGGCAACACAGAAGACCTTCGATGGACTTAAGGCATATGGTGTTAACACAGTTCGTGTGCCGGTAGCATGGTCCAACTTCATGTCAACCGATGGTAATTATACTATCAACGAGGATCTGTTTAACCGTGTAGAGCAGATCATCAATTATGCATTAAATGATGAGATGTATGTTATCATCAACATCCATTGGGATGGCGGATGGTGGGGAATGTTTGGTGCTGAGGAGATCGATGCCAAGGATACACCGATCCGTGATCAGGCATGGAAGAAATACAAAGCTTTCTGGACACAGATTGCAAACCGTTATAAAGAATATTCCGATCATCTGATCTTCGAGGGAGCAAACGAGGAGCTCAGCGGTCGTCTGAATGATGATTATCAGCATCCGGAGAAAGGCCAGTCAAACCAGACCGGTAAGCTTCCTAAGGATGGTAATGCAATTTATCAGCTTGTAAACCAGATCAACCAGACATTTGTTGATATTGTAAGAAGCACCGGCGGCAACAATGCATATCGTCATTTGCTGATCCCCGGTACAGGAAATGAGTCCTGCGTGATCGGGGGTTATAAGAGTGATTACTATGAGACAGACGGTACGATGGATGATCGCTACCGGATGCCAAAGGATACAGAAGAGAATGGCAACAATAAACTAAGCGTATCGGTTCACTACTATGATCCGACAGACTACTGTATCTCTGCAACTTCTACAACCCCTTGGGGTTATCGTGACACATGGGGCACCAAAGAGGACTACGAGTACATGACCGGTTCGTTGGCTCGTTTGAAGAAGTTCACGGATCAGGGCTACGGCGTGATCATTGGTGAGTGTGGCTGCGTTAAGGGTTATAAAGACAATGTGATTGATTTTACAAGAGAGTTATTTAAGCAGTGCCTGGCAAGCGGTTATTGCCCGGTAATGTGGGACGAGGGTCATTATTACGAGCGTAAGAGAGGCTACTTCGCATACGGTGATGTCGGAGAGCTTTTCGCAGAAATAACAGGCAATAAGGTGCCTGAGCTTCCGAAGAGTGCTAAATTAGTAAATACAGGAATTTCCGTAGTGCCAACTGTTGAAAATGAGAATCCTAAGGTTCTTTACACATGGGAAGGCGAGTTCATGCGCCACACCGGTGATCCGGAGGCAAAGATCATCGCAAAAGAGAGAGGAGATATCTTCGATCCTGTTTACCATGGAATCGGTTACACCACAAGCATTACCGATGCGGATGGCAATCCGACCGATAAGCTGCAGGCGATCATTAACAAAGAGTACTGGAACATTCATCTGAATGTAGACTGGAGTCAGATCGAGGAGCCTTGTGTCCGGATCTATCCTGCGGACAATGATGCAAGTAAGGGCGCTGATCTTCAGGTAGGATATATAGAGACAGAGAACGGTGCTGCAAAGTTTGATGTCGATTATGATCAGAATAACAATCAGATCTGGGTTGGCAAGTATGTGAAGCTGGATGCAGAAAATCTCAAGGGAAATTACCCATGGCTGTGGATCACCACCAATACTTATACCGGTGCATCCTATGTCAAGATCGAGATCTGTGACGGTGCATATAATGCAGATGGAACCAAATTTGAGTACAAAAACTAGTTGTTTCCTTCCTTATAAAATGAAATAGATTTGCACAGAATGGGACAGAGTTCATGCTGGGAACTCTGTCTTATTCATTGACGAAATTCGGTCAATCAATTATAATAATAACACATGCTTTTACAGGAACCTTCTATGCGATTGTGTAGGAGGTTTTCGTTATTATGCGATATATTCGCACTGCGAAAGAAATGGGGTTTTCAATACATTATAATTATATAGGATGATTGGAGGAGACTATGCAGGAGAAGTTAGATCAGTGGATCAATTGGGTGGAGTATGACGAATTACTGGAGGGCAGACATAATGCCCCTCACAATATACTGGGACTTCACGATTTTGGCAAGGGACAGATATTTACCGTGTATCGTCCGGAGGCGAAAGCAGTTACCGTGACAGATATGCGCGGAAACCATCCGACCGAGCTGGAAGAAGTGGAGCCGGGCAGTGGATTTTTTGGGAAATATGTCGAGAGCCGCAAGAAGCTTAAGGCACCATATCTTCTGAATATCAAGTACGGTGAGGATGACGTGGTAGTGACCGCGGATCCTTATTGCTTTGCGCCACAGCTTTCCAGTCTGGATCTTTATTTGTTTGCAGAGGGCAAGCACTACCAGATCTTTGATAAGCTGGGTGCTCACCCGATGGAGATCAATGGTGTTAAGGGTACATATTTTGCGGTCTGGGCGCCTCATGCGAGAGCCGTCAGTGTGGTCGGTAACTTTAATATGTGGGATGGCAGACTGCATCCGATGCGTACGTTGGAGGTATCCGGTGTTTATGAACTGTTTATCCCGGGGGTGGAGCCATGGGCAGTATACAAATATCAGATCCTTACCCGGAATGATGAGATCCTTATGAAGGCGGATCCGTATGCAAACTGTGCAGAGATGCGTCCGGATAATGCATCTGTTGTTGCGGATCTGCGGGGCTTCCGCTGGACAGACCGCAAGTGGATGACCAGCCGCCGCAAGGAGACGAGAGACAGCCGCCGTAAGGAGCCGATCGCGATCTACGAGGTGCATCCGGGTTCCTGGCGTAAGAAAGACGATGGTACCGAGGACGGATTTTATAATTACAGAGAGCTTGCAGTAGAGCTTGCTGCTTATGTGAAGGAGATGGGATATACCCACGTTGAGCTGATGGGTATTGCGGAGCATCCGTTTGACGGCTCCTGGGGCTATCAGGTGACCGGATATTATGCACCGACGCGCCGTTATGGTTCGCCGGAGGATTTCATGTATTTTGTTGATTATATGCACAGTCAGGGCATCAGTGTTATCCTTGACTGGGTGCCGGCACATTTTCCGAAAGATGCACACGGTCTGGCACAGTTTGACGGTCAGGCACTTTATGAGCATCCGGATAAGCGTCGTGGTGAGCATCCGCACTGGGGCACACTGATCTTTAACTACAAGAAGAAGGAAGTAGAGAACTTCCTGCTTGCCAACGGACTATTCTGGCTGAAGAAGTTCCATGTGGACGGACTTCGTGTGGATGCGGTGGCGTCCATGCTGTATCTGGATTATGGCAAGAATGACGGCGAGTGGCTGCCAAATGAGAAGGGCGGCAATGAGAACTTTGATGCGATCCATTTGCTGCAGCATATGAATCAGGTTGTTGAGAAGGAAGAACCAGGTACGATGATCATTGCAGAGGAGTCTACCGCATGGGCGGGAGTAACCTCTCCGGCACAGATGGGTGGTCTTGGCTTCCTGTTTAAGTGGAACATGGGCTGGATGAATGATTTCCTTGAGTATATGCATATGGATCCGCTGTTCCGTGGACCAAACCACGGCAGACTGACCTTCAGCCTGCAGTATGCATACAGTGAGAACTTCATTCAGGTGCTTTCGCATGATGAGGTTGTGCATGGCAAGGGATCGATGATCAATAAGATGCCGGGAGAGCTGGATGCAAAGTTTGCCAATCTGCGTACGGCATACGGTTTTATGTATGGTCATCCGGGCAAGAAGCTTTTGTTCATGGGACAGGAGTTTGCGCAGTTCCGTGAGTGGAGTGAGGCGAGAAGTCTTGACTGGAATCTGCTGGGTGAGGAACGCAATCACCAGATGCAGGACTATGTGAAGGCGTTGAATAAGCTGTATCAGGAGTACGATGCACTTTATGCGAACGACTTTGATCCGATCGGCTTCGAGTGGATGAGTTGCGAGAATGCAGACATGAGCGTGGTTACATTTGTGCGTCGTGGATCCACTGCTAAGAAGCAGCTTTTGTTCCTGTGTAACTTCACGCCGGTGACAAGAGAGGATATGCTGTTCGGCGTCCCGTGTCCGGGAACCTACAAGGAGATCTTATCTTCCGATGAGGAGAGATTCGGCGGAACCGGTATTGTCAATTCGAAGGTGCTTACAGCGAAGGAGGAGCCGTGTGATGGCAGGAATTATTCGATTCGGATGACGCTTCCGCCGCTTTCCGTGACGATCTATGAGTACGATTACAGAGAGAATAAATAATCCGTAGCATGATGTCATAAAAAGGGCAGAACCGGTGTTTTGTCCTCCAGGAATTGCTTCGCAATTCTCGTTGACTTAACACTACATTATGAGCATTTTCATATACCATAAATAAAACAGACAAGCTTTTCCTCTCAGAGAAGCTTGTCTGTTTTTGAATGGAAGTTTTATTTGCGAATATAATTACCGGAAACATATCCGGTTGTCACCGTATTTTTCCTGATGGAGAAGCATATCTTATACCAGGTTGTTCCCTTGACCTTTTTCGTGCCAAGCAATGGTACAAACGTGTTCTTCGGAATGCTGGTGATCAGTTTGCCGGTTGTGCCGGCTGTCTTGCGCAGATTGAGTTTTGCTGTGGTACAGCCCTGCGTGTAATAGGTCAGACCGGACTTTGCCTTTGCATAGCCGTTATACACTTTTGTCGATGTGTGATAACGGAAATGATGGAACTTGCTGCCATCACTGCGGTAGGTTACGCCGACATATTCGACAGGCATTCCTTTTTTAAGTGTCATCAGCTTTGCAGCGGTTTTGACCGGTTTTTTGTATAGGATAAAGCTTTTCTTTACAATGCCGGACTGGCTGGAAGACTTCGTGGCAGCCGTCAGTGTCGTATAACCGGAGTAGACCGTGCCGTCCGAGTTCTTATGAAATGCCCGGATCTTATAATAATATTCGTGATTTTTGGAAAGACCGCTGTTAGTCCAGGACGTTACGTCGGGGTCATTGATCTGCTTTACCTTTTTGAAGGAGCCGTTGTAGGTGTTCTTGCGGTAAATCTGATATCCATCGGCGTCCTCTACATCATTCCAGCTGAGAGTAAGCTTCTTGGCGGCAGGTTTTGCCGAAAAGCCTGTGACTTTGTCGAGGCTGTCCACATCATCCGCAGTCGGAGCCGGTGTGGCTGTGGCAATTGCTCCCGGTGTTGCACCGTGGGAAAAGACCGGTGAGGAAGGGCTTCCGGTCGTATACCAGAAATTCATATCGACATTGCCGGAGATCCCGTCCACAGAACCGGAGCTGGCGTACTGCCACATACTGTAATTGCCGTAGAACTGAGCGGTGGCATTGTTCACAATGTTGTTGTAACGGGCAACCCAGATCTCGTATTTCTGTCCCAGTGCCTCGCCGTCCAGATTGTTATTCAGGTCGCTGACATTTGCGTAGATCATCGGCGTGTAGCCACTCTGCTTTACATAATCGCAGAAAGCGGAACAGATTGCGGTATTGGTAGTTTTCGGAAGACCGCCGTGGCGGCTGTTGCTGTTTAACTCCCAGTCGATCACGACAGGCATGGTGATCGATGATTTATAAGGAGCGAGTGTCGATACGACATACTGTGCCTCGGCGACTGCCTCATCGACATTGATCGCCTCGGTCCAGAAATATACGCCGAGAGGAATGCCTGCTGCGGCTGCATCCTTAATATATGTAGTAAATTTGGAATCGGTGACGAGAGAACCGTTGGAGTAACCGCGGTAGCCCAGACGCAGAATTGCGAAATCAATGCCGGCAGCTTTCACATTGCTCCAGTTGATCGTGCCCTGATGATAGGAAACATCGATACCGTTGTAGATACTCATGCCGTCAAAATTGGATGCGTGTGTGTAGGTCTTGCCGGTGTATGCACTCACGGAAGAGCTGTAGCCCTTCAGACCGGAGGTGGCGGGATTCACGGAAAGAAATCCTCCGGATCCCTGCGCATCCGCTGAGAATGTGGAAACAGCAGAGTCTGCGCCGGAAATATTCTCCTCGGCGGCAGGTTCATACTGACCGGTAAGACGCTCGTAGCCGGGATCGTTCTGATCGGCAGGAAGCGCCTGCGGTGCTGCCGTCTGTGAAACAGCCTCAGCAAATCCCCCCTGTGTCTGCTCTGCAGCCAAAGCAGTGCGTCCCGGTATGCAGGATAGTGACGAAAGGACCATAGATACACTTAACAGTGTACTGATCACAAAATGTTTTCTCATAAATACCTCCTATATGTAAATGCCCTGTGCCAATATGGTTAGTGTAATGTGATTGTTTGTCAAAAATGTGATTGTTTGCATAATATAATACAATCCGCGATATGATATTCAGTCATAAAATTAGGTAGAAAAAAAGCCCCAACCCGATAGACTTCTATCAAATTAGGACCTTCAATGCGCGATCAGGGGTTCGAACCCTGGACACCCTGATTAAGAGTCAGGTGCTCTGCCAGCTGAGCTAATCGCGCTCATCGTCTTTGCGACAACGAATTCATTATATACAACCCGCCGACAAAATGCAACCCTTTTTTACAAAAAAATTAAAAAAAATGTGAAATTTTCTTGAAGAAATCCGGAGGATACTTTGCAACACCATGAAATCGTGGTATACTGGGACAAATTGAAAAGTCGTTACAGAAGTAAGGTTTTATGACGATTGATGCCTGCGGTTTAAAGCCTGCGGGAGGAGAAAGGGATGGAATATTTTTATGAATAAAATAACATTCAAAAGGAAATTCTGTGGTGTACTGGCGATATTATGCTGTGTCAGTATGCTGCAGTGGCAGTCGGTTCAGAGGACGCATGCACTGGGACGTGCCGGTGTATCGGTAAGCAGGCGCACCGGGACCACGGCGGAGCTTACCATGAAGAAGATGTCCGGAGTGACCGGTTATCAGGTGTTTCTTTCCGCTAAGAAGAAAGGAAAGTATTCCCAGATCGGTGCAACACGCACAACCTCATTTAAAATGAGCAAATTAAAGAAAAATAAAGTATATTATGTAAAGGTTCGTGCCTATAAGACCTCCGGTTCCCGGATCGTTACCGGAAAGTATTCCTCCGTGGTAAAGATTGGCAAGTATGTTGCCGTGACAACGGCAGACAAGTATGCAGCACAGGTATTAAAGCTTGTGAATGAAGAACGCGCCAGGGAGGAGCTGGCACCACTTAAGGCGAGCACAGCACTCGACAAGGCTGCCTGTATCCGTGCGAAGGAGCTCGTGACACAGAATTCTCCGAACCGCCCGGATGGAAGAAACGGCTGCAGCGTTCTGACTGATGAGAAGATCGTATACGAATCTGCAGGAGAGAATATTGCCTCCGGCTGCAAGACGCCGAAGGCTTTACAAATAGCAAAAAGCACGTTGGTATAGTTGTTAGTAGGATCAACAACTGTTTTTATCTTTACCGGTAAAATATATTCCTGCAGTTCTCCTACTTTCACATCAAACTCATTATCTTCTGTTAAAATAATATCCAGATTTTCAATTAAGTTAGCATCCTTACCAAAAGCCCGATAACTTAAAAGCTTATAATGTCCTTCTTCTAATCTTACTTTTTCAGTAGACAATAATTCAGTGTTTCCCGTAAGCGGGCAACTGGGTAGCTCTATTTTTGCCCCGTCTTTCTCTAACACAATCTTTACGGTAGCAATATCATCCAGATCAGCCAATGTATAGGTTGTTATCTTAGTAAACTGGAAACAGATTTCCCCCTGATTAGGTAACAAAGCATCCTTATCATCCTCTTTACAAGCCGAAATTAAGACCAGTAAAAAACAAGCTGCCCAAACAATCGCCAGTATATTCTTAATCTTCCTCAT
>OKRU01003173.1_pt1 | contig 13437 bp, 13 predicted proteins | sample 1601131 | NCBI WGS metagenome assembly OKRU01 (sample SAMEA3541558, study PRJEB24748) | human gut metagenome | biome: human gut; feature: human-associated habitat; material: faeces | place: China | collected 2012 | reverse complement strand
CCCTTCGGGGAAGGGGGACCGCCGCAGCGGTGGATGAGGGGCCTCGGACGACAGGGCGCTACACAATTACCGGGCGCTCCCGCCCATTACGCCCCTCCTCAGTCAGGGCTGCGCCCTGCCAGCTCCCCCGTAGGGGAAGCTTTTTCTAACCTTTACAAACATCTTACATCCCCGAACTTTCCCATTTTACACTTGGGGTTTATGATACCTCCCGTAAACCGAAATCCAAACAAGGAAAAATCTTAGGAGGACAAAAATGAAAAAACTGATTGCAATCGCCCTGGCAGGCGTTCTGGCCCTGTCCATGGCTGCCTGCGGCGCACAGAGCACCGAAACCACCGCCACTGCCGCCACTGCCGCCTCTGAGACCGCCGGGGCCGCTGCCGAGGCGGCCAAGCTCTCCGGCACCGTCACCCTGGCCGGCTCCACTTCCATGCAGAAGCTGTGCGAGGCCATGATCGAGAGCTTTGAAGAAAGCTATCCCGACATCACCGTTACCGCGGAATACACCGGCTCTGGCGCGGGCCTGGAATCCCTGGTTGGCGGCAAGACCGACATCGGCAATGCTTCCCGTGCCCTGAAGGACGGCGAGAAGGACAGCGGCGCTGTGGAGAACATTGTGGCCATCGACGGCATCGCCGTGATCACCCACACCTCCAACACCGTTTCCGACCTGACCTCCCAGCAGCTGACCGATATCTACACCGGCAAGATCACCAATTGGGTTGACCTGGGCGGCGCTGACGAGGCCATCGTGGTCCTGGGCCGTGAGGCCGGTTCCGGCACCCGCGGCGCTTTCGAAGAGCTGCTGGATGTGGCTGACCAGTGTGCCTATGCCCAGGAGCTGGATTCCACCGGCGGCGTCCTGGCCAAGGTTGCTTCCACCCCCGGCTCCATCGGCTATGTGTCCCTGGACGTGGTTGACGGCACCGTGAAGGCCCTGAGCCTGGACGGCGTGGAGCCCACCGAGGAGAACATTGCGGCAGGTTCCTACAAGCTGTCCCGTCCCTTCGTCATGGCGACTCTGGGCGCCATCGATGAACAGAACGACCTGGTAAAGACCTGGTTTGGCTATGTGCAGTCCGATGCGGGCAAGGCAGTCATCACGGCCATGGGCCTGATCCTGCCCCAGTAATATGGCAAATCCCAAGGGCAAACCGGGCCGGAGCGCTTTCACCGCAGAGCGCCTGGCTCGGGCTCTTCTTTTGATTTGCGCGGTGGTTGCGATTTTTGCGGTGTGCGCCATTACGTTGTACCTCTTCGCCAAGGGCCTGCCCGCCCTGCACAAGGTGGGCGTGGGAGAGCTGCTGTTCGGCACGGTCTGGAAGCCCACGGCGGCAGAGCCCAGCTTCGGCATTGCCTATATCATTCTCTCCTCCATTGTGGGCACGGCGGCCAGTGTGCTGCTGGGTGTGCCCATCGGCTTGCTGACGGCGGTGTTCCTCACCGAGGTCTCCGGCAAGACCCTGGCAAAGGCGGTGCAGCCTGCCGTGGAGCTGCTGGCGGCCATCCCCTCCGTCATTTACGGCCTGCTGGGCATGATGCTCTTAAATCCCCTGCTCTATAAGCTGGAAAAGGCCCTGTTTGCGGGCTCTTCTACCCACCGGTATACCGGCGGCGCGGATCTGCTGGCTGCCGTGATCGTTCTGGCCATCATGATTTTGCCTACGGTCATCAGCGTCAGCGCCTCTGCCATCCGGGCGGTGCCCGGCTCCCTGCGGGCGGCCTCTCTGGCCCTGGGGGCCAGTAAGATGCAGACCATCCGGCGTGTCACCGTCCCGGCGGCCAAGTCCGGCATTCTGACCGGCGTGGTGCTGGGCATCGGCAGAGCCCTGGGCGAGGCCATGGCCATTAACATGGTGGCAGGCGGCGCCGTGAATCTGCCCCTGCCCTTCAATTCCGTCCGGTTCCTGACCACCCAGCTGGTCAGCGAAATGGGCTATGCCGAGGGCACCCACCGGCAGGTGCTGTTTACGGTGGGCCTGGTGCTGTATCTCTTTATTATGACCGTCAATCTGGTGCTGCAGCGGCTGCGCCGGGAAGGGGGAAAAGACAATGGGTGAATCCTTGACGGCCCGCCGGAAGCGGCCTGCGGACACGCTGCTCTACGGCCTGGTCTATTTCTGCGCCTTCCTGTCCGTGGCTTTGCTGGCCCTGATTCTGATTTATGTGGTGGTCCGGGGCGTGGGCAGCGTCAATTGGCAGTTTTTGACCACGGTCACCTCCAAGCTCAAGGGCACCGTGGGCATTGCGGGCAACCTCTTAAATACCCTGATGATCGTGGTGCTGACCATGCTGGTGGCCCTGCCCATCGGCGTTGGGGCGGCGGTGTACTTAAATGAGTACGCCAAGCCCGGCAAGCTGGTGAGCCTGATTGAGTTCGCCACGGAGACTCTGTCCGGCATTCCCTCCATCCTCTTCGGCCTCTTCGGCTCCATGTTCTTCGGCGAGACATTGCATCTGGGCTACTCCCTGCTGACAGGCGCGCTGACCCTGACCCTGATGGTCCTGCCGCTGATCACCCGGAACACCCAGGAGGCCCTGAAAACCGTGCCGGACAGCTACCGTCACGGCGCGGTAGGCCTGGGGGCGGGGAAGTGGTACACCATCCGCACCGTTCTGCTCCCCTCGGCCATGCCCGGCATCCTCACCGGCGCCATTCTGGCTGTGGGCCGCATTGTGGGCGAGTCTGCCGCCCTGCTCTTCACCGCAGGGGCTGCCAAGACCCTGCCCAAGACCCTGGGCAAATTCTTCGCCAAGATCTTCCAGTCCGGCGGTACGCTGACCATTCAGCTGTACCTCAGCGCCACCAGTGAGGGCGACTTCTCCACAGCCTTCGGCATTGCCGTGGTGCTGCTGGCGGTGGTGCTGCTCATCAACATGGGCGCGAAGGCGTTGGCAAGGCGGCTGGACGTTCGGAATCACAAGTGACCCTCCTAACCTTCCCCTACGGGGAAGGGGGACCGCCGCAGCGGTGGAAGAGGGGCCTTACGCAAGAGAGTAGTGCGATTTTACACACCGCTCTCGCCCAAGACGCCCCTCCTCAGTCAGGGCTGCGCCCTGCCAGCTCCCCCGGAGGGGAAGCTTTTTGGGGGTGCCGCATCCTCAATTTGCGGAATTGAAATGATAGTATAGGAGATTTTTATGGAACCAAAAATCCGAGTGCGGGATTTGGAGCTGTTTTATGGGCAGAATCAGGCCCTCAAGGGCATTGATATGGACATTCTGCCCAATACCGTGACGGCCTTTATCGGCCCCTCCGGCTGCGGCAAATCCACGTTTTTGAAGACCCTGAACCGGATGAACGATCTGGTGGACGGGGTGAAAATCACCGGCTCCGTGGAGCTGGATGGGGAGAATATCTATGCACCCAATGTGGATACCACGGTGCTGCGCCGCCGGGTGGGCATGGTGTTTCAGCAGCCAAACCCCTTCCCCATGAGCATCTATGACAATGTGGCCTACGGTCCCAGAGTTCACGGCATTCGCAATAAGGCAAGACTGGACGAGATCGTGGAGGAGAGCCTCCGGGGGGCTGCCATTTTTGACGAGGTGAAGGACCGGCTGAAAAAGTCCGCCCTGGGCCTCTCCGGCGGCCAGCAGCAGCGGCTGTGCATTGCTAGGGCTTTGGCTGTGGAGCCGGAGGTGCTGCTGATGGACGAGCCCACCTCCGCCCTTGACCCCATCTCCACCGCCAAGATCGAGGACCTGATGGAGAGCCTGAAGCAGAAGTACACCGTGGTGGTGGTCACCCACAATATGCAGCAGGCCACCCGTGTTTCCGATTACACCGCCTTCTTCCTGCTGGGCGAGCTCATTGAATTCGGGAAGACACGCCAGGTCTTCTCCTACCCGAGAGAGAAGAAGACCGAGGACTACATTACGGGGAGGTTCGGTTAATGCGAATCAAGTTCGATGCCCAGCTGCGGCTGCTGGGGGAGGAAATGACCCACATGGGCTCCATGATCGAGTCCGCCATTCAGGATGCCACCCATGCCTTCCTGAACCAGGATGTGGAAACCGCCAAGCGGATCATGGCCGAGGACGAATACATCGACCAGGAACAGAAGAAAATCGAGAACATCTGCTTCCAGCTGCTCATTCAGCAGCAGCCCGTGGCCCGGGACCTGCGGACCATTACCGCGGCCATGAAGATGGTTACGGATATGGAACGCATCGGCGACCATGCGGCGGATATCTCCGAGCTCACCGTGGCCATGGCGGGTACCCCCTACAAGCTCCGGGGGGACAACATCAAGCGCATGGCGGCGGAGACCATCGTCATGCTGGTGGACGCGGTGGACTCCTACGTCACCAAGGATATGGCCAAGGCCCGGGCGGTCATCGACCACGACGATGTGGTAGACGACCTGTTTTTGAAGGTCAAGGCGGACCTGATCCAGGTCATCCGGGAGAACCCGGAGTACGGCGAGTACGCCGCCGATCTGCTGATGGTGAACAAATACCTGGAGCGCATCGGCGACCACGCCACCAATCTGGCCGAGTGGGTCATTTTCGCCCTGGACAACAAGGGCGAGGGAGAATAAAAAAATCGCCGGGAAGGCCGCAGCGGGCTTTCCCGGTGTTTTTTCCTTTTATCTGTACTTTCTCCCTGTTCTGTGCTATAATGCCTACGACAACAATACATAAGGATGGTGCATACATCATGACTTATCAGGAAGTAATGGCGCAGGCAAAGGGCAGCATGGGGAAGTGTAAGGCCTGCCCCGTCTGCAATGGGCAGGCTTGCCGGAATACGATCCCCGGCCCCGGGGCCAAGGGCGTGGGGGATACGGCGATCCGGAACTACGATGCCTGGCAGCGGCTGCGGGTGAATATGGATACCCTCTGCCCCTATGGCGAGGCGGATACCGCCTTCACCCTCTTCGGCAGAACCTTTGCCGCCCCCATTTTTGCAGGCCCTGTGGGGGCTGTCACCATGCACTACAGCGATAAATACAATGACGAGACCTACAATGCCGCCCTGGTCAGCGGCTGCGCCCAGGCGGGCATTGCGGCCTTCACCGGCGACGGCCTGGATGCCAACGTCATGGTCCAGGCCACCAAGGCCATCCGGGACGTGGGCGGCGTGGGCGTGCCCACCGTCAAGCCCTGGAATATGGAGCTCATCCGGGAGAAGCTGGCTCTGGTGCGGGAGAGCGGGGCCTTTGCCGTGGCCATGGACGTGGACGCGGCGGGCCTGCCCTTCCTGAAGGGCATGAACCCTCCGGCAGGCAGCAAGACCGTGGAGCAGCTGCGCCAGATCAGGGAGGCTGCGGGATTGCCCTTCATCGTCAAGGGCGTTATGACCGTCAAGGGTGCCCTCAAGTCCCTGGAGGCCGGAGCGGACGCCATCCTGGTGTCCAACCACGGCGGCCGGGTGCTGGACGGCTGCGCGGCCACGGCAGAGGTGCTGCCGGAGATCGTGGCGGCGGTGGAGGGCCGCGTCCCCGTGCTGGTGGACGGCGGCATCCGCACGGGCACGGATGTGTTCCGGGCGCTGGCCCTGGGGGCTAAGGCAGTGGTCATTGCCCGGCCCTATGTCTGCGCCGTCTACGGCGGCGGCGCCGAGGGCGCCGTGGCCCTGACGAAAAAGCTCCAGGGAGAGCTGGCCGACACCATGCAGATGTGCGGCGTCCATTCCCTGGCAGAGATCACGGCGGAGTGCGTGAGAGGATAAGGTAAGATCATACCAAAGCACCCCTTCGGTTTTGTGGGCCGAGGGGGTGCTTTGCGTGGAGATCAACTCAGTGGGCAATCTTTTTTTGGCTTGCGCCCTACAGGTCAAGACGGCGGGACGAACAGTTATGGGGGACACCGCCGATGGATGATCACTCCGTTTCCGAATTCTTATGGGGGCAATCATCCGACTTCTGAGTGTCACGCAATTTCTTCAAGGCATTCAACTGCTCCAATATAGATGCTTTTGTCCTTGCCTTCGACTCCAAAATGCCATCCACATTGTCCTTCTGCCGCCCAGCCGTTTGTATTCCTTGGAAAGCTCGCTTAAATACATACTCAGGTTTTCTTTTGTGAAAACCGCATAATTCTCAGTTGACATTCCGAATCTCGCTTTCCACAATATTGAATCGTAAAAATTCCGGGATCGCATTGGCAATGGCCTGCTGCTTTGCTGCGTCGCTGCCACGGCTGGCTGCCAGCGCCAAAACCCCAGAGGGGAACAAAACATCCGACAGCTTCCGTTCCCGGATGTCATCATAGTCCCGACAAAGGGCAATGCCATTGATCCGGCTCAGATAGTCCACCATGGCCAGCAGATACAGGCTTTCCGGATACCATTTTTTGTCATAGTAGCTGCGAATTTCGTTGCTTTGGAGTGTTTCGATCAGAAAGTCGATGTCCCCAAGGCGCTTTAGCTTATGGCAGACATTGCTTTTGAAAAGCTCAAAGGAGCAGCGCTTCTCAAAGCAGGGAGCCAACAGCTCCTCCATAGAGACGTGTAATTCCCTTGCCAGACGATAAACCGTCTCGGCACTGCACTTTTCCAGGCTGGTTTTTCCGTTGCACAAATCATTCAGCGTGGAATAGGGAACAGCGCTTAATTTGGACAGCCGATATTTTGTCATGTTCTGTTTTTTTAGAAGCTCTGAGAGAATCATTGCCACATCCCCCTCCTTTTCATAGTCATTATAACGGCATACCGTGATAATGTCAATCATGAAGCGGGAAAAGCCTGCAAAGGGGGTTCGACATACCAAAGCACCCCTTCGGTTTGGGCCGGAGGGGTGCTTTGTGCAGTATGAGGAAATGGATGGAAGCGGTTTTACAGATGGGGCAGGGTGTTGGCATCGAAGAGGATGCTGCCCCGGGAAACGGTAATCTGGTTGGTGAGCATCCGGTTGCCTGTCAGGCTCTTTCCCTGGGAATCCAGGAACTCGCAGCGCTGCTCGGAAAGCTTCAGAATCGCCACATCTGCCTGTGCGCCGACGCTCAGGGTGCCCGTGCCGTCAGACAGGGACAGGGCCTTTGCGGGCGCAATTGTGGCGCAGGAGACAACCTCCGGCATGGACAAGCCCAGATTCAGGTACTTGGACAGAAGGAACGGAAGATTGCGGACCATCCGCCCCTTGGAAACGGTGGCTGCGGTGAGATCCGTGCTGATGACCGTGGGCAGGAAGCCCTGGGCAATGGCTTTTTGGGCCACATCGAAGGAGAAATTGGTTCGCCCGTTGGCACAGTCCATGACCACACCCCTTGCCGCGGCGTTCAAAACCTCGGGAAGGACCTTTCCGGTATCATCCAGGATCGTGGAGCCCTTTCCGTGGTACAGATGGCACAGAATGTCGCCGGGGCGCAGCATGGCGGCAAACTCGGCCATGGGAATGCAGGGGTCTGTGCAGTGGACACATACGGGGAGTCTGAAACGAGCGCCCAGCTCCAGGGCACGCTTCAAAGGCGCGCTGCCGTAGCTGCCCACAATGGACCTGCTGATACGGACCTTGAGGCCGCGGATTTCCCCGGGATAGCTTTCGATCAGGCGCTGTATTCCGGCCTCGTCCGTCAGAGCGGGGTCGAGGTTCTCATTCAGCCTGCTGCCCATCTGGCCCATGGGGGAGATGTTCAGGAAGGTATAAGTGCGGACCTGATTCTGGGCCAGAATGCGGTGCAGCGCTTCGTAATTGGCGCTTCCGGCGGTTCCGGCATCCACACAGGCGGTGACGCCATAGGGGAGCAGCAGATCGGCATTGAAGCCGAACTGGCTTCCGCCCTGAAAAATATGGGTGTGCATATCCACCAGACCGGGGACCACATAGTGGCCGGAGGCATCCAGAATTTCCGGGTTTTCCAGGGCCGGGATGCTGCCAACGGCCAGAATGGCCCCGTTCCGAATGGCGATGTCACAGACCCGGTCGATGCCGTTTGCCGGGTCGATCACATGACCGCCGCGAATCAAAATGTCCATAAAGCTTGCTCCTTCAGGGGTAAATTACAGAGGCCACAGCATGGGCAGCAGCACAACGCACAGCACGAAGGTCAGCAGCAGCAGGGACCAGTTGCACTTGCCGTAGTCCTTGAACTTGAAGCCGCCGTTGCCGTAGATGATGGTGGCAGGGGGGCAGGCCACGGGGCTGACATAGCCGCAGGTTGCTGCGATGGTGGCGGTGACGATCAGTGCGGCGGGGCTGACGCCCAGAGTCTCGCCGATGGCCACAACGATGGGCACCAGCAGATTGATGGTAACGACGTTGGAGGTGAACTGGGTCATGAAGCAGGAGACCAGGAACACCACGGCGGTGATCAGATAGACATTGCCGGTGCCGCCGCAGATCTGGGCCACCACGTCAGCGATCATCTGTGCTGCGCCGGTGGTCTTCAGGGCGGCGCCCAGAGGCAGCATGCCGACGTACAGGAAGACGGTCTTCATGTCGATCAGGTTGTAGACAGCCTTGCCCTTGAGGATGCGCATGGCGCAGACGGCGATGGCACCCAGCATGGCGATCATGTACAAGGGAATGCCGATCTTGCCGGTGACACACATACCCACGAAAACCAGGGCGATGACCACCACGGATGCGATCTGCTGCCACAGGGGGGCGGACTTCTTCTCCTCGGAGTTGAAGATGCTGCTGTCCTCGGTAGTCTTGCAGTCCGGCAGCTTTTTCCAGCCGTAGAACAGCAGCCACAGGAAGGTCAGAATGGTGATGGGCAGGCCGATGCGGCCGATATCAAAGGCACCGAAGGTGCCGCCCAGCTCTACGATGGCATTCTGGGCAATGGAGTTGACGGTTGCGTCGCCCACCAGGGTCAGACGGCCGCCGCACATAACGCCCAGGAAGCCCGCCATCATCAGCTTGGAGGCGCTGTAGCCCACGGAGGCCTGCAGGCCCAGCAGCAGGGGGATCATCATGGCCATAACGCCGGTGTTGTTCAGCAGGGCGGACAGGGCAACGCCCAGCCAGAAGACTACCATGATCATCTGCTTCTCGGTCTTTGCGACCTTCAGAGCGGCCTTTGCCACCTTTTCGGTGACACCGGTCTCAAACAGAGCGCCGCCGACCAGGATCATGGAGATCAGCAGAATGACGGTGGAGTTGGAGAAGCCGGCAATGGCATCTGCGGGGGTCACGATTCCGGTGAGGACCAGAACGGCCAGGCAGAGCATTGCGGTAAGGGGAACGGGAATTTTCTCGGAAATAAACAGAACGGCTGCCGCAACCAGTACGATCAGCGTTATCACAGCGGGTGAGATCATATAGGTTCCTCCATATTCTTGAATATTGAATTGTTTTTTTAAAATCAGGTTTCGTTTACGCCCCAGCTGTCCAGTACGGCCTGCCAGGTGCGGCCTACTTCACCCTTCGGGAAGCGGTCCTTAATGCCGGAATCCCGAATCCAGGCCAGCTTTTCCCGGGTGGCCTCGGCCATGGTGCAGGGCAGGTTCTCCTCTTTCAGAAAGTCCACCACGTTTTGCATTTCGTGCTCCCGGCGGTCCGCGTGGATGATGGCACCGGACACATAGCCGTTGATAATCTTCTCAAAGCCGGGGCCGAAGCTGTCCAGGAAGCTCTCGACGATGGTATCCTGAACGCCGTAGCGCTGGGCGGCCTGGAGAGATTCAAACAGCAGGCAGCTGAGCCCCTTGGCGGTGATGGAGCGGATGAACTTGATGCTGGTGGCGGTGCCCGGCTCCCCCTCTACATAGGTCAGGCGCATGTGGTAGGGCTCCATTTTGGCAATGTAGTCTTTGGCCCCGCTGCCGCAGCAGAGGGTGGGGACCTGGTGGCGGTCCTTCAGGAGGGTGCCCATCATGGCGCCGTCCACAAATGCGCCGCCCTTTTCCTCCACCAGGGCGCTGATGCGCTTCTTCTCGGCGGGGGTGGCGGTGGACACGTCCACATAGATCGTGCCCTTTGTCAGGCCGGGGACGGCCTCCTTGGCGGCGCTGAGGGCAAAGCCCGAGGGCACGGCGGAGATAACGATGTCCGCCTCCCGGCACACGTCTGCGGGAGTCTGCTTCCGCCGGGCGTGGGCCTTGGCGCGCTTGGCTTCCAGCTTTTCGGTAAAACGGGGGTCATTCTGCATGGCGTCGAAGCAGATCAGATTTTCTGCCCCTTCCTCATGCAGGCCCTCTGCAATGGCTGCGGCGGCTTCGCCGAAGCCCACAAATCCAATGATCATAGTCTTACTCCTGTAAATAGTCCCCGTTGACCAGATGGGGCTTTTCCAGCTTCTTCCCGTCCCTTACGGCGGTGATCTGCTGGGCAATGCGCCGGGCCATCTGTACTGCGTTGTCCGTGGTGTTGCCCCCCAGGTGCTGGGTCAGGACCACGTTTTTCAGCCCCACAAAGGGATTGCTGCGCACCAGGTCCTCCTCAATGGCATCGAAGCCCGCACCCAGGAGCTTCCCGGAGCGCAGGGCCTGGGCGGCTGCGGCGTAGTCCACCAGCTCCTCCCGGGCGGTGTTGATCAGCACGGCACCGTCCTTCATCTTTGCCAGCGTTTCGGCGCAGATGAAATTCCGGGTCTGCTCGGTCAGCGGCGCGTGGAGGGACAGGATGTCCGCCTTTTTCAGCAGGGTGTCCGGGTCGACGAAGGTGACGCCAAGCTCCCGTTCCCGGTTCTCCGGCAGGCGGAAGGGGTCATAGTAGATGACCTCGGCGCCGAAGGCCTTCACCAGGGCGGCGACCTTCCGGCCGATGTTGCCGATGCCGTAGATGCCCACGGTCTTTCCGCTGACGGTATAGGAGCGCTTGGCGTAGGTTTCCCGGCTCCAGGTGCCGTCCATGGCGTCGAGCGTCATGGGCACCACGTTCCGGTAGACGGCCAGCATCAGCGCCAGGGCCATTTCACTCACCGGGGTGGCGTTCATGCCGGCGGTGACGGCCACGGGGATGCCCCGCTTTCCGGCGGCGGCAATGTCCACGGTGTCGAAGCCTGCACCCCAGCGCTGGATCAGCTTGCAGCGGTTCAGGTGGGCGATCTCGGGGGCATCCAGCCGCAGAGTGCGCAGGATCACATAGTCCGCCTGCTCCAGCAGGGCCTGGTCTATCTCCGGGGAGAAGACCAGGTGAAAGCTTATCGCGGAGAGGGAATTTTGCAGGGCGGCCTGCATGGCCTGGTTAAAGGGGCCGAAAACGGCAATGGTTTCCATTGGACGGCTCCTTTACTTCTGGGCTTCCAGCAGGTCCAGCACCCACTGGGGAGCCAGGTTGGGCAGGGGCTTTCCCTCGGCCTTGGCCTGATTGTAAGCGGCAATGGCCGCGTCACGCTTGTCTTCGTACCGGGCTTTCTCCTCGGCCTTTTCCAGGACCTCCTCGATCCGGTCCCGGGGCACCACGGTCACGCCGTCTGCGCCGCCAACCACCAGATCGCCGGGGTTCACCTGAACGCCGCCGCAGAGAATGGGCGCATTGATGTTGCCGGCGTCCTTCTTGATGGGACCGGCCTGCATCTGGCCCTTGGAATACACGGGGAAATTCATTTCAATGCAGCCCTGACGGTCCCGGGTATAGCCGTCGATGACCATACCGGCATAGCCCACAGCCTTGCAGGCTCCCATGATCAGGTCGCCAAAATAGGCCCGGTCCGGGTAATTCTTGCCGTCAATGATCATAACATAGCCCTCGGCGGGCAGGGAATAGGAGGCCACATGGATGGGGAAATTGTCGCCGTTGGCGGTTTCCACCGTGACGGCGGTGCCGACCATCATCATGGAGGGGTCTGGGTTGACGGGCATAATGGCTGCCTCCATTACGCCGTCCTTCAAAATACCCAGCCCCTTCATGCCGTCGGCCAGAAGAGCGGGGTTCAGCTTTTTCGCCCGCTCGATGACCTCATCGGGAAGCAGCGGGGGAAATTCATGCATTGCCATTGTAAAATCTACTCCTTTCAGAAACACGGAAATCTGCGAAGAGATGGTTTCCGCGGAGTCGAACGCCGCGCGCTGCGTTCCTTCCGGAAAAATCTCCGTTTCCTGCTTACGGCGTTCATTATATCGACATATTTTTCAAAAGAGAAACAGCGGAATTTTGTTCTTCCACAAAAAATCATACATTACCACAAAGAAATTTGTGCAAACGCACAAGCTTTGCTCTTGACACTTGTGCACAATCGCTACTATACTATACACGAAGCAAAGAGAAAAGCCCGGCTTTTTGGAGGTTTTTGCATGGACACTGTCAGTCTGATCTATTTTTCGGAAGCGGCGAAGGACCTGAATTTTACAAAAACAGCCCAGCGCCTGTTCATTTCGCAGCAGACGCTGAGCAATCATATCGCCCGGTTGGAGGAGGCCTACCAGGTAAAGCTTTTTGAACGGAAGCCCCGGCTCATGCTCACCAGCGCCGGGGAGACCCTGCTGAGCTTTGCCCGGGACTACAAGACCAGCGAGGAAAATCTGAAGGCCCAGCTGACGGATATCTCCCAGCGGGAGTCCGCCCAGCTGCGCATCGGCTGCACCCCCCACCGGACCAGCATCGTCATGCCCATTCTGGCCGAGGAGTTCGCTCAGCGCTACCCCAATGTGGAGCTGGATTTCTATGTGTACCACTCCACGGACCTGGTGGAGATGCTGGTCAACGGAGAGCTGGACATTGCCCTGGCCATCGAGAAGGTGGGCCACCCGCTGATTCAGAGCACCCCTTTGTTCCGGGACCAGATCTATATCATGGTATCCCAGAACCTTTTGAATCGCTACTATGGGGACCGCGCTGCGGACCTGGTGCGGAAAACCCAGAAAAACGGGGCGGACCTGAAGGATTTCCTGGCGCTGCCCTTTGTGGACATCCGCTCGGCCAGCCTGATCCGGGATGTGTTTTCCAGCTGCGATCTGAAACCGAATTTCGGCATCACCATCAACTATCCCCAGTTCGCCCTGCCCGGCTTTTTTGAAAACGCCGCCGCCTCCATCATCACCTCAACCACCTATGCCCACATCCGCAACCAGGTGCCGGAGAACATCCTGTTTTTCCGGGTGAACACCACATCCCGGCTGTCCCTGCACGATATCGCCTTCATGCACCTGGAAAAAAAGCACCTGTCCCGGTACGAAAAATACTTCTTCCAGCTGGCGAAGTCCCATTTTGAGGTGCTGAAATAACTTTCCACGCCGCCGGGTTTCCGGCGGCGCATTGCGTAAAAAAAAGAAGCAGACGCTTTCGCGTCTGCTCTTTTTCGGTTTGGTGACCCGTACGGGAATCGAACCCATGTTACCGCCGTGAAAGGGCGGTGTCTTAACCGCTTGACCAACGGGCCTGGTAGCGGCAATCTGATTCGAACAGATGACATACCGGGTATGAACCGGCTACTCTACCAACTGAGTTATGCCGCCATGTGGTCAATGCAATTCCGGCACCGCCGAAACAGCTTCTGTATTATATCTGACACACCCCGTTTTGTCAAGACCTTTTTTGCGTTTTTTGAAAAATTTTCCCGCGGCCGCTTGCGGCCGACAGACTCTTAATGCACAGCGGGAGG
>OKRU01003168.1_pt1 | contig 13460 bp, 10 predicted proteins | sample 1601131 | NCBI WGS metagenome assembly OKRU01 (sample SAMEA3541558, study PRJEB24748) | human gut metagenome | biome: human gut; feature: human-associated habitat; material: faeces | place: China | collected 2012 | reverse complement strand
ATGATCCCCTTTAACATGTCCGATTCCCGCTCCGGATCCGGCTGATGCAGCATGCCCTTGTAGCCGATTCCGGTTGTGCGCGGCTTGGTGGTATAGATGCGCGGAATCATAAAAATCTTGTCCGACACTTTCTCCTGCACCGTGCGGAGTCTTGAAATATAGTCGATCACAGCATCCTCATTATCCGCCGAACACGGACCGATCACAAGGATCAGTTTGTCCGATTTTCCTTCAAAAATATCCCGGATCTCGTCATCTCTCTTCGCCTTGGTGGCTACAATCTGTGCACTGACCGGATGCTGCTCCTTTAACTCCTGCGGTGTCGGCAGCTTCCGTAAAAATTCCATCTCCATTTCCATATCTATTGATCCTTTCTGTCATACGCGCTGTCGCATATGTTATCTTCCGATATTTTCACACTGCAACGCGTTGCAGTGTGAATCCACCTAAGTATGATACAGCTTTATACCGGGACTGTCAACCTCTTTTCACTATAAAACATAAGATTCCGCGTTGATCCGTACTCCGTCAAATGCGTCTTCTTCCTCTTTGGAGCCTTTTCCCGGATCCGTATTGATTCTGGCAACATTTTCGCTGACCATCTGTACCGCCTGCTTCTGCGCCTCGTTACAGATGATTTCCATACAATCTTTAAACTTCAATTTTTCCTGAATCTGCCCTGCCGTCAGATCATCCTCCAGAATGACCTGCACACAATCCTGTATCGTGATGCCAAGAGGCGTCTCATCCAGCAGATCCGGTCCCACGAACGCTTTCAGGCGGTTCGCAATCTGCAGTCCGCTCCGGACGATCATCATCTTGTAATCCACGTTCAGCGCCAGAAATGCGTCCTTCTGCTCCGGCAGAAGCAGTACCGTCCCGTTGACGTACAGGTACTCGATCTGTGCGAGATACGGTGTGCTGTTTGCATCCAGACTCAGATCGCCGTTAATGTAAAGCTTCTTTCCATATTTGCGCAGAAGCCGCTCATCCAGACTCACGCCGTCTACCTCATCCACATAGGCACAGCCGCCGTAGTAGCGCTTGCCGGGCAGGCCCTCGGCGTACTTGTTGGTCAGGATGCTGCCCATTGCGGCCATGACGGCGGGAGAGACGATGTTCTCACTGGCGATCAGTTCAATGTTCTGGCGCTGACGGTTCAGCTCGCGATCCATGGCTGCGGCCAACTCCGGATCAACGGTATTGACCAGACCGATGGTGTCCATCATTTCATTGTACATAATATTCTACCCCTCTCAATTTCCGGAGAAAGCCCCGGATCTCTGGATCTCTTCAAGCCACCCTGCTCCGCGCACGAACCGAATTGCTTTCTTTTATCATAGCAGAAAGCTGTAGAATCTTCAACTTCCATTTTGCCAAAAGGCTTGCTTTTTTCGTCTGAAGTGTTTATTATACTTGTATAAAAATGCAGTGTCGTTTTTGTATATTTTTCAAGTCAGTCAACCTTCAGATGAAGCGAGGTGTTCTCTGGTGACGGTCAGTGAAGCAAAGCAGACCCAGCGCAAAGCGGGCCGTGCCGCACGCAAGGCTCTCGGCCCGGAAGAACGCAAGGCTGCAAATGCCGCTTTGTGCGCATCCCTCTGGCAGCTGGCTGCCGTGCAGAATGCGCAGACCATCCTGCTGTACGCAGCGTTTGGCTTTGAAGCCGACCTTGCTGCCTTTGCCGCCGAAGCAGCAGCTCAGGGCAAAACACTGGCCTATCCGGTGTGCGGCGAGGCGTATTCCCTTACAGCCGCTGTGCCCGGCCCGGACGGCTGGGAGATGGGGCAGTACGGCATCCGCACCCCCATCCTGAGCCGGTCGGAGATTCTGCTGCCGGAAGCGCTGGATCTGGTCCTTGTACCCTGCACGGCTTTTGATGCAGACTGCTTCCGGGTCGGCATGGGCAAGGGCTATTACGACCGGTATCTTCCCCGCTGCAAAAACGCGGTGAAGATCGGCATTGCATTTGAGGCACAGCGGGTGGAACATGCTGCTGTAGACGAGCACGACCAGCGGCTGGATGCCTATGTAACAGAGAGGGGTATTTACAAATGGAAATGACTAAGCTGAGCTGTGAGAAATTTCTCGCAGAGCTGGCCAGCAAAGCCCCCACGCCGGGCGGCGGCGGAACGGCGGCGCTGGTGGGTGCTTCCGGTGTAGCGCTGGGCAATATGGTGGGCAACCTGACCACCGGCAAAAAGAAATATGCCGCCGTGGAAGCAGACATTCAGGCCCTGAACACAAAGGCCGATGCCCTGCGCAAAGAGCTGGAGGCGCTGGTGCAGGCCGATGCCGATGCCTTTGCGCCGCTGGCTGCGGCCTACGGCTTGCCCAAGGACACACCAGAGCAGGCTGCACACAAAGCCGCCGTGCTGGAAAAGGCGCTGGATGCCGCCTGTGCCGTGCCACTTGAGGTCATGGAAAAGTGCGCCGAGGGCATTGCTCTGGTGGAAGAATACGCCGCCAAGGGCAGCGTGATGGCCGTCTCGGACGCAGGCTGTGCAGCCGCCCTGTGCAAGGCAGCCTTGCAGGCCGCAAGCCTGAATGTGTTCATCAACACAAAGCTGATGGCAGACCGTGAGCGCGCTGCTGCGTTGGACGCAAAAACAGACAAACTGCTGGATGAATTTGTGTCGCGGGCAGACGCTGTTTTTGCATCCGTGACGAACAAATTGCGGAATAAGTGAGGAAAAGTATTATGGCAACGATTTTGAAGGGCACACCCGTTGTAGCCGCTATGAACGAACGCAATGCGGCGCTGTGTGAGCAGCTCAAGGCAAAAGGCATCACTCCCACGCTGGCCGTGGTGCGTGTGGGTGAGCGGGAGGACGACCTCTCCTACGAGCGCGGCGTGATCGCCCGCTGCGGCAAGGTGGGCGTGGAGGTAAAGCAGTTTCTTCTGCCCGCCGATGCTTCGCAGGACGATCTGTTGAAGGCGATCGCCGAGGTGAACGCAGAGGATACCATCCACGGATGCCTGCTGTTCCGTCCGCTGCCCAAGCAGTTCAATGACCGCACTGTGCGTGCGGCGCTGGCTCCGGAAAAGGACATTGACGGCATCACGGACGATTCTCTGGCCGGTGTGTTCACTAATACCGATCTCGGCTACGCTCCCTGCACCGCGCAGGCCTGCCTTGAGATCCTGAAGTATTACAACATTCCGCTTTCCGGCAGGCGCGCTGTCGTAGTGGGCCGCAGCCTTGTGGTAGGCAAGCCCGCAGCCATGATGCTGGACCGCGAGAACGCCACCGTGACCATCTGCAATTCCCGCACGCAGAACCTGCCCGCCATCTGCAAGGAAGCAGATGTGGTAGTAGTGGCCATGGGCAAGATGGGTGCCGTGGGTGCCGACTGCCTGCGGGAGGGCCAGACCGTGGTGGATGTGGGCATCCATGTGAACGAAGAGGGCAAGCTGTGCGGTGACGTAAAGTTCAGCGAAGCAGAGCCGGTAGTGGATGCCATCACGCCGGTACCCGGCGGTGTGGGCACTGTGACCACCTCGGTTCTGGTGGGCCATGTCGTGCAGGCTGCAGCCAAAAAGGCCGGGCTGTAACGAATCATCGAACTATAAAATAAAAGACGCTTGATACACTGCTGTATGCTTCCCTGCCGGGAAAACATATTCAGACAAGACCAAGCGTCTTTTTTTGATTGCTATATTTTAGCCGCGGACAATGAGCAGCAGCAAAGCCGAAGCCACACACTGCATGATCAGCCAGCGGGCCACCACCTGCTCGTCGCTCCAGCCCTTATTCTTGCGGGCGTGGTCGTGCAGAGGGGTGCGGGTGTTCTTGAGGATGGAAATGTGCAAAAAGCGCTTCAGGCTGATCTTCAGGATGCCCAGACTGCCATCCACGATGAACACGATGGCTGCCAGCAGGAAGGCAAACGGATGGCCGCATTTGAGGGACAGCATTGCGATAAAGAAGCCCATTGCGCGGCTGCCGGCATCGCCCATCAGCAGGCTGGACGGCTTTGCGTTGGACCACAGATAGGCCAGCAGCGCACCCATGAACACAACGCCTGCGGTGCCGTACTCAGCCAGTTCTGTTTTATAGGCCAGCAGGTAGGTGCCGATGGTCACCACTGCAACACTTGCCGAAAGGCCGTCCACGCCGTCGGTGCAGTTGACCACATTGATGCTGGTCCAGATCAGAATAACGATCAGCAGCAGGTACACAGCATACGGCAGAGTGAAACTCCACTGCAGGAAATTCACACCGCAGCCGTTGAAGTTGAGGTAGGTCACACCTGCAACAATGGCAATGGCAAAATCAATGATACCCTTTTTATACTCGTTCCATGCAGTTTCAGCAGCATCGTCAAAGTAGCCGGACAGCATGGATGCAATAAGCAGGATGGTGTAGATGACGTATTCCACCTTGAACGGCAGGAATGCCAGCGATACCAGTGCGATGCACAGCACGAAGATCAGGCCGGAACCACGGGCCTTACCCTTGGAAAGCGCACCGTTCACCGCAAACTCGCGGCCATGGTCGTGCGGAAGCTTATCGTGAAAAACGGAGTCCATCAAAGCCGTGAGGGCAAACGCCAGCAGGAATGCAAGAGCATCGACACCGCGCTGTCCTACGACCGAAAGCAGTGATTCGATCATATTCAAAGTTCCTCTTTCTTTTATGTTTGTGAGAGAAGTGTATCACGCTATCCATAAAAAATCAATCATTCCCGGAGAAAAATCCACGTTTGATTGACTTTCTGCAGCACCGCACTTATAATAGTATATCAGTCTGTCAAAAAAGTTATTGTTTCTATAAAAGGAGAACTCATGTCCATCTCTCTTGAGCAGCTTTCGGCGCAGATGCGCCGGGGCGAACAGGTGCCGCTGCGGCACACCATGCAGGTGGTGCTCACACTGAGCATCCCATCCATCCTGCAGCAGATCGTGGTAACTGCGGTGGAGTACATCGACGCAGCCATGGTGGGGCATATCGGTGCATCTGCTACGGCATCCATTGGCATCGTCAGTTCCAGCACGTGGCTCATGCATGGAATGCTGGCCGGTCTATATATGTCCTTTGCCATTCAGGTGGCACAGTATCTGGGTGCAGACCGGCAGGACGATGCACGCGGTGTATTGCGCCAATCTATGATCTTCAACCTTGTGGTGGGCCTTGCAGCTGCGGCCTTCGGCATTGGCATCAGCCGCTTTCTGCCCGGATGGCTGGGTGCTGATTCTTCCCTGCAGGCGGATGCTTCGGCCTACTTTGCCATCTGGTCGGCTTCCCTGCCCTTTTTGATGATCATGGGAACCTACTCCTCCATGCTGCGTTCCTCCGGCGATGCCCTGACACCGGGCCTTATCAGCGTGCTGACCTGCGTGCTGGATGTGATCTTTAACTTCTGCCTCATCAATCCCACCCGTGAGATGGTGGTGTTTGGCCGCACAATGACCGTCTGGGGCCTTGGCTGGGGGGTACCGGGCGCAGCACTGGGCACCGCCCTTGCTACCGCTATCAGCGGTGTGCTGACCCTTGCCATCCTGCTGCTGCGGGACGGGCCGCTGTGCATCCGCAAGCCCGGCTCTTGGCACATTACCAAAGCCTGCCTGCAGAACCTGTGGAAGGTAGGCGCACCGCTGGCCGCAGAGCGTGCAGTTCTTTCCTCGGCGCAGGTGCTGCTCATCCGCATCGTATCCGGCCTTGGCACCACCGCCATTGCTGCCAACAGTCTGGGTGTGAGTGCCGAAAGCCTGTGCTACATGGCAGGCTATGGCATTCAGGATGCATCCCTTGCACTGGTGGGGCAGGCCGTGGGCGCAAACCGTCGGGATATGGCAAAAAACTTTGCCTGGCTGTGCACCGGCATGGGCATGGGCATTATGGCGCTGACCGGCGTTGGCATGTACATTTTTTCGCCAAACCTGATGGGTGTTTTCACCGCAGATGCGGCAGTTATTGCGCTGGGCGCACAGGTGCTGCGCATTGAAGCACTGGCCGAACCGATGTTCGGTGCCAGCATCGTTGCTAGCGGTGCCATGCAGGGTGCCGGAGACAGCACGGGATGCTTTGTGCTGAACCTTGTCAGCATGTGGGGCATCCGGCTCACGCTGGCTTCCCTGCTGGCTCCGCATTTTGGGCTGGTGGGCGTATGGATGGCCATGAGCTTTGAGCTGACCATGCGCGGTGTGCTGTTCCTTGTGCGGCTGGTACGCGGCAGATGGCTGGACAAAGGGGCATTAGCCTGATCGACCGCTGGCGGATATATTTTCCTCTAAATAACAGCTCCCCGGCCGGGAACCGCACTGCGGGACCTGACCGGGGAGTTTTGCTGTGGTTATATGATTTGAGAAGAAGAAAAAATGGAGAACAAGTTACTTTCTACCGTGCAGGATGGGAGACAGCGGCTTGTAGATCAGCATGCACAGCACTGCATCCAGCAGGCCCTTGACCAGCGTGAATGGCATATTGAAGATGACAAGGCACTTGATGAGGCTGTCTGCAGAAGGCAGGATGGCCTGATACATGCCGAGGATGGCTTCCAGCGGCATGTGGTAGAACTGCACATAGGCCGGATAGGTGATGAAGTAGTTGGACGGTACGCTGAACACAGCCATGGCTGCAGCGCCTGCAATAGCACCAATGATGGCGGTCTTGCGGCTCTTGTGGTGCTTATAGACAACGCCTGCCACAGCGGAGAACACCGCACCCAGCATAAAGTTGCACAGCTCGCCCACGCATGCAGTGGAAGTGCCCTTGATAACGATGTGCAGCAGGTTCTTCATAAAGCTGATGACCACACCGTACACCGGGCCGAGAGCAAAGGCACCCAGCAGAGCCGGCAGGTCAGAAAAGTCCATCTTGACGAAGGACGGAATGAGCATCGGAATGGGAAACTCAATGAACATCAGGATAAAGGCCACCGCGCTGAGCATGGCGGCAACAGTAAGATTGTGAGTCGTGCTTTTTTTCATGGTAATGATCCTTCCCGGGGTAAGATGCCCCTTACAAAAATTGTTCCGAAAGCTCTTTTCGTATCTTGTTTTTTGGAACGGGAAGGACAAATAGAAAAGCGCCCTGCTGCAACAAAAACACTGCAACAGGGCGCGTAGACAACGATTTGCCTGCCGTTTCTTGCATCCGGACTATACCGTTGGTCCCGGAGTTGCACCGGGTCAGCACCCTTGCGGGTGGTCGCGGACTTTACCGCCAGTGGGGAATCACACCCCGCCCTGAAACGAACTTTCTGGCACAAAGTATAGCGTGGCAGGCCCAGCTTGTCAAGAGGGCATCTTAAAATTTGTACAAAAAATGTCAAAGTAATTCTTTCAAGCTTCCTTCTCTGTAAGCTCTTGCCCGGGTGGGTGCGGTATGGTATCATAGATGGGTCGTATAAAATTCAGGAGGTTATCATGATCTTTTCTATTCGTGATCTTTCGTTTGAGCTTGGCTCTGTGCTGCTGGAGGGCTGGTTTGCACTGGCTGCGCGCGCAGGGTGTGCGCTGCTCATTCTGCTTGCCGCATGGCTGGTACGCCGCTGGCTGAGCAAAAAGGGCATTCCGGCACTGCTGGCCCGCAAGTGGCACTTTAACGGCACTCCCATCCTGCTGCGCAGCTTTGCGGTACCCATCCAGCGCATGTGCACTGCGGTTGGCGTATATCTGGCGGCAGCTTCCCTGCCCTGGGCCATTCCCGGCATTGCCAGACTGCTGTTGGTCTGCTTCCGCCTTGTCATGACCCTGCTGGTCTGCGAAGGCCTGTATGCGGCATCGGATCTGGCCGCCCTGCTGCTGGCTTCCTGCAGCCCGGAGATCCGCTCCAACAAAACACTCTGCTCTTTGCTGGACACCGCCTACAAGGTGCTGGTGATCGTGCTGTGCGTGGCAGCGTTGGCACAAGAAGTGGGCTTTCCCATCGGCAGCATTGTCGCCGGTGCCGGTCTGGTTGGTCTGACCATCTCGCTGGCCGCACAGGAAAGCGCCAGCAACCTGTTTTCCGGCATCGTGATTCTGCTGGACAAGCCCTTCTCGGTGGGCGACTGGATCACTGTGGGCGATGTGGAAGGCGAAGTGATCGACATCAACTTCCGTTCCACCCGCATCCGCTCGCTGGATAAAACCATCAATGTGGTGACGAACAGTAAGATCTGCTCTTCCACCGTGCAGAACGCCGCCCTGCGCACCATGCGGCCCTACAAGTTCAATCTGGGTGTCACCTATGGCACCACCCGCCCAAAGCTGGAACAGCTGATGAAAGACTTGCAGACCATGCTGGACGCAAGCCCTTACACCAACAAGGGTACCAACATCGTACAGCTTGCAAACTTTGGCGATTCCAGCATCAACATTCTGGTCTCCGCCTACCTGCTGACTAACGCCTACGCGGAATTTTTGCAGATGCAGAACGACCTGAACCTGAACATTATGGACATCATGCAGGCCGACGGTGTGGATTTTGCGTTCCCCTCCACCAGCGTGTATATCGAAAAGAACTGAGCAAACCTGTAAAGGGGCTGTTGCAAAATAGCGCCAACGAAAAGCGGAAAGCAAAAATCTCATCTTTTCCCTCAAAAAGAGTAGAATTTTTCGGAACTGAAAATGCAAAAAGCTGAGCACCTGCTTTTTCACAGATGCTCAGCTTTTCTATACTCATTTTTTGAAATCTGCCTTTGAGGCCTCAACATTCTGCCCGTTTTGTACGGTGAATGCGGCGGCTATTTTCAATCAGTCAGCTCAAGACTGGCAGGCAGTGATCAGGCTCATCTTGTAGACCTCGTCGGCGTTGCAACCACGGGACAGATCGTTGATGGGAGCGTTCAGACCCTGCAGGATGGGGCCGTAAGCTGCATAACCACCCAGACGCTGAGCGATCTTATAGCCGATGTTGCCGGCCTCGATGCAGGGGAAGATGAAGGTGTTGGCCTGACCAGCCACCTTGCTGCCCTTGCACTTGACCTGTGCAACTTCGGGAGCAACGGCAGCGTCAAACTGCAGCTCACCGTCCACAGCCAACTCGGGATCCATTTCCTGAGCCTTGATCACAGCGTCATGGCTCAAAGCAACGGTACCGCCCTTGCCGGAGCCCTTGGTGGAGAAGCTCAGCACAGCAACCTTCGGATCGATGCCGAACAACTTTGCGGTCTTAGCGGTCTCAATAGCAACCTCAGCAAGCTTTGCAGAAGCGGTGATCTTGACCTCGCCGGTAGCCTTATCAACGGTATCGGTATAGTCGATGTTAACAGCGCAGTCGCCCATGGCAATGCGCTTCAGGCCCTCTTCACCGCAGTCACGGTCCAGAATGAAGCAGGAGCTGACCAGATGTGCGCCCTTCTTGGTCTTGACCAGCTGCAGAGCGGGACGAATGGTGTCGGCAGTGGAGTAAGTAGCGCCGCCCAGCAGGCAATCAGCCTTGCCCATCTTCACCAGCATGGTGCCGAAGTAGTTGGACTTCTTCAGCAGAGCGGTGCACTCCTCAGCGGTCTGCTTGCCCTTGCGCAGCTCCACCATGGTGTTGACCATCTCATCGAAACCGGCATAGTTCTCGGGGTCGATGATCTCGGCAGCGGAAATATCAAAGTTACCGGCGGCAGCAGCAGCCTTGCACTCAACCTCGTTGCCCACCATGACGACCTTCAGCACGCCCTCGGCCAGCAGCTTTGCAGCGGCCTCCAGAATGCGGGGATCATTGCCCTCGGTGAAAACGATCGTCTTGGGATTTGCCTTCAGCTGTGCTACCAGCGGTGCAAACATATCAGCCATTGTGATTACCTCCGAATTTACTTTCCAATATTCACATCCAGATATCTGTTGGACACAAGGATGCCTTTCTCTTTTATTCTAGCACATACGGCAAAAAGTTCAAGACAAAATTGGCTTTTTGTGCTACAATTTTTGCCTCACACATCATCGTTATTTTCCTGCCAAAGTAGTAAAACAAGCCCTGCGTATTCCTTCACAATTTCCCGTAAACCACCTTCCACAAATTTCAATTTTAAGCTATGCACTTTTGATTCACAATTTTTCTTTTTTAAAATGCAGAAAGTTCCAGTCAGCTCATGTATTTTTTACGTTAAAACGCAAAAAAGAACCATCCTCCCGATTCTTCGAGAGAACAGCTCCATGGTATTGACTTTATAAATATCAGATAGAAATGGTGTTGCACACGTCGATCAGCACCGGGTCAAGCGTCTTGGTCATTTCAAGAGCTTCATCCACAGGGTAATCCACCAGCTTTTCGCCCTTCATGCCGACGATGCGGTTATACTTGCCCTGCTCCAGCAGGCACACGGCATGGTAGCCCATTGCAGAAGCGTTCACACGGTCACGCAGAGTGGGAGAACCACCGCGCTGGACATGGCCCAGAATGGTGGCGCGGGAGTCGATGCCGGTGCGTGCCTGAATCTCGTTTGCGATCTCCTGTGCATGGCCGACACCCTCGGCAACAATAATAATGAAGTGACGCTTGCCGGTCTTCTGAGTCTCAGCGATCTTATCCAGAATATCACGCTGCATGTCAAATTCCTTCTCCGGCAGTAGAACAGCCATAGCGCCGGAAGCAATTGCAACATTCAGAGCAATATAACCGGCGTTGCGGCCCATGACCTCGACCACACTGCAGCGGTCGTGGCTCTGGGTGGTATCGCGCAGCTTGTCGATCATCTCCAGCGCGGTATTCATGGCGGTATCGTAGCCAATGGTGTAATCGGTGCAGGAAATATCGTTGTCAATCGTGCCGGGCAGACCGATCATCGGAATGCCACGGTGGGCCAGCTCACGAGCGCCGCGGTAAGAACCGTCGCCGCCAATGACCACCAGCGCATCAATGCCCAGCTCGCGGCACTTCTCTGCACCCTTGTCCTGACCTTCCTTGGTCTTGAATTCCAGACAGCGGGCGGTATACAGAATGGTACCGCCTGCAGAGATGATGTTCGACACACTGCGCAGGTTCATCTCAAAGCATTCGCCGTTCAGCAGGCCATTGTAGCCACGCTGAATGCCGATCATGCGGTAACCCTTATGCAGGCCGGTACGGACTACGGCGCGCACGGCAGCGTTCATGCCAGGAGCATCACCACCGCTCGTCAATACGCCAATCGTTTTGATCTGCTTTTCCATACGAGAGTTTCCCTCCAATTTGTTTCTTCATTTACCCAATGGTATCACAGCGCTCTCTATTTTAACGCTGTCCAAAGCACTTCACTTGCCTTGAATCATTATAACACAAACGCCTTATTTTGGAAACAGCCATCCCGCCGGATTTGCGTTAAGATTCGTGCACGGAAATGTCATTTTGTTGCAATGTTGTCCGTTCCGACCAGCCTTTCCAGCTCTTTGAACAGCAGCGGATGGCCGGATGCGTACAGATGGCGCGGCACACGCAGATACTGCTTGGTATCGGTCAGATACAGGAGCACCGGCATGTCCCCATCAAAAATGCCAAGCAGATTGACCACCTTTGCATATTCCCTGCTGCTGCGGGAAGGCACACGGATATACAGCTTCTTTGCTGCCGTTTTCATCGGGTCCGGCCTGCCGTTATCCAGTCGGGCCGGATCGTAATTTTCGATCGGGACGATGCTCTCTGCCAGCAGCTTGGAAGCTTCATCCTCCCGTACCGACAGTCTGCCATCGATCACGACGACTGCATTTTCGTGCAGTGAATCCCGGAAAGCATCCAACACCTTTGGGAATACGATCACTTCCATGGTGCCGGTCAGGTCTTCTACGCTGGTAAAAGCCATCATGCTGTTGGACTTTGTGGTCATCATGCGGCTTTTTACCACCGCGCACACAATGCGCACTTTTTCTCCATCCTTCACATGGGCATCTTCCCCTGTAAGATCCTTGATGGTGTGGGATGCAATGCGTGCCGATTGTTCCCGGTAAGCATCCAGCGGATGACCGGACAGATACAGGCCGCTGACTTCCTTTTCCTGCTGGAGCAGTTCCTTATGGCTGTATTCCGGCAGCTGCTTTATTTCATAGTTATCCTCGGAAGCACCGCTCTGTGCTTCCCCGCTCATCACCGAGAACAGATCCAGCTGTCCATCCAGATTGCGCCGAGAGTCGGTCTCAATGCTCTTCAGAATGCCCTCTACGGCCTCCACATGGCTGTGGCGGTTGTTGCCCAGATGATCGAATGCGCCGGCCTTGATGAGGCACTCCACTGCCCGGCGGTTCAGTTCATTGCCATGCATTCGCTTGCAGAAATCGTACAGGCTGGTGTAAGGCTTATTCTGCCGCCCCTTCACCACATTCTCGATCAGGTTGCGGCCCACATTTTTGACCGCATTCAGGCCAAAGCGGATCTGACCGCTTCCATCCGCCGTAAAGCCGCCGTTGGAAACATTCACATCCGGCGGCAGCACCTTGATGCCAAGGCGGGCACACTCGCCGGAATATTCAATGACCTTATCCGTGTTATCCAGCACACTGGTCAGCAAAGCCGCCATGAACTCACTGGGATAATGGCACTTGAGGTAGGCCGTCTGGAATGCCACATAGGCATAGCAGGCCGCATGGCTCTTATTGAACGCATATGAAGCGAAACTGGACATTTCATCGTAGATCTCATTGGCCACTTTTTCAGAGATGCCGTTTGCCACACAGCCGGGGCATTCGTTGCCGGGATCGGTGCAGCCGTACACAAAGTGCTCCCGCTCGGCCTCCATGACGGCATGTTTCTTTTTGCTCATGGCACGGCGGACATTGTCTGCCTGACCAAAAGAAAAACCTGCCAGCTCCCGGAAGATCTGCATGACCTGCTCCTGATAGACGATGCAGCCATTGGTCACATCCAGAATGTGGGCCAGCTGTGGGGTCTTATAGCTGATTTTGTCCGGCTCGTGGCAGTTGCGCAGGTAGGTGGGGATCGAATCCATGGGGCCGGGACGGTACAGGCTGATCAGAGCGATAACGTCTTCTAGGTTCTGCGGCTGCAGGCCCACAAGCACCTGCTTCATGCCGGAAGATTCCAGTTGGAACACACCCTCGGTGTCTCCCTGCCCCAGCATCCTGTAGGTATCCGGGTCGTCGTAATCCAGCTTCTGGATGGAGAACTCCGGGTGGTGCTTCTGCACAGCAGTTTCCGCGTCATGAATGACGGTCAGCGTGCGCAGGCCCAGAAAGTCCATCTTCAAAAGGCCAAGTTCTTCGATCTCGGTCATGTTGAACTGGGTCACAGGCAGGCCGTCGTTGGTGGCCAGCGGCAGATAGTAGTCCGTAGGCTCCGGGGTAATGACGACACCCGCCGCATGGGTGGAAGCATGGCGGGGCATGCCCTCCACCTTCAAGGCCGTGTCGATCAGCTCTGTGACCTGCGGGTCGGTATCGTACATCCGCTTAAGTTCCGGCGATACCTCCAACGCACGCTTCAGCGTCATTTTCAGCTCCATGGGCACCTGCTTTGCCACAACATCTACCTGCTGATACGGAATGCCCATCACGCGGCCCACATCGCGGATGGCGTTGCGGGCGGCCATGGTGCCAAAGGTGACGATCT
>OKRU01003154.1_pt1 | contig 13527 bp, 27 predicted proteins | sample 1601131 | NCBI WGS metagenome assembly OKRU01 (sample SAMEA3541558, study PRJEB24748) | human gut metagenome | biome: human gut; feature: human-associated habitat; material: faeces | place: China | collected 2012 | reverse complement strand
CTTAACAGTATTTACAGCTTTATCTGGAATAATTATATCTCTTAATCCTGCGTCAGATTTAGGATAGTCGCTTACTATCTTAGCCCATTTCCCATTTTCATCTCTGACCTTAATTTCTGTTCTTTGTATAGAAATATAATGCTTAATAGTTCCATCTTTCAGTACAGTGTTGTGAATATCAGAAAACTTAAGTGATGACAACTCGCCAGCTCTCATTCCACACTCAAACATAAGTAATAATCCCAGGCTCCTTATATCATATCGTTGCCATAGATATTCTGTGATTCTTGGAATTTCATCCTCGAAATACACCTGTTCCTCTTTCTTTTTCACATTTTTAGTAAAAGCTCTGCGTGATAAATCCAAGTCTCCCATAAATTGTGTGATACTTAGATTAGTATACCCCTTTTTCTTGGCATATTTAAAAATGCCATTAATAAGGATTCGCATATCAGAATATGCCTTATGTGTAAGCTTACATTCGGCAATAACAGTCTTAATAAAGCATTCTAAGTCATCTTCTGTAATGTACTTGATTTTCTTATCTGCCATGTGATATGCTTCATTAGTGAAAAATCTGGCAAAGTTATCATTATACTTATCATATGATTGCTTCTTGATTTCGTGATATTCAAGTTTTTGGTCTACCCATTCCTTGAATACAGCCTTAACTAAAGGTTCATTAGCGAGTTTCTTGTAGTGTTCCACAATTCCATCTTCAAGAGACTCTTGCGTTGAACGCTTTAGCAGCTTTCTGCCGCTTGATGTGCTTTCGTCTGGCAAGTATGTATACCACTTCTTATCTTTTCCTTGCCAGATTTCATTATTGTGTGCTTTTAAATATTTTTTCCTTTCGTTCATTTCAATTTGTTTTTGAACATCGTCACGAGAGATAATACCATTCTCTAGTACATAATTCAACAACTCTTTGTCTGTTAATTCCAATCACAGCACACCCTTTCAATTTTATTTTTAATGTTCCTTATTCTCCTTTCAAGAGTTCTTTGCGATACGCATAATCGTGCAACTATCTCTTTTTGTGTAAAATTCCGAGAAAGAAGTTTGAATATTCTCTCTTCTTCCTCGGTAAAATTGGCATTTTTAATTATTCTTTCAAGTTCTGGCTTTGTAAAATCTGAAAATTTCATAAAGCCACACTCCTTAATATTTAATTTTTATTTTTGTTTCTTCTTCTAACTGTTCAATAAGTTCTTTTGGATCTATAAGTCCTGCATTGAAATCTTCGTTAAATTTATTGATTTCATCAATAAGCCGCTCCAATCGCTTATTACCGAATCCAAACTTGTCATGCAAAACCCATAGCAGAATCGTTAAGGCATTACCAAACATTTCTTTATTTTCTTTATTCTTCTGTCTGTTTAATTGAACTCTCATCATCTGTTCTTGAAATCTTCGTTGTTCCGACTTGCTCATTTAACATAGCCTCTCTTTTCCTTTTCTCTCGGTATCTTCTACAGTAGATAGCGTTTTTACCTGTTTCAACTCTCTTAGCGTTTATTTTATTTTGCGCAGCCTTGCCCTTGTAAGATTGTTTATATCTTTTCTGCGCAGCTTTGCCTTTTTCTGTCTGAAAATATTTCTTCTGACTAACTCTATGCGCTTCTGACCGATTGTATCGCCTGCGTCTTTCTCTGCCTTTTTCTGTCTGTTCGTACTTTCTATCGTATATAGCTTTTGCTCTCTGTTTAGGTTCTAAGTGTTCCAGTTTATTTTCAAAAGCAATATCTTTATCAAATTTGTTTTGTTGAGCTGTATCTATCTGCTCAAGTCCGTTGTATATGCAATCTTCCAACATACAATTAAAGCAATCGGGATAAATACAATTTTTTGGTTTCATAATTTTTACCTCATGGCGTTTATTCTTTCTTGAATATCTTGAGGTGCTTCAATATACTCTTCTGTGCTTGTATTTTGACCGATAAGGGCATTTTCTTTAATTTGCAATGTATTTATATCTCTTTGGAATTTTTGCTCGATTTGAGCCTTATACGAATTTGCATTCGCCTTTTCGATAAGTGATTTGATATTGTCTGGCATGCGATTTATTTCATTCGCACGCTTAACAGCTGTTTCGTAAGTTCTTAGAAAATTTGATTGTATTACTGTTTCAATCGTCTGATAATCTGATGTCGCCCAGTTTTTAAGGTTATCTGGCATACCAACCGCCTGTCTGACTAACGGCGGCAGTTTGTTAAATTCTTCAACTGCCCCATAAGTACCATTCCTTAAAGCCTTACTAACCAATCCCCAAGCTGTCATTCCGTCAAGTTCCTGCGGCTGTGATACAAGTTGTATTTTAGCAACTATTTCTCCCACGCTTGGTGCAAATCCGCTTGTATCAGATGTAACATACGCTTTTAAAGCTATCGACACTTGATTGTAACTGTATTCGTCTAACATCATCTGCCACACATCTATTGTCTCTGATAGGTTGTTAGGCTTGTAGTTTGGGTAGCAATCAGACATAATGCGGATAATTTTAACCGTTTCTTCTCTTGTCAAGCGTTACTACCTCCTGATTCGTATAAAATTTTGACGCCATCTGCATCTACATTTGAGCTTTTATTTCCTATGCTTCTAAAAATATCCACATAATCATAGTCACTTAAATTTATAGGGCAATTATCTAATATATTTAATATATCTTCAATAACCGCTCTTTCACTATCATTAACTGTGATTTCGTAAATTGTATCTGAATATATAATTCTTTCTCCTTTACACATTATCCCAGTCAATAGTACCCTTATTGAAATTCTGATTGCCCTGCTTATTAGAATTATCTTCTTTCAACCCGAACAACCCTTGCCAGCAATGGTCTACTGATTGATTAAGGATTTTAACTGCCAAATCATTATCTCCGCCTGATAGCTTTCCAAGAGTATTCATAGCCCTATGTAATGCCTTGTCGGTGCATATAGGTTTCTTAATTCTCTTACGCATTGTCACATATTCGTTGAATGCTTCATCAAGTAATTCATCATCTGGATAATAGCTTTTCTTTTTGGATATTATGTTAGTAATATCTTTTTCTATATTCTTGTCTTTTTTAATTTCTTCCGTTCTTTCATTCTTACTTTCTTTTAATATAGAGTTTGTTAATAGAATGTTATCTGTTTGTTGATTGTTTGTTAAGTTGCTTGTTATTTGTTTGTTATCTTGCTTGTTATCTGTTTGATACAAATTGTAGTTAACCACAGTAAATATCGTGAATTTGTTTGTTGCTTTGCTTGTTATTTCACCTGTTAATTGTAAGTGTTTTAGCGAGGTGCGAATTTCCATTACAGACAAATTAGTTTCTTTTGATAATTCAGATATTGAAGAGGGGAAAGACCCTCTTTCAATTATCTTGCCTTTATAATTTCCGTCTTTCCAATAGGCACTTATCAACATATACATAAAAAGTCTGAATGTATTAATATCGCTCCACCATTCCCACTTTAAAATCTTTCTGTCAATTTTAATAAAATTGCCTGTCATAATTACCTCTTCAAGTTCTGTCACATTATTACTTCACTAAATCGTTGATACTAACCCTAAATCCGTCAAACTCCTTGCCTTTGCTTCTGACATAGACAGATGTATCAAAAAACATCAAGTTACCCTCTCTATCCGTTGCCATACTCACGCCATTCCTTACAAGACTACCTTTTAGCAAGTCAAGGACTATGGATATTTCCTGTTTTGTATCGTCTGTCATCATTATTCTCCTTGCTTAATATTCAAATTCTTAAACATAGCACACATAACATCTACAACTATGCTGTTTCCAAACTGCTTGTATAGCTGCGTGTTGCTGTTTACTGCTGCCATTTTGGATATGTCCTCGTCCGATACTCCCATAAGCCTGCCACATTCTCTGGGTGTTAGCTTTCTAATCCTATATTGTGGCTCAATCACAAGGTTGTTTTTCTGCACTGTTGTAAGACAATTGCTGGTCCCTTGCGTATTCACTTCTAATCTCTGTTCTGTTGGACTACCAGCGGACCTGTCGGACGGATTATCGGGATTTCTGCCACACATTGCAACTATCTGACTTTCAAGGATTTTCGGCTCTTGACCGCCACCTTGCATTGTACTCAATGTTTGACTGCACCCTCCAACAGCGTAAATTCTTCCAGTTTGAGGATTACTGAAATTCTTTTCCTCGGCTATGTTGCCTATTTGTATTACCTCCATAACACTTCTCGGCTCCTTATATTCTCTTGCGGTAATTGAGGACTTTATGTCCGTGTAAATACTTCCTATTACTTCCATTCAATCACTCCGTTACTTCCATAATTATCAAAACCTTTGTAGTCTCTTGCTCTCAATGTCGTTGCAATATCAATTTGTTTATCTAATGTTGCTCCTTGATCTTTCAATAACACAGTTTCCATCTGACCGCAAATTGCTGATTCCTGCGTCATATCTTGCCTTGATACAGTTTGCAACTTCTCTTTGCTGTGGCTTATTGATTGTTCCGTCAACGCAAGTCTGTCTGTCTGTCTGTCAAGATTGTGTTGTGGTAATGTGCCGTTGTCAATGAGCTGTTTTATCAGCTTGTCAGCCTTTTCATTGTTGATGTAATACTTTTCATCTACATTATCCTCGAGATAGCCTTTCAACTTCTTTTTGAGTGGTATAGGCTGTGGAAAATCATATGAGTAATTGCCAAGGAACGAAAACATAAAGCATCTGTTTCTGTTCTGCGCCACTCCATAATTTTTAGCATTCAAGTCTTGCCAATAATTTGTGTACCCTAAACTCTCCAAGAATCCCAACCACTTCTCAAAATCATTGATGTTTTTCTTGCCGTGTACTTGCGGTACATTCTCCATAAACAGTATTTGTGGCAGTTCTCCATTGCCATCTCTGATTTCGGTTAAAATCCTCTCAACTTCCCATAACAGACCGCTTCTTGTTCCACTACCCTTACTCATTCCTGCCTGTTTGCCTGCTACAGATAGGTCGGTACAAGGAAATGAATACGTCATCATGTAACAATACTTGTCTGTATCAATAACATTTAAGTCATCAGCGTGTACCTTTGTTATATCCATAGTTGGAAAGTTCGTTCCGTGTACTGCGTTATAACTTGCTATGGCATACTTATCAAACTCTACAACCCTGTAATGCTCAAATTTTGCACCTATTCTCTTTAGTGCCATAGCCTGCGAACCATATCCGGCGAATAATTCTATCAATCGGATAGGCTTTGTTATGCTGATCGGTTCTCTCGTGAAGTCAAATATGCTCATTTGATTATCACAAGAATAATTGTCAAAATTCATAAAATCTACCAAAAGGAAACCCCGGTTTTATGTGCGCACAACCTATTCCTTTCTTTGATTTTTAGTCAACTTCCAAAACTTTTTTCATAGCATTAGCCATATCACAGATACCCTTGATATAGCCGATAGTGATTGTTTTGTAGCCGCCATCACATTCGGTAACACTATTGTCCACAAAGTCAGTTACTATGTCGTCAATCAACCTTACGGCATTGTGATTTATTGTGCTTTCGTCAATCTTCATCATTGCCACCTACTTTCAATAAATCCATAAACTTCTCATACTGCTTCTGCGACACCTTATTATTAGCCTTATCCGCTCTCAATTCGATTTTAAGGTGCTTTTCTGCAATATTGGATAATTCCCTTGCAAGGTTCTTTCTGCCTTGTTGTATGCCCTGTAAATAGCCTTTAGGTGCTTTCCTTTCGCCTATTGAACCACTATCACGATTTCCGCCCTGTCCACCAATGCTAACATTCCTAAGCTGATAGCCATTATCAGCATACAGTTTAATGTAATACTTCTCTTTTTCGTCAAGCTGACTTTCGGGGAAATTAAGAAATTCAACTCGCCAGCCATACGGATTATCCTCTGAATATAGCTTATGTTTGCGTAAGCTCAAATCTATGTGCTGTTCATAGCCTACAAGGTGGCTTGCTAACCTTTGCAACACCGACTTAGCCTGTCCGACATAAGCAAACTTAAAGCCGTTTTCATCTTCTCGGAGTAAGAAGTATATTCCGCTCCTGTCATTCAGCTTTGGATTTATCTTTAGAAGTCGCTTTCGGTTCTCTGATTCTATGGCTTTTGCTTGTCTTAACTTTTTGTAATCCGTCTTTAATCACTCCTTTAAATTTAAATAGCACATAATCCCACAATCTGTAGATATTTCATCTTCCATTTTTCCTCTGTTTGGATCTAATTCATCTAAGAACACGCCGTTTAAGCAGCTATGACCTATTTCCCTTTCTAGTTTTGCCCTGCTTTCAAATACTTTGGGAAAGTCTTTACGAATTTTATTCCAGTAACCCATGCCACCTTTAACACAACCGATACAATTATTATTAGAATATCCCAAGTCATACATAGCCGGTCTTTTCAAACCCAATCTATTAGCTATTGCATGGCAATCTTGTTTAGATAATTGTGAGTCAATTAAAGGAAATTCATGCTTAAATTCTGGAAAGTTCTTTACAAGTCCATCTGCTCGTCTTTGTTCTGAATTATCCATACCCCAAACATATATCAAATCATAGTCAAGATGTTCATTTTCCCACTTCTTTCTGACAGCTTTCTTCAACATTCCTGTACAAGCCGCCCCATGTGTACCATTTACATATCTGTACTTCCTAACCACATCTTCGACGCAATTAAACCTGTCAGATTTAAGAATCGTTACTTTCTTACCTATTATTTTTTCACAATCCCTTATAAATCGCATACTATCGGGGTGCTGGTCCTTTATATCAATATATATCCATTCATCAATCGGAGTCCTCCTGTATTCCTTTCCTTCTCCATTTGTGAATATGGCTGTATTGTTCAAATATCCTGCAATAAAGCTTGAAACTCCTGCAGATAACCAACACACCTTATAATCTTTTTTCATAACACCACGCTACAAATCCTGTGCGTGGATAGTGTGAATCGACTTCCCATGCCAATGGTCTGAAACTCAATTACCGATTACCGTATAACTGCGCTACTTCAAATTCCACCTTGTCGAATCATTAACGCTACTATTTCACACTTTACAACTAAATCTTTAACATCTTTATTTAGCAACCTCGGTTTACCGAGGATTCGTTATTCCTTTCTTAAATAAACATAATTATCACTCATTGCTGTATTCCTTATTCTAATTAAATGGTAGCCCCTCATCAGCTACATCATCTGGAATAGCCATAAAGCCATCATTACTGCTGTTACCGCCCATAATCCCATTGTTGCCACTCTGCTGATTAGTACGGCTTTCGCAGAACTCGTGTCTTTCAACAACGCAGTCATTAGTGTAAACTTTCTGTCCGTCCTTGTTGATATAATTGCCTGTCTGCCATCTGCCCTCAACGATAATCTTAGTTCCCTGGTGCAAATACTTCTCTGCAAACTCTCCGTTCTTGCCAAATGCAATACAGTTAATAAAGTCTGCTGCCTGTTCGCCATCTTTCTTGAAAGTTCTGTCAACAGCTAATGTGTATCTTGCAACTGCCATACTTCCACTTGCTGTCTGCGAATATCTAACCTCTGGGGCTCTTGTCAATCTCCCACATAAAATTACACGATTCATTACTTTTCCTCACTTTCTTCTACATAATCATCCCAAGCTTCATTAAGCACCTTGGCTCCATCATCGTCATCCGTAACAATAATCGTGTACTCGCCTATCTTAGTCGAGATAAATCCTGCATTGCTATCTTTAAGCATTTTAATTAATGAATCAATTAACCCACTCATCTTTATTCCTCACTTTCTAATAACTCTGGATTGTCAAATGTATTGCCGATAACTGCTATTTCAAAACTTCTCCTTGCATACAAATCCCACTTTGCACCGATTCGGAATATGTCTGAGTTAACACAAACCCAAGAAAACTGATAATACTTGTCTCGCCAAAAAGCTTTGTAAAGATTTCCTTTTTCATCTTCTACAATATCATTCTCCCAAATCAGCTTGCCGTTCTTATCTTTCAAGCCGGTGCATTGGCAGATTGTGGTTGAGTCTACTTCAATAGAGTTCCATAATGCTTGAGTTCTAGATATCGACTTTAATCGTGTTTTATCTTCTTGCTCGGATGAAATCCAACTTCGCACTCCTTTAAAAAACGGATTTTGAATAAGACTTCCTATAATCCATTCTCCGTTATCAAGTCTCTTTGCCTTGAATAAATATCTATCGTTCATCTATTCCACCTGCCTTTACTATTTCGATTGCTCTTTTAACAGGAATGAGATGATTATCACTGTTACCGCTTCCATATAGTTTTACTAAAGAGTCCGTTTTTAATTGTTCTACAACTTTATCCACATCATAGGCGGTTGGAGTTTGTGTTTCATCATTGATAATACTCTTTACAATATTCAGACCAGCATTTATGCCTTTTGCGTATGCTCCTATCTCTCTTTCTTTCTGGTCTTTTATCAGTTCTAATAATTTATCTGCATCCATCAATCCCATTGTTTGTCCTCCTATTCCGCTTCTGATTGAAGCCATTCAAGTATGCATTTTTTACACTTTTCCCTAATTTTATTATTATCGCTTTCTTCGCCGCTGCAAGGACATTCTTCCAAATTCATAGATTCGATACAACTATCAAATAGTACACTTGCCAATTCTTCATCTGACATATTCCTTATTCTGCCAGCGTTAGTCATTCTGTTATCACATCTGCAACAAGGCTTATTATCTTTCGGATTGTTGTTGTGCTTGCAGTTGCAAGTATGGCTTGGTTCGTAATTCTGTATGCTTGCCAATTCTGTAAAAGTTGTAAGCATATCAGCAAAATATTTTAGCATACTATCTCTGTCAATATTATGCTTGTCAGCTATAGCACATACACTTGCTAATGTGTCAGTTACTATGCTCTGTAAATCTTCCATTTCTTTGTCTGTGAGATTGCTCTGCTTATCGCTCATTTTCTCCACCTCCAAACTCTTTAACTCTTGATTCATATGGTTTGGGTAACTTCATCCAAGCCTTTACGCAATCTGTAATTTGCGAATAGGAATAGTCCTCAAAGTAATCACACACTTCATACCAGCCTTGCGGAATCCACCATGTATCTTGTTCTTCACAATATTCCCAATCATCAGGAACGCCATCACACATATTCCATCCCATATCTTCAACAGTGCAATGATGATATGGAAAGTAAACCGCCTTAACCACTCTCCTATAAAGTTTTCCACCATATCCTATGTGTTCTACCGTTGCCAAAACTTCATCTGAACAATTTTTAATCTTACACTTGGGCACTGTATTTTTATTCCATTGTGCCATTTTCTCCACCTCTCAATTCTTCAAAATAGAATTTCACATCGTCCGACAAATGCTTTACAATTCCAAACCGCTCCGCAACTTGATAAGGTATGCTGTCACGCATAAGCCTTTTATGTATTTCTGAAAGATACTTTCTAAATCCCTCGACATCTAAAGTGGCTTTATAGTGATTGCAGCTCCTACAAGCTGGCATGTAATTTGAAATGTCGTCTGCTCCACCTATCCTAAGTGGTGTTGCATGGTCTACTTGCATATCTTTGCAATCTATTTCTGCGCCACAATAAGCACAATGTCCGTTATACATGAGATATACAGATGTTCTTGTACTTTTAGATATTGATTTTCTCTTATTCATTGTTACACCTCAATTCTTTCAGTTTTGCTTCTGCTTCTGATTTTGTAAAAAACATAGTCTCTCCAATTGCTGTAGATGTTACTTCGTTTCTATATCTTTCCTCATCTTCTGTAATTGTGGAAAGCAGAAAATTCATCTGATAATCAACAGATATTTTTGTGACTACCGCCTTAAAAATACCATATTGAATATTTTTGCCCTGTACTCCTACAACCATTATCTGCCAAATTGTATCTCCAACCTTACAAGGCAGTATAAAAAGTCTGCCCTGCTCTTCCAAGTCCTTATATTCTTTCAGCTTAAAGTATGCTTTCAGCCAATATCCGGCATTATTATCTAGTGTTGGTATTTCTTTATCACTGTTTGTTAATCTCTCCATTCCTACTCCTTTCTACCACACTGGGTAATAATTCCCTTTATCATCCGCAACCCACCAACCTGTGCTCCAAGTATCAGTTAATGGGTCGTAGACTTTTCTGCCTTTAATCATCAGCTTTTTCTCCTCATAACCAACTCAAAATCTGCCTCTGGATATGTTATTGAATACTCCTCTTTTCCCTCCATATTCCCCATAAACCACTCGAACACAGAGGCTATTGCATTGTCGGTAATATCCGTCTTTTGCCCCACCCACATGTGTTTCTCGGTGTCCTGTGTTCCGTAATATATTCTGTTGGTAATTGGGCTTACGCCTGTTCCTTTCTTCTTAGCCATATCTTGCTCCTTTCTAAAACGGACACTTGCTAGGATTGTTTAAACTCCAACTCTTACCCTGTTCTGCAACGTCCACATTCGCCCCATTTACAGCATTTTTCATTTTCTCGATAAAACTATCCTTATTAGCATTTTCACTTGATAAATGGCACATTATGACGTTCTGCAAGCTATCTGAATCGTTAGCCTTGACAAAATCGCAAGCGGTATCAATGGATAAGTGACCTCTGAAAACGTGATTAGCTTTCGGATTGTCGGTATCAACTAAATCCTTGTCATAGTTCACACCTAAGAGAATGTGGTTTATGTCCTTGAACTTCCATTTGATTAATTCGCAATCGGTTATGTAAAGCATTCTTCCCATCTCCTTGTGAGTAATCAGAAAGCCGAATATCGGGCAAGGTTCGCCATTTGCGTCTGTGTGTGTCCAGTTTCCATCCAATGTCTGTAGTGGAAACGGATAAATTGTGAATCCGCCATAATTCTTCTTGTTATAGTTTCTCTGGTAGGGTGCAAATACCGGTATTGACATTTTTTTAAAATTGTCTAATGACTTGCTGTGGTCAAGATGTTTATGGGTGCATAACACACCCACAACATCTTTAACATTCCAATTCAAGCCTTTTTTAATCTCCTTAATCGGTATTCCACAATCAAGGATAAGTGTTTCTCCACTTTCGGAAGCTAAGGTATAGCAGTTTCCCGTACTTCCTGTGGCTATACAATGCAATCGCATATTCTTCTCCTTTACTCACTACTTTGCAAAAACAATAATAATTTTTCTGTACAATCAGCACAAAGGTCGTATCTATAATCTACATATGAATAGCCATCTGGATTGCCATAAAACATTGAATGAAAGCGCAGTCGATTTTCTTTTTTGATACCATATTTAAAATATCCAGCCCATTTAGACAAACTGTACTCAAAAGGCTTTCCACATCTATCGCATTTGCGGATTTCTTCAACTGACATACTCACACCTCGATTTCATCATCCTGCGGGAACTGAAAGTACTCTGTTGTAGCTTTCCGAAATTGTTCCTCACTAAAAATACTCTGTACTTCTTCAAAACGCTTTGAACCGGCTACGCAATGATAAAACACATTATTTTCATACACTTTTCTAAGCATTTCCATAGCCTTATACGATTTCTCTTTGGAAGAGTACTTACCTAATACGTATTCCTCTCCATTGTATAGCACTATAACGCTCTCCATTGCGTGGCACACAACTATCTGCTCATAAGGCAAATCAACATTGCCATTCTGACTAATTATTCTCATAAAACTCCTTTCTGACATCAGCCACCCTGCATTTAAGCTTGTAACTCAAATCGTCAATAGGTGGTCTCTTGCTTGGACGGCAGATAAACTCTCTACAAATCCTTGGCCTGACTGAATAAATCTCGCATTTTTCCTTTGATTTATCATCATTAAGGAACGGACAAGTCATATCCATTGTCGGTGTGGCTGTCGGATAATTATGTCTGTGTTCCTTAATATGATGTTTCTTAATGTACTTGTGAATTGTTGTAATTTCATCTTCCGTCATAGGAAGTAAGTTACTGCAACAATTGCCACATTGAGTACATTCTCCATTACAAGTCAAATCATAAGCGCCATTATTCATATCAGCCATCATCTGCTCTAAACTCGTTGATTTCATAGGCTTACTCCTAATAAGATAAATTAATAACAATGAATGGGTCTTTCTGCCAAGTTCTCTTGTGCATTGGCTCATAATCGTCAATATCATCAAAATCTACATCATCGTCAAAACTTGCTGTAACTGTCACTTCCTGCGTGTCGTTTTCATTCTCTCTGTCAAATTCTGCTTCAACGTCAGTGTCATATTCAGCTTCACAGTGAAACTTAACTTCTGTATCTGCATTATACTGACTTAATTCCTGTATTAATTCGTATACTGTCATATCTAATCTCCTATTCTGCCTGCATAAATGGTGGCAATGTGCTGTCTGCCTGTTCTTCAACCACTTCTCCCTGCACAGCCTCTGTATCTGCTACAACATCCACATCCTCAAATTCAACCGAATTGGCATTGCTTGCAATATCATATTCAACATCTGCCTGCATACGCTCATCATAACTAGGCAACTCTTCCTCATTATCGTAATTTCCGTCATAGAACGAACCATAAGTATTGTTAATCTGCTTTAACAGCCTATTCTTAACAGTTTTCATAGCCATCTGGTCTGTGAATTTCTGATGTGTGCCGTTTCCGTTCTCTTTATAGCCAAATCCCTGTTTCCAAGCCTGCTTAATCTGCTTGATATTCATAACCTCTGTGAGAATACTTCCGTCATCCATAGTGGCTATTGCGTAAGCACCCTTGACCTTATCGTTGTCGATGTTTTCAAAATCCTGTTTGTGAGTGACAATGTGCTTCTTGCCATTAACAATCTCATATTCAAATGTATCGCCATCATAGATAACTTCTGCTGTTATATCTTTAAGTCCGTATCTCCTAGCAATACAAGTATTTCCGTACACTGATTTCTGGCACTGTAACTTACCGCCATAAGCAACCGGATAGCACTGCTTCTTCTGCATTGATAAGCCACTTGTAACCATTTCTACAAGTGCGTTTTCGATACTTGCCCTTGTACAGCTCTGTAATACAGGTTTTTTATTTGAATCTACTGTGTCCTGTAAAATCAGCATTGCCGACATAAACTCATTTGTGTAATTGTAATCTTTAGGGAATGTAAGTCCGAATTTCTCTTTCTCTCTGACTTTCATTACCATTCCCTCTGTAAAATCCTTAGCGACAAGTTCTCTTTTTTCGCTTTCTGCTACTGCTGTTGTTTCTGCCATAATTAGTTTTCCTCCACTTCTTTAAATTCGCCATCTACCAGTTTATAGAATGTATCTTCCTTGATACGCTCTCCGTCAACGTATTCGGTCTTAACGCATTTAGGAATCCAAATGCAGAAGCCTTTTCCATCTTCATCATCCGTTCTTACCCATTCAGCAAGTGTTATCCAGCTACCTTTTTTAGCTTTTGCCTGCGACTGATAGCCTGCTGCCATAACAACTGAATGTTTACCCTTGGATGTTATCTGTGCGTAATATCCACTTGAACCTATCTTTGCGGAATATCCACTTGAACCTATCTTTGCGTAATCTCCACTTGAACCTATCTGT
>OKRU01003150.1_pt1 | contig 13545 bp, 8 predicted proteins | sample 1601131 | NCBI WGS metagenome assembly OKRU01 (sample SAMEA3541558, study PRJEB24748) | human gut metagenome | biome: human gut; feature: human-associated habitat; material: faeces | place: China | collected 2012 | reverse complement strand
AGCTTACAAGGCTTATTGCCGATAATGTTTCGGTTCCGGTTATAGCATCGGGCGGAGCAGGCACAAAGGAGCATTTTTACGAGGCTCTGACAGAGGGAAAGGCGGACGCAGCGCTTGCAGCTTCACTTTTTCATTACAAGGAGCTTGAAATTATGGATTTAAAGAATTATCTGGCAGATAAAGGTGTGTCAGTCAGAAGATAGGCGGGAGATAAAGATTATGAGTATGCTTGACGGCGAGTGGGCAAAGGCTGTGGGAGCCGAGTTTAAAAAACCGTATTACAGGGATTTGTACAATTTTGTGAGAGATGAATATGCCACACATGTGGTATATCCTCCGGCAGATGACATATTTAATGCCATGCATTTTACACCACTTGACAAGGTGGAGGTACTCATCCTTGGGCAGGATCCGTACCACAATGTCAATCAGGCACATGGATTGTCATTTTCTGTGCTTCCGTCTCAGAAGGATATTCCACCATCACTGCAGAATATCTACAAGGAACTGCACGACGATTTAGGGTGTGATATCCCGAATAATGGATATCTGAAGAAATGGGCTGATCAGGGAGTTTTGCTATTGAATACGGTGCTCACTGTCAGGGCTCATCAGGCAAACTCGCATCAGGGACACGGCTGGGAGAAGTTCACGGATGCAATCATAGAGGCTGTAAATGAGCAGGACAGACCTATAGTATATATGCTCTGGGGACGTCCGGCGCAGTCGAAGATTCCTATGCTTACAAATCCAAAGCATCTGATATTGACAGCACCGCATCCAAGCCCGCTGTCGGCTTACAGAGGCTTTTTTGGTTGCAAGCATTTTAGTAAAGCCAATGAGTTCCTTAAGGAGCATGGAGTGGAGCCTGTTGACTGGCAGATAGATGATATATAAAGAACGACAATACCGGCTCATATGTTAGTAATACCGGGCTGGGTAATACCGGCAGATAGCAGATATTATCTTGACATAGATTGGAAAAGCGTCTATATTAAAAATATATAGAAGGTAACGGATTACATGATTATCAAAGGAGTGATACTATGAGAGGAATAGGAATGTGGGATTCGTCATCCATATCCACACTGTTTTCCGGCTTTAGCAGCAGTAGAAGCAACAATGCAGCATCGTCTTTTATTGCCAATATGGATATGACTACATATAGCGGCATTAGAAGTGGCAGCTATTTTAAGCTTCTCAAGTCATATTATGGAAATAACCTTAATTCAAAAGCCCAGTCTCTTGTCTCATCATCTGTTTCTACATCTAAGGATTCAGCGAAGACGCTTGCATCTATCGAGTCGGAGTCAGAGGACATGGTAAAGTCGGCGCAGGCTCTTTACAAAAACAGCCGCAAGGACGATACAGATGCTACGTACAAGAAGGTGTCAGCTTTTGTGTCTGATTACAACAGCCTCATTAATGCTGCGGATGATTCCGAGACAAAGCAGATTTCGAGAAATCTTGAGTCTATGAAGTCGCTTACGGATATCAATGCAAAGTCGCTTGCGAAGGTGGGAATCACAGTGGATTCCAAGTCCGGCAAGCTGTCTGTGGACGAGGATACCTTTAAAAAGGCTGATTCGACTAAGGTTGATGCACTTTTTAAGGGGAATGGCTCTTATGCTTACGCAGTGGCAAGCAAGGCTTCAATGCTTGAGTATGCCGCAAAGAATGAGGCAGAAAAGACTAACACGTATGGCGCCAATGGAAGGTATACACAGGCCTATAACAGTGGATATAATTATAATATGTTTTTATAGTCAAAGACAGGTAGGGAATCACCCACCTCACTTTACGGCTTAATAAAAGAAGCATCCCGGTTTGGGATGCTTCTTTTTAATTAATTAGCGTTTAGTTGTCGTTTTCATCGTCCTCGCTCATTGAGTAGACCTGACGCTTACGTGCCATCTCATCGTTCTCAAGATATTCGTCGTAGGTTGTGATCTTGTCAATCATTGAACCGTTTGGCAGGAATTCTATGATTCGGTTGGCTGTTGTCTGGACTACCTGGTGGTCACGGCAGGCAAAGAGGATTACTCCAGGGAACTTTATCATTCCGTTGTTTAATGCTGTGATTGACTCCATGTCGAGGTGGTCTGTAGGCTCATCGAACATGAGCACATTGCTTCCCATGATCATCATGCGGGAGAGCAGTACACGAACCTTTTCTCCTCCGGAGAGTACACGCATTTTCTTTACGCCATCCTCGCCGGCAAAGAGCATACGGCCAAGGAAACCTCGCACATATGTGGCGTCCTTGATTTCTGAGTACTGTGTGAGCCAGTCGACGATTAGCTCATCAGTATCAAAGATTGTGGTATTGTCCTTTGGAAAGTATGACTGGCTGGTTGTGACACCCCATTTATATGAGCCCTCGTCTGGCTCAAGCTCTCCGGCAAGGATTTTAAACAGAGTTGTTTTTGCAAGCTCGTTTCCACCGACAAATGCGATTTTGTCATCGTGGTTGACAGTGAATGAGATATTATCCAGAACCTTTACACCATCGATGGTTTTTGAGATGCCCTCTACAAAGAGCACATCGTTTCCGATTTCACGCTCAGGACGGAAATCAATGTATGGGTATTTACGGCTTGATGGACGTATTTCATCAAGCTGGATTTTTTCAAGGGCACGCTTTCTTGATGTAGCCTGCTTTGATTTAGAGGCATTGGCAGAGAAACGCTGTATAAATTCCTGCAGCTCCTTGATCTTTTCCTCTTTCTTTTTGTTTGCTTCCTTCATCTGACGGACAATAAGCTGGCTTGATTCATACCAGAAATCATAGTTTCCTGCGTAGAGCTGGATCTTACCGTAATCCATGTCGGCGATGTTCGTGCAGACCTTGTTGAGGAAGTATCTGTCATGGGATACAACGATGACTGTATTCTCGAAATTGATGAGGAATTCCTCAAGCCATGAGATGGCATCGAGGTCTAAGTGGTTGGTAGGCTCATCGAGAAGCAGTATGTCAGGATTTCCAAACAGTGCCTGTGCGAGAAGCACCTTGACCTTTACTGCACCCGGCAGATCTGCCATCAGGGTGTAGTGATCATCAGTAGGTACACCGAGACCGTTTAAGAGAGTAGCTGCATCCGACTCAGCATTCCAGCCGTCCATATCGGCAAACTCAGCCTCAAGCTCGCTGGCACGGATTCCGTCCTCGTCTGAGAAATCCTCCTTCATATAGATGGCTTCCTTCTCCTTCATGATATCATAGAGACGCTTATTACCCATGATAACCGTATCAAGTACTGTAAACTCATCGTACTTGAAGTGATCCTGCTGTAAGAATGACAGTCTCTGTCCCGGAGTGATTGCGATATCACCGCTTGTAGGCTCAAGCTGTCCTGAGAGAATCTTTAAAAATGTAGACTTGCCGGCACCGTTTGCACCAATAAGTCCGTAGCAGTTTCCCTCTGTGAATTTTATGTTGACATCCTCAAATAAAGCTTTTTTACCAATTCTTAATGTAATATTGTTTGCACTAATCATTTTGTCTTTATTCAATCCTTTCTTATTTAATAACCTGTTCGTTTCTGTAACACATCGTTTCTATTTTAACGTAAAACCAGTATTTTGCAAGTGTTTTACAGACGATTTATAGCCATTGTGCCCTTTTGTACATAAATTTTACCTTGTTAATAAATATTTTAGGGTTTTTGTACAATGTATTGCTAAAAAAACTTGATTTTTTGCAGCGCACAAACTAAACTAGTATGTAGAGACATTCTGATTCATGTCTATAATTGAACATTTATTTTACAGGAGGAAATATCATGTCTAGAGCAAAACAGTCGATGGATGGAAATACCGCTGCCGCTCATGTAGCATATGCCTACACAGAGGTTGCCGGAATCTATCCTATCACACCTTCTAGCCCAATGGCTGATACAGTTGATCAGTGGTCAGCAGCAGGACAGAAGAACATTTTCGGAAGCACTGTAAAGGTAGTTGAGATGGAGTCTGAGGCAGGTGCCGCTGGTACAGTTCACGGATCTCTTGCAGCTGGTGCACTTACTACAACATTTACAGCTTCACAGGGACTTTTACTTATGATCCCTAATATGTACAAAATCGCAGGTGAGAATCTTCCTTGCGTATTTGACGTATCAGCTCGTACAGTATCTTCACATGCACTGAATATCTTCGGTGATCACAGTGATGTATATGCTTGTCGTCAGACTGGTTTCGCAATGCTTTGTGAGACAAATCCACAGGAGGTTATGGATCTTTCACCGGTTGCACACTGTGCAGCACTTGAGGGAAAGGTTCCATTCATCAACTTCTTCGATGGATTCCGTACTTCTCATGAGATTCAGAAGATCGAGAAGTGGGATTATGAAGATCTCAAAGAGATGTGTCCAATGGATGCAGTTGCAGAATTCAGAGCACACGCTCTTAACCCAGAGCATCCAGCAGCTCGTGGATCACACGAGAACGGAGATATCTTCTTCCAGCATAGAGAGGCATGTAACAAGTTCTATGATGAGCTTCCAGCAGTTGTTGAGAAGTACATGGACAAGGTTAATGCTAAGCTTGGTACAGATTACAAATTATTCAACTACTACGGAGCACCTGACGCTGATCGTGTAATCATCGCTATGGGTTCTATCAATGATGTAGCTGAGGAAGTAATCGATTACTTAACAGCAAAGGGAGAGAAAGTCGGACTTATTAAGGTACGTCTTTACCGTCCATGGTCTTCAGAGGCTCTTCTTAATGCTATTCCAAAGACAGCAAAGAAGATCGCTGTATTAGACCGTACAAAAGAGCCAGGATCACTTGGTGAGCCATTATACTTAGACGTTGCTACAACACTTCGTGAAGCAGGAATGAACGATGTTGTATTAGTAGGCGGACGTTACGGATTAGGATCTAAGGATACACCACCTTCTTCAGTATTTGCTGTATATACAGAGCTTGAGAAGGATGCTCCTAAGCACAGATTTACAATTGGAATCGTGGATGATGTTACAAATCTTTCACTTCCAGAGGTTAAGCCAGCTCCTATCACATCTGCACCTGGTACAAAAGAGTGCAAGTTCTGGGGTCTCGGCGGAGATGGTACTGTAGGTGCTAACAAGAACTCTACAAAGATCATCGGTGACCACACAGACAAATACATCCAGGCATACTTCCAGTATGACTCAAAGAAGACCGGTGGTGTTACAATTTCTCACTTGAGATTTGGTGACAACCCAATCAGAAGCCCATACTACATAAACCAGGCAGACTTCGTAGCATGCCACAACCCTGCATATGTTATTCAGGGCATGAAGATGGTTCAGGATGTTAAGCCGGGCGGAGTATTCATGATCAACTGCCAGTGGTCAGATGAAGAGCTTGCTCATCACCTCAACGCTGACGCTAAGAAATATATCGCTGATAACAACATTCAGCTTTACACAATCAACGCTATCGACAAGGCTATCGAGATCGGAATGGGTAAGAGAACTAACACAATTCTCCAGTCTGCATTCTTCAAGCTTGCTGACGTAATGCCTATCGATAAGGCTGTAGAGTACATGAAGGCTGCTGCTAAGAAGTCATACTCAAAGAAGGGTGACGCAGTAGTAGAGATGAACTACAAGGCTATCGATGCCGGTGTTGACGCTGTACATAAGGTAGAGGTTCCTGAGTCTTGGAAGAATCCAGAGGCAGATGCTCCTAAGGCAGAGCGCACAGGACGTCCAGAGGTTGTTAAGCTTGTTAACGAGCTCCTTGATCCAATCGCTAAGATGGATGGAGACAGCCTTCCGGTTTCAGCATTCGCTGACAAGGCAGACGGACAGTATGTAACAGGTGCTTCTGCATACGAGAAGAGAGGAACAGCCGTTACAGTTCCACAGTGGGATCCAGAGAAGTGTATCCAGTGTAATAACTGTGCATTTGTATGTTCTCACGCTACAATTCGTCCATTCTTACTTACAGATGACGAAGTAAAGGCAGCTCCTGACAACATGAAGGTTGCTGATATGAAGCCAAAGGCAGGCGCTTACAAGTATACAATGAGCGTATCTCCACTTGACTGTATGGGATGTGGTGAGTGTATCACAGTTTGTCCTACAGCAGCTATCTCAATGCAGCCACAGGAGTCTCAGGCAGCAGAGCAGCCAGTATTTGATTACTTAGTAGCTAACGTTTCTAAGAAGACAGATGCCGGAATGGTTGATACAACACCTAAGGGATCACAGTTCAACCAGCCACTCCTTGAGTTCTCAGGCTCATGTGCAGGATGTGCTGAGACATCTTACGCTAGACTTATTACACAGCTCTTCGGTGAGCAGATGTACATCTCTAACGCAACAGGATGTTCTTCTATCTGGGGTAACCCGGCAGCTACATCACCATACACAGTAAATATCAACTCTAAGAAGGGACCAGCTTGGTCTAACTCACTCTTCGAGGATAATGCTGAGCATGGTTTAGGTATGGAAGTTGGACAGAGATATCTCCGTGACCAGGCTATCGAGCTTGTTAAAGAGATCGCTGCATCAGACAAGGCTACAGCTGAGTTCAAGGCAGCAGCAGATAAGTTCCTTGAGACAAAGGATGACACAAAGGCAAATGTTGAGCCAACAACAGCTCTTATTGCAGAGTTAGAGAAGGCAGCAGCAGCCGGATGTGAGAAATCTAAAGAGGTACTTGCTAAGAAGGATTACCTCGGAAAGAAATCTGTATGGATCTTCGGTGGTGACGGATGGGCATATGATATCGGTTTCGGTGGATTAGACCATGTACTTGCTTCTGGTGAGAACGTAAACGTAATGGTATTCGATACAGAGATGTACTCTAACACAGGTGGACAGGCTTCTAAGGCTTCTAACATCGGTGAGGTATGTCAGTTCGCAGCAGCTGGTAAAGAGACAAGCAAGAAGTCACTTTCAGAGATCGCTATGAGCTACGGATATGTATATGTTGCACAGATCGCTCTTGGAGCAAACCCAGCACAGGCTGTTAAGGCTATCACAGAGGCTGAGGCTTATCCGGGACCATCACTCATCATCGGATACGCACCTTGCGAGCTTCACGGTATCGCTAAGGGTGGTATGAACCACTGCCAGGATGAGATGAAGAAGGCTGTTAAGGCTGGATACTGGAACCTCTTCTCATTCAACCCTGCACTCAAGGCTGAAGGAAAGAATCCATTCACTCTTACATCAAAGGCTGGCGACGGATCTTACCAGGAGTTCCTTAACAACGAGGCACGTTATACTCGTCTTATCAAGCCATTCCCAGAGAGAGCAGAGAAACTCTTTGCTAAGTCTGAGGAGACAGCTAAGGCACGTTATACACACCTTGAGAAACTCGTTAAATTATACGGAGAGGACTAATTCATTAGTCACGGTATATATTTTATCCCACAGGGCAAATGCCCTGTGGGATTTTTGTTTTTTCTCCTGTGATTACACTATATTTCGTGGTTTTTTTGTTTACAAATACAATATGTAATGGTACAATATATATGTTAATGGTATTTAATTGAACCATCGGAGGAATACGAATGTCAGGCATATTTGATAGACGTGCAAAAAGATTTATATCTACAGAACAAGCGGAACGGGCAGTGCCTTCAAGAACAGTAATGGCATCCCGTGTAGCAAGAGACGATGTTAACCGTAGTGAAAGAGTGCAGGAAAAAGAGGATAAAATACAAATGGATAAAGATGATTTTTTGTTAACACAAATTGATGAGTTTCGTGAAAAGGCAAAACGTCTTCAGGAGATGCTCAATACAAAAGAATCTAAAGCTGAGGAGCTTTCAACCATAGTTGAGGAGAGGGAAGCCAAGGCAGAGGAGCTGCAGCAGATACTTGACGAGAGACAGGAAAAAGCTGACGGTATTACTGCGCAGGTTGCAAAGCAGATAGATGTACTTATAGAGAGTGTTCATGAAAAGATGGCTGAGATAGAGCAATCTATGAATGCAGGCATGGACAGCTTAGGGCGTCAGGTAAGTTCGGATATGGATAATCTGGGGCGTTCAGTAAATGCCAATATGGACAATCTTGGCAGCTCTATGTCCGGTCAGATTGGTAATCTCGGACAATCACTTGGCAGTGAGATATCCGGTATCAGCCAGAATATAGGTCAGAGTCTTGATTTTGGTGACACATTAGAACAGACAAGACGTATCACTGAGGAGGGTACAGCGGCAGTTACATCAGCGGTCAATGAGGCGAATGCCCACATGCTGCAGTCGCTCACTGAGCTTAATGATCAGCTTGTTTCGATTAAGGCCGAGCTTTCTGATAAGGTACATACAGAGAATGTTAAGTGCTTTAGAAATCTACAGGATCTTTTTAAGGTAATGGGAGACAAGGTAGATACTGTTTCTGAGCTAGAGAAGCAGGTGGGCACAACAAAGACCTTTGCAGTTATTTCTACGATACTTGCAATAATCAATACATTTGGTTTTGTTGCAATCGCATTGTATATATTCGGTTTTTTTGGTTCGATTTTTTAATAAATATTATTGTAATAGGGTGGTGCAATTCTTAGTTTAGGAGTTGCACCATATTTTGACATTTTATAAGGCAGACAGAGAGGAACATTATATGGCAAAAAAGATAGTAAGAGTTGTTGGTCATAAAAATCCTGACACTGATTCTATTTGTGCGGCAATAGCGTATGCCAATCTTAAATCACAGATAGATGATACAGTGGAATATATACCGATGAGAGCAGGCAGCATTAGTGCAGAGACAGCATTTGTGCTGGATTATTTTAAGGCAGATACGCCTGCCCTTTTAAAGGATGTTGGCACACAGATAAAGGATATACATATCAGAAGGACTGAGGGTGTCAGCAGTAATCTATCCTTGAAAAAAGCATGGGAGATGATGAAGATACTCAACGTAGTTACTCTCCCGGTTGTCAATAAGAGGGACAAGCTTGAAGGCCTTATTGTGACAAGTGATATTGCAAAGTCGTATATGGATGTGTATGACAATTCTATCCTGGCAAAGGCTAGGACCCAGTACAGAAATATTATAGAGACGCTGGATGGCAAGATAGTTGCAGGCAATGAGCATGGCTATTTTGTGAAAGGAAAGGTTATAGTCGGAGCAGGTACGCCTGAAACATTAAAGGGCAATGTGTGCGAGGATGATCTTGTCATCATATCAGACCGTGAGGAGTCACAGCTTATATGTATTGAGGCAAACTGCAGCTGTATCATCGTGACAAGTGGCTTCGATATATCAAAGGATGTCATAAATGCTGCAAACGCAAAAGATGTGGTTGTGATCAGCACACCATATGACACATTTACGGCATCACGTCTTATAAATCAGAGCATGCCTATAAAGTCATTTATGACCAGAGAGAATCTTATTCATTTTGATTTGGATGATTATGTGGATGATGTGCGTGATACTGTTTCAAAAATCCGACACAGGGATTTCCCGATACTCGACGAAAACCAGAATTATGTCGGTATGTTTTCACGCAGAAATTTGATGAATGCAAGGAAAAAACAGGTGATACTTGTGGATCATAATGAGACTTCACAGGCAGTTGCCAATATTGATGAGGCTGAGATTCTTGAGATAATTGATCATCATCGAATTGGCTCTCTTGAGACGATAGGACCTGTATATTTCAGAAATCAGCCGCTTGGATGTACCGGAACCATAATCTATCAGATGTATATGGAAAAGGGAGTGAAGGTTACTCCTCAGATGGCTGGGCTTATGTGCGCTGCAATACTCTCTGACACACTAGTGTTCCGTTCGCCTACATGTACCCAGGTTGATAAATCTACAGCTCTAATTCTTGCAGAGATTGCACAGATAGATGTAGAAGAGTTTGCCCAGAAAATGTTCGAGGCAGGAAGTAACTTTGCTAACAAGACAGAAGAGGAAATATTAAATCAGGATTTTAAAATCTTTCATTCAGGGGATTATACATTTGGAGTATCGCAGATTTCTGCTCTTTCTAGAACAGAGCTCGATAAGGTACAGGCAAGAGTGGTGCCTCTGCTTGACAAGATGCAGGTGGAAAAACAGCTTGATATGCTCTTTGTTATGCTCACGGATATACTTAATGAGTCTACATATCTCATCTACAGTGGTGCAGAGGCAGCGTCAATAGCAGCTTCAGCATACAATCTGCCACAGAGCAAGGATGGAATTATGCTTAAGGGAGTAGTGTCGCGTAAGAAGCAGCTCATACCTGAGCTTATAAATGTGATTAATGAGAGATAATGCAGCACTAAAAATAATTAAAAGCTTCCTGTGATGTATCGTGAAGCTTTTATGTATTTGTAGGGGTAGAATGGAATTGCTTGCGGTATGCACGGATAAATGAGGAATAGCTTCCGAATCCACAGGCATCGCAGGCGGCAGACACACTGCTTCCGTCGCGAATCATATCGCGGGCGAGCAGCAGACGCTTTGTTGTGATATATGAACCTATGGTGCAGCCGGTTTCTTCCTTGAAGGTGTGCATCAGGTGATACCTGCTCATATAGAATTTATCTGCCAGTTCATCAATACTTATACGGTTTGTTAAATTCTTATTTAAGAAATCCAAAATCTCTACAATTTTTTTGTTTGAGGAAAATGTGTTAATATATTCGATACCGCCATGCAGGGTGATACGATTGAGCTGTATCAGAAACTCTAAAAACAGGAGCTTCTGGTACAGCTCATTTGCGTATTCATTGGTTTCTCTAAGTGTAGAGTCTAGTCCCTTGATTGTATCAGCCAGACGGCTGCCCTTGGTCGCAGCGAGTCTTAGTACATGTGACTGGTTAGCATAGGCCTGCTTGAAACAGCATGCCAGATCATAGCCTTTGCTCACATAATCATCAATAAGCTGCTGTGATACATATATAATGATTCTTTCATAAATTGAATCGTCATTTAATATTGGCTTATGAACCTCGCCGGCATTGACAAGTACGATATCATGTTCTTTGAGCTCATAGCTGCGGCCCTCAATGCAGTAGGATACATTGCCGTGCAGATGAATCAGAATTTTGTGGAAATCATGGTAATGGAAATCTATATTTAGCTTGTGTTCATCTCTTAGATGAAATATTTTAAAAGGCTCCGTTAGGTAGCCTGCTTTTGTATAATTTGAATCCATGATATGCTCCTTTGATAATAAAATGTTACTATAAGCATAATCTATAACAGCACAAAACGCAACATAAAACGCACAAAATGCTATAGAAAAACAAGAAAGTGCGCTGTATAATATAGTTATCAATATAAAACCAATAACGAGGTGATCACTATGAAATTTACAAAAATGCACGGCTGTGGAAATGATTATGTATATGTAAACCTTTTTGAGGAGAAGTTGGATGACCCGGCAAGGGTGTCAATATATGTCAGTGACAGGCATTTTGGAATAGGCTCAGACGGACTAATCACAATAGGTCCGTCAGACAAGGCAGATTTTAGAATGAGGATATATAATGCAGATGGTTCGGAAGCCGAGATGTGCGGAAACGGCATACGCTGCGTGGCGAAATACGTGTATGACCACAAACTTACTGACAAGACTGAAATATCGGTTGAGACAGGAGCAGGCATCAAGTACCTTACACTATATGTTGAGGAAAATAAGGTATCACAGGTGCGCGTGGATATGGGTGAGCCTATTCTGACGCCTGGGGACATTCCGGTTGTGAAAGCAGACGGAAGTGCTTATAGTGATGACTACAGGGTAATAGATGAACCGATTTCAGCAGGCGATAGAGAGTGGCACATGACCTGTGTTTCAATGGGAAATCCTCATGCGGTAGTGTTTGTCGATGATGTGGCAGGTTTTGAGCTTGAGAAATACGGTCCGCTTTTTGAGAATCATAAGATGTTTCCAAAGCGCACCAACACGGAGTTTGTAGAGATACTTTCAAGGAATGAGGCGAAAATGAGAGTATGGGAGAGGGGCAGCGCTGAGACCTGGGCCTGCGGTACAGGAACCTGTGCGGCCGTCATGGCATGTATACTCAACAAAAAGACTGACAACAAGGTGCTTGTGCATCTAAGGGGCGGAGATCTGACTATCGAGTATATACCAAAGACCAATCATGTGTTTATGACGGGACCTGCTACTGAGGTTTTCTCAGGAGAAATTGATATTATATAAAGCACAAGTATTGTGCGGTTTGGTGAATGTCTGTGGTTGAATAGTTACAAATCTTTAATAAACAAAACTAACAGAAAATATATATATCAAAAATATAATAAATTATGGGAGAAAATAAAATGAAGCTTGAAAAATTACTTGAAAGAATGGATTATAAAGTATTAGCAGGAAGCACAGATATAGAGATTTCCACACTCGTGTATGACTCGCGCAAGGTGGATAAGGCATCGGTATTTGTGTGCATATCGGGAGCTGTGTCAGATGCACATGATTTCATCCCTGATGTGGTAAAGAAAGGTGCAGCAGCAGTGGTTGTCGAAAAAGATGTGACTCCTATCGAAGGGGTGACATATATTAAGGTAGATAATACAAGGCTTGCACTTGCGTGTATGTCAGCAGCTTATTTTGATTATCCGGCCGAGAAAATAAAGACTATCGGTATTACAGGTACAAAGGGTAAGACCACCACCACATATATGGTAAGGTCAATTCTTGAGTCAGCCGGCATAAAGACAGGACTTATCGGTACAATAGAGTCTATATGTGGTGACAAGAGGATTCCGTCAGCAAATACCACACCTGAGTCATACAGAGTTCAGGAGCTGTTTAAGGAGATGGTGGACGAAGGCCTTGATGCAGTTGTTATGGAAGTGTCATCACAGGCTCTCATGCTTCACAGAGTATCGGGCTTTACCTTTGATATCGGTGTATTTACAAATCTTGAGCCTGACCACATCGGAGAGCACGAGCACAAGGATTTTGCAGACTACATGCATTGCAAGAGCCTTTTATTCAGACAGTGCAGGCTTGGTATCTTTAACGGAGATGATGAGCACTTAGAGGGTATTATGAAGGGACACACATGCCAGGTGGAGACTTACGGCTACAAGTCCACAAATAACCTGGTAGCAGAAAATGTTGAGCTTAAAAAGGAGCATGGAGCACTCGGCATAAAATACCATGTATCAGGGCTTCTGGATTTTGATGTGGATGTCAATGTGCCGGGCAAATTCTCAGTATACAATTCACTAACAGCCATTGCTATCTGCCATCATTTCAATGTGGATAAAAAGGCAATCGGTGAGGCTCTTCATCATGTGAGTGTAAAGGGCAGAATAGAGATTGTTCCTGTTACAAAAAGATATACCCTTATGATTGATTATGCACACAATGCGATGGCACTTGAAAGCCTTCTCACCACTCTTAAGGAGTATGAGCCGGGCAGACTTGTATGCCTGTTTGGCTGTGGCGGAAACAGGGCAAAGTCACGCCGTTATGAGATGGGAGAGGTGTCATCGAGACTTGCAGACCTTACTGTTGTCACATCCGATAATCCAAGAGATGAGGAGCCTATGGACATAATCAATGATATTTTACAGGGTGTACACAAGGCAGATGGAGAGTATGTGACAATTCCTGACCGTAAGGAGGCTATCA
>OKRU01003147.1_pt1 | contig 13554 bp, 10 predicted proteins | sample 1601131 | NCBI WGS metagenome assembly OKRU01 (sample SAMEA3541558, study PRJEB24748) | human gut metagenome | biome: human gut; feature: human-associated habitat; material: faeces | place: China | collected 2012 | reverse complement strand
GCCACCAGGATCTTACTGGCCTTCTCGCCTTCGGCCTGCAGGATGGACTCACGGCGCTCACGCTCGGCCTTCATCTGCTTCTCCATGGCGTTCTGGATCTCACGGGGCGGCAGGATGTTCTTCAGCTCCACACGGTTGACCTTGATACCCCAGGGATCGGTGGCGATATCCAGTGCCGCACGCATCTTGGTATTGATGGTCTCACGGGATGTCAGTGTCTGATCCAGCTCCAGGTCACCGATGATGTTACGCAGGGTGGTGGCAGTCAGATTCTCGATTGCCATCATAGGGTTCTCTACGCCGTAGGTGAACAGCTTGGGATCGGTGATCTGATAGAAGACTACGGTATCGATCCGCATGGTTACGTTATCCTTGGTGATCACAGGCTGGGGCGGGAAATCCGCTACCTGCTCCTTTAAGTTGACTTTTCTGGCAACCTTGTCGACGAACGGGATCTTCAAATTAAATCCTACATTCCAGGTAGCCTGATAAGCACCCAGACGCTCGATGACATAGGCCTGTGCCTGAGGAACGATCTTGATACAGGATACGAAGATCCATAATACTAAAACGACAATAATGATCAATGCTAACATTTTTCCTCCTTCTGCGTACGTTTATGTACGCTGCGTATCCCTTGTACGCGCTTTTCCCTCATGTATTGGTTCTACACGATTCTTACGACTGCGGTCCCGATAGGTTTTCCGTCACTTTTGCCATCTGGGGATCCACTTTGACGATCAGCTTGACTCCGCTGACTGCCACAATGTCCACCACGGTCCCGGGCTGTAAATTCATCCCGTCTGCTTCGGTTCTGGCACTCCACTCCTGACCGCCTACCGTTACCTGTCCTATGCCCTGCAGATTGTCGATCTCACTGGTCACGATGGCCTGCCTGCCGATCATGCTTTCCACGTTCGTCCTTACGCGGTCCTTGTTGAAATACCGGACAGCGACAGGTCTGGTGAAAAATAACAGCAGCAGAGATACTGCAAAAAATAACAGGATCTGTAACCAGACCGGTCCATGAAATGCGGCAACGATCACTGCCACCACTGCGCCTCCGGCGAACCATATGCTCGTCAGTCCCAGCGTAGCGACTTCCACACCGATCGATACGATCAACACCACAAGCCACAAGGTTACCATTTCACTCATGTAATCACTCCTTTGGTTTTGTAGTTGTATCTAGTGTACTACAAATATATGTGCGTGACAACCGCTACTTTTGCACGATACTTATGGTTATTGTGCTGTCTTGGGATGTCTTTTTAGTCAAAAAGATGGCATCCCCTTTGGGACACCGCCTCTTTTGTAATTTTGTGATTTTAATAGAATACATGATTACCGATCACGATTCCGTCACGGCCGTTGTTACGTCTGAAGTGTGTCAGATCTCCCACATTGGATACGCCGGAGATGGCTTCTTCCGCTGCCTTGATGCAGCTTGCGTTGATCTTGCCGGATTCGTATACGGTATTTACCTTACCGTTCAATGCCGGAGTGAACTGTCCGGACGCATAGATCACACCATGAATGCTACCCGGGTAAGCGCCGCTTCGTACACGGTTCATAACAACAGCACCTACTGCCAGCTGTCCTTCGTAGCTCTCGCATCCTGCCTCGCACTGGATCAGTGCTGCCAACAGCTGTGTGGTATCCGCATCGGTGGTGTACTCGCCATAGTTCACATGGCGCTTTGCTTCACGTTCTGCGGCTTCTCTTGCCTTGATCTCCTCTAAGGTCTCACCGGAGTCGATCTGGAAATCCAGTGTTACATATTCTGCGGACACATAGCCGTCCGTACCTTCATAATCAATGCAGACCCATTCGGGATTGCTGCTGTCCACGACATCTACGATGTCACCCTTGGGAACCAGTCCCAATACTCCTGCATCCTGACTGTCTTCTGTTCTCACACGAAGAGTCTCCGTATTGATCTGTGCGATCATTCGTCCCACATCATTTGCCAGTGCTCTGGCATCCTCACCGAACAGAAGGTATTCATTCTTCGCCCAGCCGATCAGGGTTCCGGACTGGATCTTAGTCCATCCGTCCTTCTGCTCTAAGATTGTACCTCCACAGTCCTTGTATAACTTACCGACCTTGGAAGCATCCTCGCTGGCATCGCTTCGTACATTCACGGCATCTCTTACGTTTGCCATGACCAGTCCGGAACCGATCTCATCCTCAGAGGGAAATGTCAGATTCAATTCCTTTACTGTGGCATTGATCACATCAGTACTGTTTCTGGAACCGGGATCTAAGATCGATGCGACACCACCGTTCAGATCATTGACATAGTTTTTAGTATTGCTTGCTTGTGCGGTCATGCTCATTTGCATGCTCAGGAAGATAGAACAGAGCAGTCCTGCACATACAGCCAGCATTCTTCTGCTTTTTGTCATCTTGATACACGCCTTTCCCACAGGAAAATTCCCCGGACGGGGTGGTATACCTGCGGCTCTACCAGTGAATAGTATATGATGTATTTCTTAATATTTTCACCGGTTTGTTACAAAAATGTTAAATTTGTTACGCGGAATATCATAGCAGATGACAAAATTTTTGTCAAGTTATGGGGGGGTGGGCGCTATTTAGCCATGACAGCTCGGCTTGCGCCATTCGCAAAGTCGCGTTATCACGCTTTTCGTCACTGCGTGACTACCTTTGCTCATGAACCGGCGCTCAACTCATGAACATATTCGTTCACAAAATCATGTTAACATGATTTTTGCTCTCGACTCTGTTCATGGTCGAGCTGTCACTACATACATTTCGACTTTTCGATGCAGGCATCCATGGCATCCATCACAGCGGCGCGCAGTCCCTTCTCCTCCAGCACTTTGACTGCCTGGATCGTGGTACCTCCGGGAGAGCATACCATATCCTTCAGCTCCCCGGGATGTTTTCCGGTCTCCAGTACCATTTTGGCGCTTCCGAGTACGGACTGTGCTGCGAATTCATAGGCCTGTTTTCTGGGCATTCCGGCTGCCACTGCCTCATCTGCCATAGCCTCAATGAACATGAATACATATGCGGGAGAGCTTCCGCTGACTCCCACGACCACATCCATCAGTCTCTCAGGCACGACACTGGCGATGCCGAAGGAACGAAGCAGGAAAAGCACCTGCTCTAAATCTTCTTCTGCGACATTCTCACCGGCGCAGACACCGGTGCAGCCTTCCAGTACCAGGGCCGGTGTATTAGGCATGCAACGGATCAGCTTGAGCTCCGGTCTGCCAAATGCATCCTTCAGATACTGCAGCTTCCTGCCTGCTGCGATGCTGACGATCAGGGTATCGGCCTTCACAGCATCCTTAATCTCGGCGATCACTTCCGGGAAAAAGATCGGCTTTACGGCCAGGAACAGGACGTCTGCCTGCGCGGCTGCAGTTTTGTTATCGGTCGATGTGTTAATATTAAATTTTGATTTGACTTTTTCTGCTGTTGCTTCTGTCTTAGAAGAACCGATGATGTCCTCCGGCTTTGCAATGCCTTTCTGCAGCATGCCGCCGATCATTGCCGTTGCCATATTTCCCAATCCGATAAATCCAATCTTCATAATATCTGTCCTCCTGCTCTGTTTTCTATCTAAATATCATATAGCCCCGAACCGCTACTATGCCTACAGTTTTCGCTGTCTGTGCGCCTCATACATCAAAAGTGCCGCAGCGATCGAGGCATTCAGGGATTCCACCTTACCCTCCATGGGGATTTTAAGGTACTGCCCGGACTGGTCTGAGATCTCTTTTGTCAGCCCGTTTCCTTCATTGCCAATGAGGAATGCGGTGGGCTCCCGGAAGGAAAAGCTATCGTAATATTCCTTACCCTTCAGGTGGGCTGCATAAGTATGGATCCCTTTTTCGTGCATCTGCGTAAGCACCGGGGATAACTCCGGCACATAAACAAACGGTACCCGGAATATGGAGCCCATGGTGGCACGGATGGTCTTGGGATTGAAGATATCCACGGTCTGACCATTCATGATAACACCCGTTATTCCAGCTCCTTCCCCAGTACGGATCATGGTTCCCAGGTTCCCGGGATCCTGTAAATTCTCCAAAATCAAAAATAAAGGCTCCGGCTGTTCCAGAAGCTGTGTCAGATCATAGGAAGGCTGCTCCAACACTGTAAGGATACCCTGGGGAGTCTGGGTATCTGCCATTTTTGCAAATACCTCCGGGGATACGGTCTCATAGCCGGTCTGCTGAAGCTTATCCCAGAATGCAGTATCGCCGTTTTGGGCATTCTGCCGAAGCTTCTGCTCCAATTCTTCTGTGAGATAGACCTCTCTTACACTTTTTACCGGCGCTTCCTCACACATTCTGACGCCCTCCGCCAAAAATACGTGATCCTTACGCCGTTCCTTCGCTTTTGTCTGCCACTGCACGACCTGTTTTACTTTTGCATTGTTGCTGCTCGTGATCATATCTGTCTGCTCCCTGCTCCTAAAGATCATAATAATATGGTTCTCCGTTCTGCGAACTCCTGAATCCATAACAAGCATGCGTAATCCGGGCTAATCGTCCTACTTACATATGTTTGTTTACTCATCTCATAGAGTGCATCCCCTGTCTGCAAGCAGTCGGGATGCTTTCTATGGATGAGCTTATTATAGTCAAAAAGACGCTTCCACGCAATGGGAAACGCCTTTGTCTTCGTATCCGTTCAGACACTCTTATTCATAAAAGTGCCTGCTTCGCAGTCAACGCCACCAGCGGCTCATCTTTTATTTCATAAGAGTGCGCTCCGCTCATCATGAGTAGAAAAATATGCGTAGTGTGCAAGCACCCACGCATATTTTCTATTCATGATGTCTGAACTGTTAAATTAAATTAGATGGAAAGTAAATGAGATACCTCAAACTGATAATCGTTGATACCCTTCTCCATCTGCAGTGCATCCTCGATATCGAAATCAATGAATTCACCGTGCTGGTAACCAACGACACGATTGGTCTTGCCTTCCAGCATGATGTCTACTGCGTAAGCACCCATGATAGATGCATAGTAACGATCCTTCGCAGTAGGGCTTCCTCCACGCTGCATGTAACCTAAGATCGTAGCACGGGTCTCAATACCGGTAGCTGCCTCGATACGGCGTGCCATGGAAGTGGAATGTCCGATTCCCTCGGCATTGATGATGATGTGATGGGTCTTGCCATGCTTACGGTTGGTAATGATATTATTGATAATATTCTGTTCGTTGTAATCGTACTTCTCGGGAAGCAGGATGTCCTCGGCACCGTTGGCAATACCGCACCACAGAGCGATATATCCGGCATTTCTGCCCATTACCTCGATGATACTGCATCTCTCGTGAGAGGAAGAGGTATCCTTAACCTTGTCGATTGCCTGCATTGCAGTGTTCACTGCGGTATCGAAGCCGATGGTGTACTCGGTACAGGCGATATCCAGGTCAATGGTTCCGGGAAGACCGATGGTATTGATGCCCAGTCTGGACAGCGCCTGCGCACCACGGTAGGAACCGTCACCGCCGATGACAACGATACCGTCGATACCATGCTTTCTGCAGATCTCAGCACCCTTCTGCTGACCCTCGGCAGTCTTAAAATCAAGACAGCGTGCGGTTCCAAGAATGGTACCACCGCGCTGGATGATGTCAGACACATCCTTGGCTTCCATATCTATGATTTCTTCATTCAAAAGACCCTGATAACCTTTTTTAATACCCTTAACCTTCAGTCCTCTTGCAATGGCTGTACGAACAACTGCACGGATAGCAGCGTTCATTCCCGGTGCATCACCGCCGCTGGTCAGTACGCCGATCGTCTTAATCTCTTTTGCCATGACTGTTACCTCCTAAGTAAACGAACGAATAATTTTCTCTTCTCGACTTCCTATTTTAATCTATTTTGGTACGGTTTTCAATAGGTTTCGTTATAAATTTAACATTTTCTTTTCCAAACAGTGTATGCATTTTTTCCAGCAGTTTTTCATCCGCTTTTACACGAAAATTTGACGGCAGGATCTTGTAGTTCTTCGTATCCCGCAGGAAGATCACCACGTCATCATCGCCTTCGGAATCCGCTATGGCCTGCAGAAGTTCCTGCTCGCGCTCCTTATAGGCTTCTCTGTTTGCAAACTGGATCCAGGCTCCCGCCGGCATCCCCTTTTTCTGCCCGGTTTGGGCGTCCTGCGGTCGCTGACCGGGTTGTGTCTGTTCCACTGTTTTGCCTGTCTGTCCGCCCGGCATGGTGCCGACCGGATACTGTCCGCTGCTGTTCCCGGGATTACGGTATCCGTTATTGTTACCATAGCTTCCGTTACGTATGTTGCCTCCCCGGCCTCCGTAATTTCTGGGAAACAGTGGCTGGTTCGCCGCTCTGGCTGCCTGTGCATCCTCAAAGCTGATGATCTGGTCACAGATCAGCTTGCCGTCCTTGTCTTCCTCCAACGACACTCTGCCCCGGATAAATACTTTCGCATCTTCCACAAGCAGCGTGCTGTAACGCTCATACACCTGCGGAAATACCACGACTTCCACATTGCCGATCAGATCCTCCACATTTAAAAATGCCATGATCTTGTCGTTCTTGGTGTATTTTACGTTTTTATCCGCGATCAGTCCGCCGATGACCGCATTTGCCTGATCCTTAACCAGTTCCACCTCTCCGGACTCTTCATCCAGTGCAAAGTCTCCGGCGGTATTGCTGATGCAGCTCTGCCACAGCTCCTGGTATTCCTCTAAAGGATGACCGCTGACATAGACACCCAGAACCTCTTTTTCAAAGCCAAGCAGCATTTCCTTGCTGTATTCACCTACATTCGGCATCCGGATATCGAATTCTTCCTTATCTTCTTCGCCGGCGATATCAAACAGGGAAATCTGCCCTGCCAGGTTGTTTTTCTTATCGTGGGCAATATGGTCCGCGATCTGCACATAGACGCTCATGAACTGTTTTCTCGTGCCACCCAGTCCGTCCATGGCTCCTGCTTTGATCAGGTTCTCAATTGCCCGCTTGTTCATCTCTTTTTTGTCGGACATACGGGTGATGAAATCCTTCAGGTTTGTGAAGGGACCTCTCTCCTTACGCTCCTGCACCAGACTGTCGATGACCGGACGTCCCACGCCTTTGATGGCCGTCAGGGCATAGCGGATCTTGCCATCTGTCACGGAGAATCCGGCTTCTCCCGCATTCACATCCGGCGGAAGAATGGCGATATTCATGTTCCGGCAGTTCAAAATATACTCCGATACTTTTTTCGGGTTATCGATGACGGAGGTCATCAGCGCCGCCATGAACTCCACGGGGTAATAGTATTTCAAATACGCCGTCTGGTAAGCCACCACCGCATAACATGCCGCATGGGACTTGTTAAACGCATACTTGGCGAAGTCCATCATCATGTCGTAGATCTGTCCTGCGGTCTGCTCATCAATGCCGTTGGCGATACAGCCGGGGACATTCTCCTCCGGATTACCGTAGATGAAGTTTGCCCGCTCTTTTTCCATGACAGCCTGCTTCTTTTTACTCATGGCACGACGCACCAGATCGCTTCGGCCCAGGGTATATCCCGCCAGGTCGCGAACGATCTGCATTACCTGCTCCTGGTACACGATGCAGCCGTAGGTGGGCTTTAAGATCGGCTCCAGCTGCGGGCAGGCATAGGTGACGGCATCCGGATGGTTCTTACCCTGAATATACTTCGGGATAAAGTCCATAGGGCCGGGACGGTACAGGGAGATACCTGCCACCACATCCTCCAGATTCTGGGGACGCAGTTCCTTCATGAAGCTCTTCATCCCCCCACTTTCCAGCTGAAACACGCCTTCCGTTCTGCCGGTGCCGATGGAAGCCAGTACTTTCGGGTCATTATAGTCGATGGCATCCACATCAATGTGTCTGCCGGTAGTATTTTCAATAAACCAGACCGCATCATGGATCACGGTCAGGGTACGTAACCCCAGGAAATCCATTTTCAGAAGTCCCAGCTCTTCCAGCGTCGTCATGGTGAACTGGGTGACGATGGAACCATCGGAACCTCTGGACAGCGGCACGAATTCGTCTGCCGACTTCTGACAGATGACTACGCCCGCCGCGTGCATGGAGGTATGTCTGGGTAATCCCTCCAGTCGTTTACACATATCGATCAGGTGATGTACCTGCTCATCCTCCTGATAGAGCTTACGGAATTCCGGGTTCATCTCCAGTGCTTTATTTAATGTAATGTTCAGTTCATTTGGCACCATTTTGGCAATGGAATCCACGAAAGCATAGGGCAGATCCATGACTCGTCCCACATCGCGGATGACACCTTTCGCCGCCAGGGTACCAAAGGTGACGATCTGCACCACCTTGTCGTTACCGTATTTTCTGCCTACATAATCGATGACCTCCTGTCTCCGTTCAAAGCAGAAATCCACGTCAATATCGGGCATGGAGACACGTTCCGGGTTCAGGAATCGTTCAAACAGCAGATTATAATGGATCGGATCGATGTTGGTGATCTTCAGGCAATATGCCACGATACTTCCCGCCGCGGAGCCTCGTCCCGGTCCCACGGGGATCCCGTGCTCCTTGGCATAATTGATGAAATCCCACACGATCAGGAAGTAGTCCACATATCCCATTCTCTGAATAACACCCAGCTCATAATCCAGGCGCTCCCGGAGAGTCTGTCCGGTCTCTCCGGCGGGCTGATTGCCATCACCGTAACGTTCCGCCAGTCCGTCATCGCAGAGCTTATTCAAGTAACTCCAGGAATCGTACCCCTCCGGCACATCGTATTTCGGCAGCTTTGTCACGCCGAATTCGATCTCCACGTTACAGCGGTCCGCGATCCTCTGGGTATTCTCCACCGCCTCCCAGGCATAGGGGAACAGTCCCTTCATTTCCTCTTCGCTCTTGACATAATACTGCCCGCCCTCGTAGCGCATACGATCCTCGTCCGCCAGCTTTTTGCCCGTCTGCAGGCACAGCAGGATGTCATGAGGGATCGCATCCTCAGCATAGGTATAGTGCACATCGTTGGTGGTCACCAAGGGAATGTCCAGCTCTCTGCTCATCTGGAGCAGTTCCATATTTACCGTGCGCTGTTCCGGGATGCCGTGATCCTGTAATTCCAGAAAATAGTTGCCCTTGCCAAAGCATGCCTCATACTTACGGGCTGCCATTCTCGCCTCTTCTTTCATGCCCTTTAAAATAAACCGGGGCACTTCTCCCGCAAGACAGGCAGACAGCGCAATGATACCCTCATGGAACTCCTGCAGTACTTCCATATCCACACGGGGTTTATAATAATAGCCTTCGGTAAAACCGCGGCTGACGATCTTCATCAGGTTCGCATAGCCGGTATTGTTCTCCGCTAACAGTACCAAATGATGGTAACGGTCCTCACCGCCGGTCAATTCCTTGTCAAAACGGGAATTGGGCGCCACGTACACCTCACAGCCCAGGATCGGCTTGATCCCCGCTTCTCTGGCTGCACGATAAAAATCGATCACACCGTACATAACACCATGGTCGGTGATCGCCGCGCTGTTCATGCCCAGTTCCCTGACTCTGGCTACATATTCTTTAATCTTATTGGATCCGTCCAGCAGAGAATATTCTGTATGGACATGAAGATGGGTAAACGCCATTTTGCTGTTCCCTTTCTAGTGCAGTTCTTTTGCTTTTTTCACGCATTCCTCGTAGGTCGGTCCTGCCTGTTCCCTGTGATAACCCGGAGCAAGCATCGCCGCAAAATACAGGTTCTCCAGTGTCTCTTCCTGTGCCGCTGTGGGATGGGAAGGCACCACAACACGGGTGCTCCATACTAACATACAGCCGGTATACTCCACCATGAAAAATATGGGCTCCATATTTTTCTCCATGCGGCTGTTCAATGTCAGTTTATCTTCACCGGAGATCTCTTCCAGCTTTTTGATATGAGAAGGCTGCGGTTCCTCTACACTGCCGTCCGGCAGGATCACGCACTCGCAGGGCTCCATATCTTCCCTGTGTGCATTGATATATTCCATGACAGTCATTCTCACACCTCCTTTGTTCTATCTGTCAGTCTGTTATTCTTCCGCCCGGATCGCCCAGCGCATTTTCGTGGAACGGGCTCTTCCGTTCTGCGCGCATTCCTCCGCCGAGGGCCGCACTACATCTTTGGAATAGTCTGCATAAATTCCGTCCCGGCAGCCTTCTTTCAGTGCTCGTTTTACCAGTTTGTCCTCTCCGGAATGGAACGTCAGGATGGCGACTCTTCCGCCGGGTTTTAAGGCCCCGGGCAGCTTTTCCATGAATTCATACAATACTTCAAATTCACGGTTCACATCAATACGCAGAGCCTGAAACGTTCTCTGACAGGTCTTCTTGATCGTATCTTTTTTCTCCTTTTCCGGGAGAAAATCCAGGGTCTTCTCGATCACTTCTCTGAGCTTCGTCGTGGTGTCGATCCGGTGTCCCTTGCGGATCTCATCGGTGATCGCCTTCGCCAGTTCCTCGCAGTAGGGCTCATCGGAATTCTCATAGAGCATTCCCGCCAGTTCTTCCCTGCTGATCGTATCTAAGCGCTCGGCCGCACTGATACCCTGTGTCTGATTCAGTCGCAGGTCTAGGGGTCCGTCCACCTTAAAAGAAAAGCCTCTCTCCGGATTATCGATCTGCATGGAGGATACTCCCAGATCCGCCAGGATAAAATCAAATCCGCCGGCCTCTTTTGCAATTTCATCTATGGTACAGAAATTCTGCAATTTAATCGTCAGGATATCCTCTTCATATCCAGCCTCTGCCAGACGTTTTCTCGTCTTGGCAGACTCTTCCGGATCCACATCTGTGGCATAGATATGACCACGGCCCTGTAACTGTTCCAGCATAGCCTTCGTATGTCCGCCGTACCCCAGTGTCGCGTCAAATCCGGTCTCTCCCGGCTGAATCTTCAGAAAATCCAGGATCTCCTGTACCATAATGGATCTATGCATACCTGCAGGCGTATTGCCCTTGCTGATGACATGGGCTATGGTATCCCCGTATTTTTCCGGCTGTAATTCTTTATATTTTTCCTCGTATTTTTTAGGATATTTTCCCCTATACCGCACTCTGCGCTTATGGGGTGTCTGTTCCTGATCCATTCCTATGATTACCTCATTCCAAATTAATATAGTGTCGGAGTTAAAAGCGCAGGCACCCTCGCCGATACCTGCGCTTCCTCTTTCTCTTTTCTCTTCCTTTTTCCGTTTCCTTTTATCCTTTTGGATGATGTCTTTTATTATAATGCTCTCTTGATCGCTGCCATCAATTCATCATAGGTCTCATATGCCGGCAACTCGGGATGATCCTTTTTGATCTGCTCAGTACTCTTGAACAAAAAGCCTGCCTTGCTGGCCTGGATCATGCCCAGATCGTTATGGCTGTCGCCACTGGCGATGGTCTGGAAGCCGATGGACTGCAGCGCCTTGACCGTAGTATATTTGGAATTCTCCACACGCATCTTAAATCCAGTGATCTCTCCGTTCTCGGCTACTTCCAGTGAATTACAGAAAATGGTCGGATAACCTAATTTTTTCATCAGAGGACCGGCAAACTGCGAAAAGGTATCGCTGATAATGATGACCTGGGTAATAGAGCGCAGCTCGTCTAAGAACTCCTTCGCGCCCGGGATCGGGTCGATCTTCGCGATCGTATCCTGAATTTCCTTTAAACCCAGACCGTGCTCCTTCAGTATTCCAATTCTCCATTTCATTAATTTATCGTAATCCGGCTCGTCTCTGGTGGTTCTCTTCAGTTCCGGGATCCCGCTGGCCTCCGCAAATGCGATCCAGATCTCCGGCACCAGTACTCCTTCCAGATCCAGGCATACAATATTCATATCCATCCTTGTGTCCTCCCGGTAAATGCAAATGTATTTGCGAAAAGTATACCCTATTTTGCTGCTTCGTGCAACCATTTACTTTCTTGGCATTTTCCTTGGCATTTTTCTTGAAATTTGCTTGTAATTTTTAATTTTTCCTTTCTTATTTTTGTGACATTTTCACTGTTTACTTTGTTCTATATGTGCTATAATAACCATAGTGCAAAAAGAACTTCCGGCAAGCTCTTATCTACACAAAACCAACGTAGAGACAGAGGAGGCAATTGTTATGTTGACATTAAAAGCTGAGAAAAGAAATCCTGAGGAAAAGGCAAAGAAATTAAGAAGAGACGGTTTTATCACCGGTGTCCTGTACGGCAAAGAAATGAAGGAAAACGTATCCTTGAAATTCACAGAGAAGGATGCAGCTGCTTTCATTAAAAACGCAAAAGAAGGTACGCAGGCTTATCTGGAACTGGACGGCAAAAATGTAGATGTTCTGGTGAAAAATATTGATTTTGATCCTCTGACAAAGAAATATATGGCTCTGGACTTCCAGGCTCTGGTAGCCGGTGAAGTCGTATCTGCGACGGTTCCTATTGTATATCTGAATGAGGACAAGGTACAGGGGATCTTCGAGGCAGAATTGGCTGAGGTGCATTACAAGGCTGATCCCGCACATCTGTTGGAGCCCATTGAGATTGATCTTGCTGCACTGCCTCAGACGACCAAGACCATGTATGTGAAAGACCTGAAACTGGAGGAAAAGGGCGTCCATGTGACAACCTCCGGTGAACAGCAGCTGTTCCATATCGGTGCATACGGTCAGGAAGAGACTGACGAGGCCGAAGCTGCCGACGAGACGAAATAACCCACTGCAGCGATCATTGATTGTTCCTTGAATACCACCTGGGGAGTTTGGTGATATACTTCCTTCCGGGTGGTATTATGCATTTCTTACTAACTTGAGAGTTACGAGCCATGCAAAGTCAAAACGAAAACAGCGATCTGGGAGCTTGCTCACAAGTCGCTGTTTTTGTTTTTGACTTTATACTGTGCGTCCAACGGACACACTCGACAGCCGTCAATGAAATAAATGTGGCGCGCCCTTTGCGACACATTTATGAATTGGGTGCATGGCTCGTAACGTAGGTCTGTCATAGACCGGACAAGTTCCGCCTGTGCCCTTCTTCCGCCTCAGCGTGGGCACAGGAGATAGGAACAAGCTAGTCTGTGCCCTTCTTCCGGCCTCAGCGTTGGCACAGGAGATAGGAACAAGCTAGTCTGTGCCCTTCTTCCGGCCTCAGCGTGGGCACAGGCGACACAATCAAGCTTCTCTGTGCCCTTATAAACCTATGTGTGGGGCTTAATTAATTAAATTTGTTGATTACGCCCCCGCGTAACGTAAACTACCGGGGCTTAATTAATTAAATTTGTTGATTACGCCCCGCGCAACGTAAACTACCGGGGCTTAATTGACTAAATTTGTTGATTACGCCCCGCGCAACGTAAACTGCCGGGGCTTAATTAATTAAATTTGTTGATTACGTCCCGCGCAACAAATAAGACCGGGATTGGTGCGCAAGCGCCCACGCCAGGTCTTTCTTGTTCTCTAGCGTGGCTATGCTTTCGTAGCTCTCCAGTTTGGTGTAAAAACCCTAAAAACAATGAATTCCGTACAAAAAAGTTCCCAAATCAGGAATTTTTGTACGGAATTTCTTCATTTTGCACGCTCAGCGAAAATAAC
>OKRU01003137.1_pt1 | contig 13585 bp, 12 predicted proteins | sample 1601131 | NCBI WGS metagenome assembly OKRU01 (sample SAMEA3541558, study PRJEB24748) | human gut metagenome | biome: human gut; feature: human-associated habitat; material: faeces | place: China | collected 2012 | reverse complement strand
GAAGTTCGGAGCAGACAAATATGAAACACTCCCTACCCAATGCAAGGAGTGTGACTACCTGTTTGCCTGCAACGGCGAATGTCCCAAGAACCGTTTTCTCCATACGGCAAACGGCGAACCCGGATTGAACTATCTATGTAGAGGTTACAAGAAATTTTTTAAGCACGTGGCTCCTTACATGGATTTCATGAAAAAAGAATTGTTGGCCGAACGCCCGCCAGCCAACGTCATGCAATGGGCAAAAGAGAATAAACTATAATCGAACATATGAAAATCAACAGACGTGATTTTATCAAAACAGGAGGTATGGTTATGCTTGGATCATTAGCAGTTCCCTCATTCCTGGGAAGTTGTACCGGAAACAAGGTAGATCAGGCTACCGGTATCTCATTCGCTCAGAACCATTTTGGTGTCAGTGAAAGCGACATGAAGAAAGTGTTGGCAGCAGCACTTGAGAAAGGAGGCGACTATGCAGATCTTTTCTTTGAACATTCCTACCGGAACAATATCGGATTGCAAGACGGAGCCGTAAACCGTGCTTCGTCCAATATCGATTTCGGTATGGGAGTTCGTGTTCTTGCCGGTGACCAGAGCGGATATGCTTATGTGGAAAATGTGACGCTTGATGATATGCTGAATGCCGCACGTACGGCGGCCCGGATTGCTTCCGGAAACAAAAAGGCGGGGCCGGTAGGCTTGAAGGCAAAGACTTTGAAGAAAAATTATTATTCCGTAACTACTTCTTGGGAAGAAGTCAGTTTGAAAGATAAGATGCCTTATTTGCAGAAACTGAATGATAAGATATTCTCATTGGATAAACGGGTGTCCAAAGTAATGGCGAACCAAAGTGATACGACCTCTCATATTCTTTTCTGTAATAGTGAAGGGGTGATGTATTATGATTATCGTCTGATGGTGACACTGGGTGCTGTTTGTATTATGGAAGAGAATGGTAGAATGGAAAATAGTTATGCCGCCCGTGCTTATCGCAAAGGTTTTGAATTCCTTTCGGATGATCTGGTAGAAATACTGGCACGTGAAGCGGTGGATAATACTGCCATTTTATTTAAGGCTATAAAACCTAAAGGGGGTGAGATGCCTGTGGTAATGGGTGCAGGCGGTTCCGGTATTTTGTTGCATGAGGCTATCGGGCATGCATTTGAAGCTGATTTTAATCGTAAAAATGTTTCTATTTTCTCTGATCAGTTGAATAAGAAAGTATGCAATGCGCACATCTCTGTAATTGATGACGGTACGATTCCGTTTAATCGCGGTTCTGTAAACTTCGATGACGAGGGAGTGGACGGGCAGAAAACCTATCTGGTGAAGGAAGGGGTTTTGACAAGCTATATGCACGACCGTATCAGTGCCAGGCATTATGGCATTGCACCTACCGGTAACGGACGTCGGGAAACATTCCGTAATGTACCTATTCCGCGTATGCGTGCTACGTATATGGAACCGGGAAATATGAAAGAAGAGGATATTATTGCTTCTGTGAAACAGGGAATCTTCGTCGATCAGTTTACAAACGGACAGGTGCAAATCGGTGCGGGTGACTTTACTTTCTTTGTAAAATCGGGATATCTGATTGAAAACGGAAAGCTGACACAACCTATTAAGGATATTAACATTATCGGTAACGGTCCGAAAGCATTGGCAGACATCACAATGGTGGCTGATAATGATAAGATTGATAATGGTACCTGGACTTGTGGCAAAGACGGACAGTCTTGTCCCGTAACCTGTGGAATGCCTTCGGCATTGGTTAGTAAACTGACCGTTGGAGGAGAAAACTAAAACATAAAAAGAAACAAAAGTTGTAAGTCGAAGCATCGGACAGAAGTTCTGTCTAACTTTCAACTTTCAACTCTCAACTTTCAACTCTTATGATATCAGACAACAATAAAAAACTGGCTCAATGGGCAATGGATTATGCCTTAAAGAACGGTTGCCAGGAAGCAAAAGTGAACCTTTATTCCGGTTCTAACACTTCTTTTGAACTGCGCGACGCCAAAATGGATCGTTTGCAGCAAGCCTCAGAGAACGGATTGACTATCTTCTTATATGTAGACGGACGCTATGGAACTTATTCTACCAATCGTCTGGACAAGAAAGAACTGGAAACATTTATAACGAACGGTATCGAATCTACGCGTTATTTAGCAAAAGACGAGGCTCGTGTATTGCCGGATGCTTCCCGCTATTATAAAGGGGGAAAACCGGATTTGAAACTTCTGGATCCTAAATTCTCTTCTATTCAGCCGGATGATAAAATTGCGTTGGCTAAAGCTGTTGCCGAGGAAGCACTGGGACGGGATGAACGTATTATTTCCGTTGGTTCCTCCTATAGTGATGGAGAGAATTTTGGTTACAGACTTACCAGCAATGGCTTTGAAGGGGAAACAAAGAGTAGTTGGTATTCCCTTTCTGCCGAAGTGGCAATAAAAGGAGAAGGAGAGGCACGTCCTTCTGCCGGTTGGTATGAGTCTTCGCTTTATTTTGATAAGCTGGTTAAGGGGGATATCGGGCGTAAAGCTTTGGAACGTGCTTTGCGTAAAGTGGGACAAAAGAAGGTTAAGTCCGGTAAGTATACGATGGTAGTAGACCCATTGAATGCCGGTCAATTGTTGGGTCCGTTGATAAGCGCGCTATATGGTTCTGCCCTGCAGCAGAGAAATTCTTTCTTGCTGAATAAACTGAATGAAAAAGTGGTTGCCGATAAAATGACCTTGATGGATGAACCTCATCTGGTACAGGCATCCGGTGCCCGTTATTTCGACAGTGAAGGAGTTGCGACTGAACGTCGGGCTGTTTTTAAGAATGGTATATTGAATACTTATTTCATCGATACTTATAATGCGAAGAAGATGGGAACAGCTTCTACGGTAAATTCTCCGTCTATTCTGGTATTGCAAACAGGCAAAAACGATTTGGACGGGTTAGTTGCAGAAGTGGATAAAGGCATTCTGATCACCGGTTTTAACGGTGGTAATTGCAACAGTTCTACGGGAGACTTCTCTTATGGTATCGAGGGTTTCCTCATTGAAAATGGAAAATTGACTCAACCGGTTTCCGAAATGAATGTGACCGGTAATATGCTGGCTCTCTGGTCTTCTTTGGTAGAAACGGGAAATGATCCCCGTCTTTCCTCTTCCTGGCGCATACCGTCATTGGTATTTGAGGGAGTGGATTTTAGCGGACTCTGATTAATCTTATATAGTTTTTTCTTTGGAATGCCACAACATCCTGTATGTCTGTTTTCCGGATTCTTGTTCGGAGTGGATATACAGGATGTTTTTGTATGACGTATTTTAATTGAGCATTAAACTCATATAAGGCTTCAATGGGAGGAGAATTTTTTCGCATAATTCTCCAATGGTCAATTGTGAGTGACTTCCCGGTAGGCGTTCTTTACTGAACATGCATTTTCCCTTGCAGAGATAGTAGTAACCGTTGTTTGTCGTCAATACTTTGTCTGTGAGCTCAATGTTCATTTCTATATTGGGATAGGAAGCCGCATAGATCTGGAGAAATGTTTTCGCGTCAACGATACGTGCCATGCCCAAAACGAACGGTTTGCCATTTACCGCGGGAGGAGTGAGGAGTGTGACTTTACCGTTTTTTTTGTCCTGTTGGATATGGTAGAGCAAAGCTTTTTCTATTTCTTTGTTTTCTGCGAACAATTCACTTATTTGTAATCTGTTTTCTTGTTGGTACACAATTGCTACTCCGCTTATCTTTTTTTCATAAATGGCTATATACATTTTCCCTCTACTTATTTCGAGATCGGCAAGAATAACTTTAAAGTCCGTTTGAGTGTGTTGGATACAGCAGGGGCGTTCTTTCATCTTTTGATTGAGGTATTGATATACCTCTTCCTGTTCATCGGTCAATCTCTTTACGGAGACACCGGTGGAAGAGCGATCTTGATCTGGAATATCGTTTTCTGAATAGCAAAATACCGGTGCATATCCCATATGGGCATAATAATCGAATAACCAGGGTTCGGCCGGGATCAATGTACTTAAGATAACATTGTTGTGCAGCATCTTCGTTAAAGCCTGTGATAATAGTTCCTTCATTACACCCTTACCCCGGTAGTCGGGGTGGGTACAGGCGCCGGAGATATATGATGTCTGGATCTGTTTGCCACAAAAAGTCATAGGATAGGGAAGCATCTGAAGTGCGGAAATAACCTCATCACCGCTTTCTATGGCGATGTTTACTTCATTGTTGTAACGCAGCCGGAAATACATTTCTATGAACGCTTCGCTATCTTCAAAGCAAAGTTTCCATAATGCCTTTACTTTTTCCTTTATCATTTTCTTTTTATGTCTTTGGGTGTTTGATGTGTACTTGAATTTTTTTATGCAGGAGTCAAATGGATGTTTGTTCTACCATTTAATCATATTTTGTGGTTGCTCTTTCAGGCACGCCATGTACTTTTCGAGAATAGTTACGGGTTGATAAGATAACTTGGCTTTGCGTAATCCTTCAATTCCCAAATCTTCTTCTCGGTTGATGTAAATGTACTGTTCTGGGATGTGGTTGGCAAATTCATAATTAATCATCGCATAAGCGCCGTCGATATTTGTGTCGGCTTTTTCTACATGTACGCCGAAAGTCTCTTTGTTGATCGGCATGCCGAAAGTGAAAGCAACAATTGTACCGTCTACATGTAAAATTCCACCTGTCAGTCCTAATGCTTCGAAATTGTGCAATGCATAAATCAAGGCACGGCGCTCATTACCGGTTCCTTCCTGTTGGTCGCAGTTGTTTACTTTGCACCATTCGGCTTCCAGATCAAGGCATTCCTGAATGCGATTGGGGGTGATAGGGGTATATTCGTAATTACCGTATGTGTTACGGAATTTATTGATATGGTTTCGCTTTGCTTGAAATTTCTTCCCTTTCAGGGTGGCGAGATCCGTGCGGAGATAGATGTAGTCGGCATAGTCTCTGTCTGCTGTAAATGTGAATTGTCCGGGCATGATGTTTTCGAGTTCTTCCCTCATACACGAACAGACACCGAGCATGCAGAATGGTTGCCCTTCCTGCCGGGCATTTTCAATAAGCGCTTCCAACACTTTTTTTAAGTCTCCTTGTCCTACGGGCATCATATACGCCAGCTTTTCACCGGCCCAGAATTTAAAAACCAGCCAATCGTCGACGATCGCAAATTTGGTATGATACAGGAATCTCCAACTACAGAGGTTGGAGAAAGAAAGGTCGCAATTGCGGCGACAACTGTTCATTGTATATCCCGTGATGGTATCTTTATCTTGAAGTGTGATATCTTTGAAATCTATCATATAAAGTCGTTTTCTTTTTTAGTGTATAATTATATAACAAATATAAGTCATTTTTGTTATAACATACCCAATAATCGGAGAATAGTCGGTGTTAACAATGCGGTAAATATGCCGTTGAGAGTTAACCCCAAACTGGCATATGCTCCGTATTTGCTGCTGATATCCATAGCAGTGGAAGTTCCTACTGCATGAGCGGCCGTTCCCATGGAGAGACCTTGGGCTATCGGGCTGCCTACATGCATCAGTTTCATTGTCTTGAATCCGAGGATAGCACCGAGCAACCCTACGCAAACTACTACGGCGGCTGTCAGTGAGGGAATGCCTCCTAATGTTTTAGTTACTTCCATGGCAATAGGTGTGGTAACCGATTTAGGAGCTAATGACAGAATAACCTCTTGAGATGCTCCCATTAATTTGGCTATCAATACCACGGAAACAACACCGATAAAGCAACCGGCCAGTTGCGACAGCAAGATAGGTAGCAACTGCTTTTTGATTGTTTCCAATTGAAGGTATAACGGGACTCCTAACGCCACAACTGCCGGTTTCAACCAAAACTCGATCAGATGCCCGCCTTTATTATATGTTTCATAACTGATATGCGTCATTTTCAGAAAGACGATCAGGACGGCAATGGTCAATAAAATAGGATTTAGCAAAAGAAATCCGGTTTTCTTTTGCAGTAATTTGGCGAAGAAATAAATCCCGAAGGTAATCGCCAACAAGAAAAACTCATTTTCTAAATAACTCATTTGATTTTCCGTGCTAATTGATGAACCCATCCGGTAACGATAAGCACAAGGATGGTACTGATAAGGGTTGCAATCACTATCGGCCAGAATTGTGCCGCAATAATATCAAAATAAAGCATAAGCGCCACTCCCGGCGGGATAAAGAAGAAACCGAGATTGGCAACCAGAAAGTCGGACATGCCTTGCACCCATTGCAATTTAATCCAACCTAATTTCAGAAAGAGGGTAAGCAGCAACATTCCTATGATGCTGGACGGGAGCTTGATCCCTGTAAGAAAAACAATCAATTCACCCAAAGCCAAACAGCCAAATAAAATGGCACACTGACGTATCATATTTTTTACCTATTGAATTTGAAAACGCGGCAAAGTTATGAAATTACTGATAGAGTTGTCACTGCTTTCCGTGAAGAATTTTCTTTTACCGCTCTTTTTGTGAAAAAAAACAGGAGAAAAAAGAAAAAGAAAGGGAAATATATTTATTTTTGCATAAATACAACGCATAATTCAAGTATGAACATTAATAATTAAAAAACAAGACGAATATGAAAAAGAGTTTATTAGTCAGCGTTTTTGCTGCTTTGGCTATGATGGTTTCAGTGAATTCATTTGCACAGGAAAAAGCAACCAAGGAAGATTACAAAGAAATTGCAAAACAGGAAAAAGTTTTGAATAAGGATTTACAGAAGAAAGCGATTAAGGAAGCACGGAAAGAGGCTAAAAAATTGACTAAGGAAGGCTTTAAAACTCCGGTCGGTAAGTTACCTTTGGACAAGCAGATTGAAAACGCATGGCAGAAGCAGGCGGAGATGACTCCGGACGGAACCCCGTTCTGGTATGTTGCCTCTTCAAGAGCAATCGGGGGGAATCAGTCTTCTGCAGTTTTACAGGCTACGAATGCTGCCAAAATAGATCTGGCCGGGCAGATCCAGACTAAAGTATCTCAATTGATAGAAGCAAAAGTGGCAAACGATGATATGGGACAGGAGGAAGCTGCCAGTCTTTCGAGTGTGGTCGGTGCCAGCAAAAGTGTGATTTCTGCTACATTGGGTCGTGTAGTGCCATTGGTCGAAGTGTACAGAACATTGGACAACAAGAATGTGGAAGTGATGGTGACATTAGGATACAGTATGGAAGCGGCCAATAAGGCGGCTATCAGTGCCGTACGTGCAGAATTGGCGAAAAAATCGGAAGATTTGGCTAAGGAGCTGGATAAGCTCGGTTACTAAAGACAAATTATAAAATTAGAAAACTGAATGAAAATAATCAGGCTACTGGGGTTTATAACAGCTTTTTTGTTGTTGATACCTGTCGGAACTCTTTGTGCACAGAATACTGTAAAGGTGAAAGGTGTTCAGGGACGATGGCAGGTTAGTGATGAGATAACTCTGAAGCAAGCCGAAGAACGTGCTTTCATGGAAGCGAAGAAAGCTGCCTTGCAAAAAGCGGGCGTTATGGAGAGTGTCTGGTCGGTTTTTGGCCAGATCACTCAAAATGACGGGGCGGAATTCCATGAAGCATATTCACAGATGAGTGTGCTTGCTATCGGAGGAATGGTCAATGTGACCAATAAAAAAGTAGAAGAATTGTGGGATGTGGATAGCCGTAGCCTCTATAAAGTAGTAACGATCGATGCCACTGTACAAAAAGACGATAAACCGGATCGTTCGTATGCGCTTGAAGTGAAAGGCGTGGAGACTCTGTATAAAGAAGGGGATGTGTTTACATGCCGGTTGACTGTACATGGAACTGACTCTTATCTGAAGTTTTTCTGGTTTGACAGCACGGGTGGAGCGTTGCTCTATCCCAATGCGTACGAACCGAATAATCTGTTGAAAGCCGGGCATGAATATAAGGTTCCTTTTAGTAATGCGGTAGATTATCTTATGGAAAAACATTCGGGCAAAGGCAATGAAAAAATCAATATTATGATGGTTGCAACGAAAAGTAATGTCCCTTTTACGGAGGCGGTTACTTATCAGAGTGTATTGAAATGGGTTTATTCGATGCCTGCCAATCAGCGTTGTGCTTTTTATGAGATGGTATTGATAAAATGATAGACAGATGAACAAGATAAGGTGTTTTTTTCTTTTCGTATTTGGAGGGCTCCTCTCTGCTACTGTAATGGAAGCTCAGGAAGTGGATTTTGAGAAGGAATTCGATGATTTTCAGAAACAGCAGCAGAAAGAGTTTAACGACTTTAAGAATAAGGCCGATGCGGATTTTGAAACTTTTCTCAGAGAAACATGGGTTAAGTTTGAAGCGTTTGATCCTTTGAAAGCTCCGGTGCGTCCGGAACCGGAAAAACAACCTGTTTTTGATGGAAAACGGCCTCAGGCTCCCGTGGAGATTAAACCGGTTGATATTGGTAAACCTTCTTTGTCGGCTATTACAGACAAACCGGTTCCGGGGATATATGTACCGGGACAGCCTTATCTGTCTGTGAAAATAGATGTTCCGGTGGTGCCTGTTACAGGGCGTCCGATACACCGTACTCCTGTCAATTATTATGGCTCTGCTTTTGAAATAGCGACCGATGCCATAGAAAACCTGGCATTGGCCGGCAATCGTGAAGCGGACGTCGCTGATGCATGGAGCCAGCTTTGCAAAGCAGACCATGAGCAGTTGATAAAGGATTGCATGACTTTGCGTGAAGAGAAAAAAATGAGCGACTGGGCTTATTTATTGTTTACCAAGAAAATAGGTGAGCAGCTTTACGGTGAGCAGCAAAAAGATGATATTGCTTTTTTGCAGATGTTTATTTTGAACAAATCGGGATATAAAGTCCGTCTTTCGAAGATCAATGAGAAGCTGAAATTGATGGTAGCACCGGCCGGTGTGTTGTATGGCATACCTTATATATTATTAGACGGTACGAAATATTATGTATTTGATGCCGAGAAGACAAACGGGCCGATGGGAGTTTATACCTATAAACAAGATTTTCCCAATGCGAAGAACTATGTTTCCCTTTCCATCGACGCTGTTCCGAAGTTCGATATGGCTGAGCACACTGAATCCGTATCTCCTGAATCCGGTTCGGTTAAAGTGGAAACAGTAGTGAACAAGAACCTGATGGAGTTTTATAAGAGTTATCCGCAATGCGACGTGTCGGTTTATTATCACACTCCGATGAGTGAAGAGTTGAAAGCGACTCTTTATCCTCCTTTGCAAGAAGCTATTAAGGGAAAATCTCAACAGGAGGCTGCCAATATTCTGATAGAATTTGTTCAGACCGGTTTTGAGTATCAGACTGATGGAGATCAGTTCGGTTATGAAAAGCCTTTCTTTTTGGATGAAAACTTCTTTTATCCGGCATGCGATTGTGAAGACCGTGCTATTTTGTATTCTACTTTGGTAAAAGATCTATTGGGACTGGATGCCGTTTTGCTCGACTACCCCAATCATATCGCTTCGGCTGTTCGATTCACGGAAGAGATACCGGGCGATTATGTCATATTGGATGATGGTGCCAAATATTTGATCTGCGATCCTACCTATATCGGTGCATCTATCGGGATGTGTATGGAGCAATTCAAGAAAGTCTCTCCACAAATCATTCGTTAGTGTTAAATATTATAATAATTGTAGATTCGGGGCGTAAAAACGCCCCGTTTTGCAATGTAGATATTACAAAATTGTGTACTTTTGCGGCGTGAATAACACCTTACTACCGAATTTATACATATTTTAAATATCTATGCTCAATTTAATTAACTCTATTGTTGCGCGTGCGAAAGCGGATCGCCAACGCATTGTTCTTCCGGAAGGAACCGAAGAACGTACTTTGAAAGCTGCCAATCAGATTTTGACAGATGAAGTTGCTGACCTTATTCTTTTGGGTAACCCTGATGAGATTCATGAGGCTGCTACAAAATGGGGACTGGGAAATATCGGTAAGGCTACCATTATTGACCCGGAGAATCATTCGAAACAAGAAGAGTATGCACAGTTATTGTGCGAGCTTCGCAAAAAGAAAGGCATGACTATCGAAGAGGCCCGTAAGCTGGTGCTTAACCCGTTGTATCTGGGTTGTCTCATCATTAAGAACGGGGATGCCGATGGACAGTTGGCCGGTGCCCGCAATACGACCGGTGATGTATTGCGTCCTGCGCTTCAGATTATCAAGACTATTCCGGGAATTACTACCGTGTCCGGTGCTATGTTGTTGTTGACACATGCTCCCGAATATGGTAAGAACGGTATTCTTGTGATGGGGGATGTTGCCGTGACTCCGGTTCCGGATGCTGCTCAGTTGGCTCAGATTGCGATCTGTACGGCTGGTACTGCTAAGGCTGTTGCCGGAATAGAGGAACCTAAAGTAGCATTGCTCAGCTTCTCAACGAAAGGGTCGGCTAAACACGAAGTGGTAGATAAAGTGGTTGAAGCATTGAAGATTGCCAAAGAAATGGCTCCTACATTGGCTATTGACGGTGAATTGCAGGCAGATGCAGCTTTGGTTCCGGAGGTTGGTGCGAGCAAAGCGCCGGGGTCAGCTATTGCAGGTGCGGCCAACGTATTGATTGTTCCGAGTCTTGAAGTCGGTAATATTTCTTATAAATTAGTGCAACGTTTGGGACACGCCGATGCTGTCGGTCCGATTCTGCAAGGTATTGCCCGTCCGGTAAACGACCTTTCACGTGGTTGTTCTATTGAAGATGTGTATAGAATGATTGCTATTACAGCCAATCAAGCTATCGCAGCCAAGAAAAACAAATAATTTAATAAAACGATAATCAGAAATGAAGATATTAGTATTGAACTGTGGAAGTTCGTCTATCAAATATAAACTGTTCGATATGGACAGTAAAGAAGTGATTGCCCAAGGCGGTATTGAAAAGATCGGTTTGAAAGGCTCTTTCTTGAAATTTACTTTACCTAACGGAGAAAAGAAAATATTGGAAAAGGACATTCCGGAACATACTGTCGGAGTGGAATTTATCCTTCATACATTGACTGATCCGGAATACGGAGCTATCAAGTCATTGGATGAAATCAATGCTGTGGGTCATCGTATGGTACATGGAGGTGAACGTTTCAGCAAATCCGTATTGCTCGATAAGGAAGTATTGGAAGCGTTTACCGCTTGCAACGATCTGGCACCGTTGCATAACCCTGCAAACCTGAAGGGAGTGGATGCCATTTCGGCCATTCTCCCCAATATTCCACAGGTTGGAGTGTTTGATACGGCTTTCCATCAGACAATGCCTGACTATGCATATTTATATGCTGTTCCTTACGAACTGTATGAAAAATACGGTGTGCGCCGTTATGGTTTCCACGGAACTTCTCATCGTTATGTATCTCAACGCGTATGTGAGTACTTGGGTGTTAAACCCGAAGGGTTGAAGCTGATAACCTGCCACATTGGTAACGGCGGCTCTATCGCTGCTATCAAAGATGGTAAATGTATCGATACGACTATGGGACTTACTCCGTTGGAAGGATTGATGATGGGTACACGTAGCGGTGATATCGATGCCGGTGCCGTAACTTTCATCATGGACAAGGAAGGACTTAATACAACCGGTATTTCCAATCTGCTGAACAAGAAAAGCGGTGTTCTTGGAGTTTCCGGCGTATCGAGCGATATGCGTGAGTTGGAAGCTGCTGTGGCAGAGGGTAATCCGAAAGCAATTCTGGCAGAAAAGATGTATTTCTATCGTATCAAAAAATACATTGGTGCTTATGCTGCTGCTTTGGGTGGCGTAGATGTGATTCTCTTTACCGGTGGTGTCGGTGAGAACCAAGCAAGCTGTCGTGCAGGTGTATGCAAGGGGCTCGAATTTATGGGCGTGAAGCTGGATGCCGAAAAGAACAAAGTCCGCGGTGAAGAAGCTATCATTTCTGCTGCTGATTCAAAAGTAAAAGTAGTGGTTATTCCTACAGATGAGGAACTGTTGATCGCTTCTGACACAATGGATATTGTAGGAAAATAATTCCGAAAAAATGATTAATACGCAAGGCGGGGCTATCCTAATAAGGATAGTCCCGTTTTTTATTAAAATAATGATGTATCTTTGCCGGTAGATAAAACCAACGAATATGAGATATTCCGTCATCATACCTGTGTATAACCGTCCCGACGAGGTGGACGAATTGTTGCAAAGCCTCGTAAAGCAGCATTTTAAAGATTTTGAAGTGATTGTAGTCGAGGACGGTTCTTCTGTTCCTTGTCTGGCTGTTACGGAAAAGTACAAGGCGGTGCTTGACTTGAAATATTATCAGAAATCTAATTCCGGGCCGGGGCAAAGCCGCAATTATGGAGCTGAGCGGAGTCAGGGGGATTTTCTGATCATATTGGATTCTGATTGCATCCTTCCGGAAAGCTATTTCGATGAAGTAGAGGCGGAATTGGAAACGGCTCCTGCCGATGCATTCGGTGGTCCCGACTGTGCGCATGATTCTTTTACAGACATTCAGAAAGCGATTAATTATTCCATGACCTCATTCTTTACGACCGGCGGCATTCGTGGTGGTAAAAAGAAAATGGATAAATTCTATCCGCGTAGTTTTAATATGGGGGTGAGACGGGAGGTATATCAGGCATTGGGAGGTTTTTCCAAGATGCGTTTTGGAGAGGATATCGATTTTAGTATCCGGATTTTTAAGGGAGGATACAAATGCCGTTTGTTTCCCGGTGCATGGGTGTATCATAAGCGGCGCACCGATTTGAAGAAGTTCTTTAAGCAAGTGCATAATTCCGGTATTGCCCGTATCAATCTTTATAAAAAATATCCGGAATCATTGAAACTGGTACATTTGCTTCCTGCTGTGTTTACGTTGGGAGTAGTAATACTGCTTATTGGTACTCCGTTTTGCCTATTTAGTCTGCTGCCTATTGTTCTTTATGCTTTATTGGTCTGTATGGATTCTACTGTTCAGAACCGTAGTTTCCGTATTGGCATTTATTCGGTTGCCGCCTCCTTTATACAGCTCATTGGCTATGGGAGCGGCTTTTGGAGAGCCTGGTGGCAGCGTTGTATCTTGAAACGTGGTGAGTTCGAAGCATTTCGGAAAAACTTCTATAAATGAAAGAGTCGCAAAAACTTACTATTTGTCAGTGGGCCAAAGAAGACCGTCCACGTGAAAAGATGATGGTGAAAGGAGCTGATGCACTGAGTGATGCTGAGTTATTGGCTATCCTTATCGGATCGGGAAATACAGAAGAGAGTGCTGTTGAACTGATGCGGCGGATACTTGTTTCCTGCCACAACGATTTGAATGAACTTGCTCGTTGGGAAGTGCGTGATTATTCTCGTTTTAAAGGATTTGGACCGGCCAAAAGTATTACTGTTATGGCTGCTCTGGAACTTGGCAAACGGCGCAGGTTACAGGAAATAAAAGAACGGGCCGTGATTCGTTGTTCTAAAGATATCTATGAGGTATTTCATCCGTTGATGTGCGATCTTGCGCTTGAGGAGTTCTGGGTATTGCTGATAAATCAGGGAAACAAAGTAATTAGTTCTGTCCGGATTAGTACAGGAGGTATCGCCGGAACGTTTGTGGATGTGCGGTC
>OKRU01003135.1_pt1 | contig 13591 bp, 10 predicted proteins | sample 1601131 | NCBI WGS metagenome assembly OKRU01 (sample SAMEA3541558, study PRJEB24748) | human gut metagenome | biome: human gut; feature: human-associated habitat; material: faeces | place: China | collected 2012 | reverse complement strand
AATTATATAAAATTATTATTATAAGGAATATATTGTTATGAATGATGATTATAACAATGACTATGACTTTGAGGATGAATTTGATTTTGATGAAGAAGAAATAGATTTACACGAAGATGTGATTTATCTTAATGAAGGTGCAGATGCATACAATAAAAAGGATTATGAAAAGGCAATAAGCCTGTACGAAAAATCAGCAAACTTGGGCAATGTAACTGCACTTAGCAATTTAGGTTACTGTTATTATTATGGAAGAAGTATTCCGGTTGATAAAGAAAAAGCAAAATCTTATTGGGAAGAGGCTGCTATCTTTGGAGACATTCCTGCTGTATATAAACTAGGTGATATGTATAGAAATGGTGACTTGCCAAAGAGAATTGAGTATTCTCATAAACTATACAGAAGAGCATTTGAAATGGCACTTAATGACCGTGATAATTATTATGTAGCACCTGATGCTATGCTTAGAATGATGAAGTAATATCCTGATGAATTGGGGGAATATGGTGATAAATTGGCTATATCCTTAAAATGTATTCAAGGTATCAAAAAGCGTATTGCAGAGGGTGATCAATATTCTCAAAAAGTCCTTCAAGATGCAAAAGAATGCTTATTAAAAATTATTGATGAATAGAATATCAACTAAATAAGGTGTACCTATGGATATAATACAAATTGGCACAATAATATAAAAATTGGTTTTTACTAGACTTATATTTTACCCTATTTAAGCCCTAGGTTAAGGGATAATCTAGAACTTGCTTTACTTGATATTTATGAAGGTAGTGCCAGTGTTCCATATTATTTAGAAAGACTAAAAGATAGTGACAAAGTCGAAAAAGCACTTATAGATACAGATAATAAATGGAAAATTTGCTATATGTCTGACCGTATCCGAAACAAGTATAATATAGATTAATGAGTTTGTTTTTTACAATATTTAATTCTATCCATATAACTAATATTACTTTTTAAATAGAATATACAATAATTATCATTAAAACTAATTTAAGATGACAGTAACCCTTATTAATAATGATAAGGGTTACTGTTTTAGTATATAAAAATATTAATATGATTGTGAGAAGATAATTTTACAATCAGTTCAATGTTACACATTATAATTAAGATATTCCGGCAATTTACCATCTATTTGATACTGTAAAAATAGATAGAATAGAATGGGTGTTGCCATTATATCGGTATTTCTGTTTGAATAGCATTCCCAACAATTACTGCAATTCTCAATAACAATTCTTCCATCACTAATCATTTTATTGTAATCTACATGAACCGGAATTCGTTTTATGATTAGTTTTTTTCTCCCACTAGGCATCTTTTTCATTTTTTCATGAATTTCTGGTTCAGCAAAGCAGTTCCTAGCAATGGTAATTATCCCATCACATATATGTTCTTCATTGTAGTACCTTGCATCATTCAAATTATAACTACCAAATTCGTATATGACGGTTTCACTATCTTCCAAAACTAATTTAACAAATGCACCTATACCTCTACTCATACTGCACTCCTATTATGTAATTATAAATAATTTATTAGCTATTCATTCAGAATACTATGTGCCGTACAGATAATTAAAATATATTTAAAGTATAAAGTAATATAAAAGTGTGGTCAAGAAATCATTTTATTCTATAATTTTTTATGTATTTTGTGATAAATTACTACTTAAAACAAAACTAATAATTGAAAACGTGAAATAAGTGTGCTATTATAAGTATGATAGTTAAAAAAGACTGAACAGGTAAATAATACTTTAAAATTTATATTAAGTATAGATAATAGAAGAAATTGTTAATGGTGAGAAAATGGATGCTAAAAATGAAATGATTATTATTAAAGGAGAAATTAAAACATCTGATGTGCAATCATGTAAGTATAATAATGCTACAAACAAATGGGATGTAGAATATAATAGTGGAAGAGTATATTCATATGGCAAGCATAATGTTAAAGTCTTGGATAATCCTGTAGAACTTAACCCTAAATTATATAAAATAGTAAAAGATGGTCGAGATTTTTATAATATCGATAAATTATACAAATTTAGTGATTCAAATACTTCATATTATCATATTTGTTTTAAAAATGGTTTTGATAGGGATTATTGTGAGAGTGATTTGAAAATTACTGAGTCCTGCTTCAATGATGAATCATCTGTAAATATTTTCAATTATCTAAAACAGATATCAAAGTTTTGTAAAATGGGTTCAGATGGAGATCTGTTATATAGCAGATATGAAAAAATAGATTATGTTGGTGATGATACTGCTATAGCTAAATATTTAAATCCTACTAAATATAAAGATAGTCCGGTAAATAATGAGTTTAAACCTATATTTCCATTTGGATGTAATAATAGTCAATATAAAGCAGTTAAAAGAGCAATGGAAAATCAAATTAGTGTTATTCAAGGTCCTCCGGGAACAGGAAAAACACAGACAATACTTAATATTATTGCTAATATTTTGATGCAAGGTAAAACTGTACAAGTTGTATCTAATAACAATTCTGCAACTGATAATGTATATGATAAATTGGCTTCTGAAAAGTATAATTTAGGTTTTATTGCTGCTAAGCTGGGTAACAGTTCTAACAAGGAGAGATTTCTTGAAAATCAGAATTTAGATTATCCTGATTTTTCAACATGGAAAAACGATAATTCTTCAGAACTAAGAGAAAATATTGTTTCACAGTCTGCAAATATAAAAGATATTTTCGATAAGCAAGAAAAGTTGGCTGAATTACGACAGGAAATTTCTCAATTACAAATAGAACAGGAATATTTCAATAGACACGCTAAAGAATTAAATGTGAATATTGATAATATTAAGTTTAGAAAGAAGTTATCTTCTACACAATTGATGTCTTTATGGCAAGATATTCAAATTATCTCTGATAAACAGAAACAAATTGGCTTTTGGTTTAAAATAAAAGCTCTCATAAAATATGGAATTACTGATTTTAAGTCATATAAACAAGATATTTCAGACTTTATTATAATTATTCAGTCTATGTTTTATAAAGCTAAGTACTTAGAAATTCTTAATAATATAAAAGATATTGAAGAATTTCTAAAAAGTATTAGTGATAATAATATCAAAGAATTTACTGATAATTCAATGATTGTTTTTAAAGATTACTTAGCACAAAAATATGAAAATCGTAGTAGAAAAAGATTTACTGATAAGGATTTGTGGTTAAAATCTAAGGAGTTTTTAATGGATTATCCGATTGTTTTAAGCACAACCTTTTCGTCAAGGAGTAGTCTTAATTCTAACACTGTTTATGATTATCTAATTATTGATGAAGCCTCGCAAGTTGATATTGCAACAGGCTCATTAGCTATCTCTTGTGCGAAAAATGTCGTAATTGTTGGTGATAATAAACAATTAGCTAACATTGTCCAACCTAAATTAAAACCTCAAGTTGAAGATGTGTTTAGGCAATATAATATAGATAATGGCTATAAGTTTACTAATAGTTTTCTTCAATCTATATTGGATGTGTTACCAAATGTACCTCAAACAACATTAAGAGAACATTATAGATGCCATCCTAAAATTATAGAATTTTGCAACCAAAAGTTTTATAACGGTGAATTAATTATAATGACAAAGGATAATGATGAGAAGGATGTTTTACTTGTTAAGAAAACAGCTAAGGGAAATCATGTTCGTGATCACTATAGTCAGCGACAAATAGATGTTATAAAACAAAATATTATTACCGAATATTCTCTTGATGCTGATGAAACGGGTATTATATCTCCTTATCGTAATCAAGTGAATGCGTTAAATAATGAGATAGGTCAATTTGAAATTGATACTGTACATAAATTTCAAGGCAGAGAAAAAGATAATATCATAATTTCAACTGTTGATGATGAAATTTCAGATTTTGTGGATGACCCGAATTTATTAAATGTTGCAATATCTAGAGCGAAGAAAAGATTGATGATTGTTGTAACAGGTAATCCGCAGAAAAAAGAGCGTATTATTACTGAATTGATTGATTATATCAATTATAATAATTTTGAAGTTTCAGATAGTAATGTTTGTTCTGTTTTCGATTACTTATACAGTCAGTACAAAGATGAGAGAGATGAGTATCTGAAAAAACATTCGAAAATTTCTATGTATGATTCAGAAAACTTGATGTATTCTTTAATTAAGGATATTATTGCTGAAAACAAATTTTCAAGCCTAGGTGTAATTTGTCGCATTCCGTTGAGAATGTTAATTCGAAATTTTGACTTACTTAGTGCTGAAGAATATAAATACGCAATGAATACTTCTACTCATTTAGACTTTTTGATATACAATAAAATTACCAAGAAACCTCTGTTAGCAATTGAGGTGGACGGCTATGAATACCATAAAGAAGGTACTGCCCAAGCTGAAAGAGATAAGTTGAAAAATAACATAATGAATACTTGTCATATCAAATTGTTAAGATTTAAAACTAATGGTAGTGGCGAAAAGGAGAAGATAATTTCAACTATTAAAACACTACTTTGAATTTGAATAATTAGGAGACACTTTAGTGCTAAATTACGGAAACTTAAATGATGTTGAATTTGAATATCTATGTCAAGATATTATGCAGGAAAAATTGGGAATAGAAATACATCACTTTGCAGTTGGTTGTGATGGTGGTATAGATTTATGTGATAATGTACATACAAAAAATGTGATTGTACAAGTAAAACACTACTATAATTCTACTGTTGCACAACTTATATCATCCTTAAAAAATGAGTTAAAAAAAGTTAAACTATTAAATCCAAAACATTACTATGTATGTTGCTCGAAATCCTTAACACCTAAGAGAATAGAAGAAATTTATAATTTGTTTTCTGATTTCATGGATTCACCATCCAATGTTATTACATTGGATGATATTGATGGCTTTCTTACAAGTGAAAAAAATATAAATGTTTTAAAAAAACACTATAAATTATGGATTGAATCAACTGGAATTTTACAAAATATAATAAATAGTGAAACTTTTATTGACTGTGAAGTGTTACTGTCATCTATAGAAAATGATAAGAAATTTTTTGTACAAACTCAAGCATTTTATAAAGCACTACACTATCTTGAAAATAACAAGACTTTATTTATTGTTGGAAATCCTGGTGTTGGTAAGACAATTACTTCTAAAATGTTAGTTTTGTACTATGCAGCAATTAAATATAAAGTAAGATACACAACTAATACTACTGATTTACAGTCATTGAAAAAATCTATATCACAAAACCCAAAAGAAAAAGAAATTATTCTTATTGATGATTGTTTTGGCCAGGCTTATTTCCAGATGAAAGATAGCCAAAATGAAGAGTTGCTTTCTTTAATAAAATATATTAATTTATCAACTAACAAACGTCTTATATTAAATTCTAGGGTTACTATTTATCAAGAAGCTAGAGAGCGTAGTTTGGAACTTGTTAAAAGTTTTGATAATGATGAATGTAAAGTGTATATCATAGATATGAATAATATATCAGATATAGAAAAAGCTAAGATTCTTTATAATCATTTAGTATTTAACAATGTACAAAAGGAATACTTTGATGATATAAAAAAAGACAAAAGATATTTAAAAATAATTAAACACAAAAATTACAATCCTCGTATTATTGAATTTATATGTAATCCACGACACTATGAAAATATTAAACCAAATTCCTATTATAATTTTATTCTAAATCATTTAAATAATCCAAAAGAAATTTGGAAAGATGAATATGAGAGAAGACTGCAAAAAACTGACAGAATATTGCTTTCTACTATCTATTCTTTTTCTGATTTATATACTGATCTAGATTTGATTAGAAAAAACTTTGATAAGAGATTATCAACTGAAACAAATATTGATATTACTGTTAATCAATTTGAATCTTCTCTTACACGACTATTAGAGGGTTTTGTTATTTTAATTGATATAGATAAAACTAAAAAAATTTCTATGGCGAATCCTTCAGTTAACGATTATTTGGATGGATTTTTAAAAGAAAATCTTCTTGAAAGAGAAATGTTAATAAAAAATGCCACACATATTCAACAGATAAAACGATTAATGACAAACTCGGAATATGAAGAATGGGGACAAACTGTTATTAAGGAGCATACTATAAATAATATTGATTTTATAAATAAGGGACAAAAGAATGCAATAATAACATATTTTATATCAAAATATGGTATATTAGATACTGAATATTCGGATATAATTAATGAATTTTTATTAAACCCATTTAATGTGATTTATCGTGTACATGTAGATATATCTGTGAAAGATATAATTGAACTTCTTTTTAATGATGAAAAAACACTTGAATTTTACAATATTGTATCTTATTTATCTTTACCAAATAATCTTAAAACATTTTATAGACATTTTGATATTGAAGATTTATGTGATATAATAAATTTTTTAGATAGTTGTTTTAATAAGCCTTATCGAGAAGAATTTATTAAGTCATCTATTGACTCTTTTAAATTTGCTATTGAGAGTTTTTGCGATGATGTTGATGTTGATGATTATAATCCTGATGTTGAATATGCTATTGATTTAGCAACTTCATATACTTTATATGAGAAAATAGTTGATAATGACGATGCTGAATCATACATTGAAGATGAGGTAATTGAACTTGTTAAAGATAAGATATATGATATGGTAAAAAATTTACCTGCTGATGTTATTATAGATTCTAATTATGTAGAAAATCTTGATATTAATGTATATGGCGCATATAATTTGGTTGATTCTTATATTGAGGATGAAGATTATAATGAAGAGTATAAATATTATAATAATTCATCTGATAATGATGATTCAGAAATTGATTATATGTTTAATAGGAAATTCTAATGATTTATAGTAAATTTAATAACCATTGGCAAGTAAAATAACCTTTATTATTATAAGCCTTTTAGTAAATTATAAGATACAAATTTTTTCGCAATAGTTCAAAAATAGTTTTAAATATGGTGAATGAATAACTATTTTATAATCCAGATAGACTAATTAGTCTGTCAAATAAGAATAAAGATAAATTTTATGGAAAAATCTATTTGATTTTTAATCATTGTAACTAAATGTTTTTCTATGTTTGTGAAAGATAAGCACTACTATTATGATGCTGATGAAATAATAACATGATTTAAATTAAATAATAGGCTCAATATTAGTTGTTTATAAAAGAATTATTTAAGCAAGTTGAAAATAACATCAGTTACTCCAAATAAAGTTCACTTAAATAATTGTTAATATAGATAAATATATTATCAATAATTTGTAAAATTTTATACTAGAACTACAAATAATAATGTAGTATAATTACCTTATATGTCAAACTTTAGTTTAAAATGTTAGGAGAAATAGTTATGATAAACAAAGATGATTTTATGGACTATATGGGCTATCGTAATACGGTAGTTGAAGAAAAGATTGAGGAATGTTTGTCTGAAATAAGAAGTGGAAAAACTGAAATATCTGTTGATAGAGGTGATCTAACAGATTCTGAATTAGAATATCTTTATCAGGAACTGGATAAGCGTCTTAAATAGTAATATTAAAATATTAAATTCCTGGGGGTAAGTATGGAAGGTGGATTAGTAGGAAAAATCAAAATTAGTAATATTGAAAATTCAGAAGAACTTTTTGACTATTTGTATGGCGTTAGTGAATCATTCGCCAGTATGCTATATGAAAATGACCTTGAATACGACCAAATTGAAGATTCTGTTGAACTTGATATGAGTTGTGATGCTTTCTTTTGTGTATCATTAAATGAATTTGTTGATTATATCAAATAAACCGTAAGTAATTTTCCGTCACTCACATTAGAAATTGAAGTGACTGCTTATGATACATGTGCTGATAGAGATTTTAAAATATTGTATTCTGATAGAAAAATTAAGATTCTTTGGGCTGACGATTACTACTTTAGCTTGATTCTCGTCAATTACGAAGATTATGTTTCTTTATGTGCCGATTACAATGATACCAATGTGTTAAGTGAAGAAGAATGGAATGTTCAAAATGAAGAGAGTAATGAATGGTACGTTATTGGTGATAGTAAAGTTAGTCATAAATTAGATTTAAAATTTCACACTTCAGAAGTGATTAAAATTAAGCCAAAGGAAGATAGGCTTAAAGATTTAGCTGAAAGGGACTTTGTTGAAGATAAACTCAATTTAAGTGAGTTAGGAGTTACAGAATTAACAGAAGGCTTAACTGTTGGTGGTAGCCTTAATTTAATTGGTACAAAATTCACCGAATTACCAGAGGGTTTAATTGTTGATGGTAGCCTTAATTTATGGGATTCAAATATTACCGAATTACCAGAAGATTTAACTGTTGATGGCAACCTTAATTTATGTAGTACAAAAATCGCCGAATTGCCGGAAGGTTTAACTGTTAATGGTAAACTTGATTTAAGGAGGACACCAATCACCAAATTGCCGGAAGGCTTAACTGTTGGTGGCAGCCTTGATTTAAGTGGTACAAAAATCACCGAATTACCGGAAGGCTTAACTGTTGGTGGCAGCCTAGATTTAAGTGAGTCAAATATTACCGAATTACCAAAAAACTTAACTGTTGGTGGCAACCTTGATTTAAGTTATACACCAATCACCAAATTGCCGGAAGGTCTAACTGTTGGTGGCAAGATAAAACGTTTTTGATAAAAAGGAAAAAGAGTTTATTGATAAAATTGACTCTGCTTTAAGCGATGAAATTAAGGCTTTAATTGCTAATCCTGATAGTGCGATTGAATCCTATATTTAATTATTTTGCATTAAATGTTAAATATACTAAAGAGGCAAACGCTTCTGTGAAAATTATAATAGTAAAATCCCTCCTAATGTTATACATTGTGAGGGATTTTTTGAGTTTTATTATATAAGTTCCAAGTTTGAGGCTTCATTCATAATTTTTTCAGGACTCCATTCCCTAATATCACTAAGCATTGTGTGTGTGGTATGGTAGAATTGAGCTCCGGTATTGTAGTAATCGATCAATTGATTCTGAGCATATTTGACAACCTCTTTGTACTCTAATTGCTCCTTATCTAATCCTTGTTCTAAATTTGAATTTTTAGAATTAGGTTTACAACAAACGCCATCGCTTTTTGTAAAATCATACTTAACATCTTTCGGATTATATGTTAGATCATTATTATTTATGTCTAAATAAGCAGAAGAAGAAGCCTCATCTAAAAAGTAAGAAATTGCCTTAGATGCTAATGAGTAAGTCATATATAGGTTTTGTTTAGCTCTGGTAACTGCAACATAAAATAATTTTCGTTCATCTTCCAAACTACTTTGATATTTTGTTTTGTTTTTCTTGAATACACCATCGAGTACATGATAATATCTTTTTCCAAGAAAACCTAAAGTAGGAAATTCCCTTTCATTAAGTCTTGGGATAAATACCGTATTGAATTCCAAACCCTTTGCTTTATGGATAGTCATGATTTGAACATTATCTGCATTTGGATCTTTAGGCTTGAAATTGTAGTATTTGTATTCATTTATAGCGTCTGTACCAAGAAACTTAAGTACACCATTAATTCGGGCAGATAGTTGCCAGTCTCCGTATATTTCATCATAATCATCAAGTATTTTTGAAATACCATCAAGATCAATATGTCTTGTTTCAATATCGTTGGCTGTTTCATCTAGAAATGCTATTTTATCACAAAAGTCTCGAATAATTTTGCTTAATGGAAGATTACCTCCTCTTGCACAACTTCGTAAAAATTTAAATCCTATATTAAAATTTGTTCTTTCAGCAACATCTTTCCAACATTCATATAGTTTTGCTTTATCAATATCAGTTAGGATTTGTAATGTTATGACGAATCTATTAAAGTAATTTCCAGAAAAGAAATGTTCAGTGCTATCTGTTTCATATGGAATATTTGCATCATCAAGTATATTAGCTATCGAATTAATAAATTTTCCTTTTCGAACAAGAATAGCGATTTCTTTATAGTGAATACCTGAGTTGTGTAATTCAATAATTTTTTTAGCAATTCTATTGAATTCATCTATTTCATCAAAACATCTTTCTGCTTTAATATTTCCGTTAGATTCATTAACTGTGGAAATCATTTTCTTGCTTATTCGACGCTTATTATTTTTAATTACATTGTTTGCTACATCAACTATTCCTTTAGCACAACGAAAGTTTTTATTGAGATGAACTTGATGAACATCAGCATATCGTTCAGAGAATGAAATCATATTGTTTGCGTTGCTTCCACGAAATTGATATATAGTTTGATCATCATCCCCAACAACACATATATTAGTTCCATAATTTGCTATGTGAGAAATAAGCTTTTCTTGTAAATCGTTCACATCTTGATATTCATCAACCACTAAGTATTTAAGCGTTGACAAATATTTACCAACTTCGGGATTAGACTCAATCTGTTTCACTGTTTCAAAAATAATTAAGCTAAAATCTATGTAGTTGTTACTGTATAAGAAATTTGTGTATTTATTAAGTACATCACGCTGTTCCTGTGACCAATTATCTGAATTCTCATAGTCATCTATCATTTTTTCAATACATTGCAAAAATAAATTAATATTAAAAGAGTATGGCTCAAGATTAAGATCGCTCATTCCACATTCTTTAAAGTTCCTCTTCACAAATAAATGACTTTTCACAGAATCAAGAATTTTAAAGTTGTCAAATTGTTTTGTGTACTTTGTTAATAAATTATAGCAAAAACTATGTATTGTACCAATATACATAGTTTTAATATTAGCTGATAATTCAGATTCCAATGCTCTCACAATTCGGTTTTCCAAAGATTCTGCTGCTTTATTTGTAAATGTAAAAGCAACTATGTTTTCCGGTTTGATGTCCTGTTTGCTATGTAAAATATTAGCAATTCGACGTGTTATTACTTCTGTTTTACCGGAACCAGCGCAAGCAATAATTTGTAAGTTATGATCTATTTCAGAAATAGCTTCTTGTTGTTTAGATGTTAAATTTATTTTCTTTTCCATATTACTCACCATATTCTTTTAGTGCATCATATAGTTGTTTATTTACCTCTGCTTTTTCTAAAGCTGTTTTACCTTCATGAATGGAGAAGTATGCCAACAAATATTCACGGGTATTGTTATCAAAATCAAACTCTTCAGAAGTTTCAGCTGCTAAATCAAGAATATCATAAAATTCGTTCTTTATTTCATTCATACCGGAATATCTTGCTGCTCGAGAAATAAGTTTTGCTTGATTCCCTAATGCACCGGTAGAAACCAATATATCGCTACCAACAAATTCAAAAAATTTTTGCATAACTAAGTCAACATCTTCTGCATTTTCAATTGCAGAAAGTTCAATACCAGATTCTTTTGCAGCATTTTTTATAGTTGCTTTACCATCCCAAGGACGGACTAACTGTTGAAACTCATCAACAATTAACTTATTACAAACCTTTACTGCTGCAATTTGATAAATACTTTTTGCTGATGAAATACTGAACGATTCAGAACACCAAAAAGCACAGTAGTTGTCAAAGTTATCTTCAAAACATTCATTAATTGGAGAAAAATCATTCTCATTAACTTTCTTTGGTTTTAGTGTGATTCTTGGATATTTTATACCTTTTTTATCGTAGAACACTGCAACTGCTCTTCTTCGTTCTTCTGTAATAGGCCAGTATGGCTTTTTAGTGCGATATCTATTTGTATCGCTTTTTTGCTTTGATAATTTAAAAATTAATTCATTAGGTTCATACATCATAAAGGATTTATAATTATCGCCTTTGCAAAGAACAAGCCCTCTATCAGCAATAGTATCAGATAAATCATATTCACCTATCATTGAGAAATACTTAGCAGCAATCATGTACAGTTCACAACATAGATTTTTATTCTCAACAATAATATTACACCATTTTTGCGGTTTTATAAAATCATTTGGAATATAACTATCAATTAAATTGTACAGTATATTTTGAGTACGAATATCATTTATATCTTGAGATTGTATGAAGTGAATTGCTTTCTCTTCAAATTGAACATCCCTACACATTTTGTAGTACAAACAATAATAAAAATCAGTTATTTCTGAATCAAACATTTCAAGTAATTCAGGTATTATATTTCGTTCAGCATACTTTTCTGTGAGTCCATTAGCAAATTCCATTATATTCGGATTGGAACATTTTTCTTGATTATAAAATCTTATTTCATTGAAAATTTTATCTAGAATATCAGGATTTTGACAACAACTACAAAGATAATGGTCTGTTGTTGTACCACAATTTAGACATTCCATTTTATATCCTCACTTTATTAATTCTTTAAGAAATATACATTTTTGTATTATTATAAAGCATAATTTAATAAAATACAATGTTGTTATGTGATATAAAATTATGAAACAAAGAATGTTTGTAAAATAGGCTCATTTTTTAGTATTTGCAATTGTAGATATGTTTTATAAGATTATTTGAAAGGGGAGACTTTACTGTCCCATAATTGGGACTTATCATTAAAATTTAAGTAATATTATTTACATATTAAGTATTGTATGTGCTAAAATGATATGACCCAATAAAAAAGAGGAGTAACTTCAAAATATGGTATAATGGAATCGCTAAAAAACATTAACCTAAGAAAGAAGTACTCCTCATGAATATGATAACACAAGAAGCAAAGAAAAAAGCAAGCCATAGTAAAATACGCACTAAGAAAAGGAAAAAGCAAAGCAAGTAGAGTGTACGGTGTAAGTCTTTCAAGCGTAAAGAGATGGTGTAAACAATATGACGGTACATGGCAATCGCTATTGCCTAAATCACACAGACCACATAGTCATCCTAACAGGCACACAAAAAGAGAAGAAAGACAAATTAGAAATTCTTTCAAAAAGTGCTATGAAAGATATGGATGGGATGGAGTATATAGTGATTTAAAGAGAAAAGGATATACAAGAAGCTACTCAGGAATGATATATGCAGCTAAAAGAATGGGCTTAGTAAAATATAAAAAGACCAAGAAAAAGAGCCGTAAGCATAGAAAATATCCGGAACTGTTAATACCTGGAGAAAAGGTGCAGATAGATGTAAAAGAAGTGCCATATAATTACTTAAGAGGTAAGGCTTTAAGGGACGGAAAGTATTTTTATCAATGGACTGCAATAGATGAATGTACAAAGATGAGATTTGTATATGGGTTTGAAGAACACACACCTAAAAACTCAACCAAATTTTTGAAAATGTTATTGAAAGAATTTTCGTTTAAAATACAGACTATTCAAACAGATAACGGAAGAGAGTTCACATATAAATATCAGAGCAGTGAAGTGAAAAGTCCTTTTGAAATAGAATTAAACACAAAATTAAAAGGACATTTGGAATGGAGTAATAACAAAACAATGAGAACACTTGATTACAAGAGTCCAATGCAGTTATTGAGTGAAAAGTTAGAATTGAAATCCATTCATTAATTAATATTCATAATCAAAAGTCAGTAAAACAAGCGAAATATTAAATCGTATTTTATTTTTACCCTAAAATGGGTCATATCTATTT
>OKRU01003133.1_pt1 | contig 13596 bp, 16 predicted proteins | sample 1601131 | NCBI WGS metagenome assembly OKRU01 (sample SAMEA3541558, study PRJEB24748) | human gut metagenome | biome: human gut; feature: human-associated habitat; material: faeces | place: China | collected 2012 | reverse complement strand
CATACCATTCTTTTTGTGTCTCTTTTGATTTTCGTAATCATAAAAAATCCTCCTTTTATATCGTTCTACTAATAATAACGATACAAAAGGAGGAAATCTGACAAATTTTTTTTGATATCCAAGTAATATATGAATACTCTTTACTAATTTATTTCGCCAGCTTATAATTTTTCAATCCACTTAACCATACTTTCATTAATAGCATCCAAATACGGAAAATATCTTGATACTTTCCTCAACACTTCCGATTTTGTTTTTTCAAATCTTCGCTTATTCTTCTTCAAGAAATAATAAACCATCGCAACAATATCGTGATCCGGTTTTTGTATAAATGCTCGGTCTGCCTGCGAAAATATATTTTCCAACAAACCTTGAAGTGCACACAAAATAGGAAATTCTGAAAACAAATTTTCTTTTTCATATACAAAACATTTCCATCGTTCTAACTCATCCGCTGACAGTACATCCCGAAGCAAAAAAAACCCCACATATGCCGTAGTTAAAATCCGGCTTTGCATTTCTTTATCAACCGGCAGTTGATATTTGTTCCACGCCTGCTCCAAGCGGTCAATATCCAATTCCCCCATTAAATCATAAAAAATCGGTTGTTCTGTCTGTAAACCGGAAAAGTATTCCGAAACATCTTCTCGAATTACGCATCCATGATAACAGTCCCATTCGACAGTAAAGAGAATTTCGTCTAGCTTTGCAAATGCCAGACACTCAACCTGCAATAAATCTATCAACTGCTGTAATCCGCTTACCTTGTCTGCCTTGTCATAAAGATAGTCCGGCTCAACCTGACACCATTTCACATCAAGAATTGTAAACATCTGAATTTCTTCATATTGTTTTATGAGCGTTGGGGAAACCGGAACACCATCCAGCCACCGTTCTCTGTTTTGTGTTCCTAATAATATAGTGTCACTCTCATGCAGTAAATAAGATATAAACTGCCGGTAAATGTCACCCGTAACCGCGACACTCTGAATCATTTGATAGGTCATTTATTTTCGCCCTTCCTATTCTTTCGTATCATTAGCAGACAGGCTGCAATCATAAGCAGCAAGGTCACGCACGCCGCCAGTCTTCTAGAGTTTCTCATAAAGAAATTGTTTACGGCAATTCGTCTGCGTCTACGTGATTTTTCTTTTTTTGATATAGGCGGAACAATCCGAATTTTAAATATTGGTTCATCCGGATGCTTTTCTTTCCGCTCCATTTCTGCAACATATTCGCCTGCTACACCATTCTCTTCAAAATCCTTCTCAACCTGCCGAAAAAAATCAAGCATCTCATCAATTTCTTCAAGTGAACATTCTACACTTAGCTGTCTCATCTGCTCCATACAATTCTGTTTGGCGTTTTTTCCATAACTGTTCATTTTAATTAATTCACCCTTCCTTGATTTGTTGTTCCGGTAACAAGAATAAAATCCGATTCATCCTCCAACCAATCACTATCCCAATCACGATAATGGGAAGAACAATACTCCTGCCCAAATTCTTTTTCTGATGCAAGATGTTCCTCTTTCTTTTCTTCTAAAAATTGTATAATTTTTTTTAGTTCTTCCTGACTGCAAGATAACTCAGCCTGTGATAATCTCAAAAGATTATCATAGTCGTTCATACGGTAGCCATATAATATCATGATTTTGCCTCTCTTCTCTTAACAAACTTCTTTCAGCGTCTCATCATAAACCTTATTCCCCAAAACATGTAATTCCTTTGGTGACTGTTCACGTATTTTTTCTTTATTACCAGTCTGTAAATCAAATTTCCACAATCCATTATTCTTTAACTGAATTTTTTCCTTCTGCAAAATATCATTCATATTGTATGAATCCACACCATAATAAACAGCATCTTTTGTGCAGGCAACAGCGTCATTGGCACATTCTGTTTGTGACACGATTTTTTTGACCTTCTTTTTATCAAAATCAATCATATCAACACATCCATCACCAACTATTACTATTTTCCCGTTCACCATACACGTCACAACTACTGCGCTCGTTATCATGTAATCCATCTCCTCCTTTGTCTGTTTATCCACATCATAAGCCACTACTTTATCATAGGTCTTATAATAAACAATATTGTTTTTTATCGATATCAGCGAACGTAAGTCATCTTTTAAACCCAATAATTTCTCACTCTTTTTTGTGCTTCTATCATACACACATAATTCTTTTATTAACTCTAAATCATCTGCTCGTTCTGGTTTTGTGTAAAATATTTTGTTACCAATTTCAACAAACTGACAAACATCATCTAATAATTGTATCTGCTGTTTCCCGTTTCGCTCAATCTGGTATAACGTTCCCCACTCCTCTAAATTCTTCGCCTTTAAGTAAAGCATATAGTCCTTCTTCAGTTGATAATTTTCATGCATGTTTTGCAAATGCTCATCGGTATTATCAACCACTTCACTGCTTTTTACCCATGTCATTTCTTTCGATTCATTTTCATTTTTTTGGCAGCCTGACATACTCACAATTCCACAAATAATCGCTATTGTAATTACTACTACTCTTTTTAAATTTTTCATCTAAAATTATACCCTTTCCATTCCCTAGCGAACAAAATACTCTTCACCAACAAAACATACTTCATTCACTTCATCCGAAGAAATTTTTTTACTATCCGTTCCATCTGGGTTTACGCACCAAAGTCCTGTATCATCTTTTGTTTGTGAATCGGTGCCATAAAGTCCAAAATACACCTTGTCTCCATGTATGTAAACATCTGTTATATTTACATTCTTGCCCTCCGGAACCTCCCAGAAACACATTCACCGGTTTTGTAATTAGTTTTTGAAATCGTACAGTCATCTGCAATAAACACCCAGTCACCATCAAAGCAAACATACTGCGGATCGATTGAGCCACCTTCACAAGAAATAACTTCCTTTTTTCTTGTTTTTAAATCGTACGAATACAATATATCCTGACTCATTTTATCAACTAAAACCAGTTTCCCATCATCTCCATTTTGTAGACAAAAGGACTCAACACTCTGCGTAAGTCTTTCATCATTGGAACCGTCCAAATCACATACACGCAGTTCATTTTTTCCAGTCATTTGATAAGTTGTCGTATAATAGATTTTTCCATTGTAAACAAGATACGAAACCACATCACTTGTTATCTTTTCCTTTTCTGTTGAATTTTTCTCATAAACATCAATTTTTCCCCCTTCTCTAAAATACAACTTTCCATCAACTGTCTGGTACACCATTTCAGGATTTTTCTTTTTTTCGTCCAGCGAGTTTTGCGGCATGTTATTTTGTTTTTCAAAAACCTCTGACCATGCCGAATCTGAAAGACCAAACATGCCACATGATGTGCAGAAAATCACTGCAATCACCAAAATAAGTAGTTTCTTTGTTGTTTTCATGATTTACTTCCTCCTCTTATTGTTCTTTATACAATCTCCCCATCACTAATTTCAATTACACGCCCGCACCGTGCGGCGACTTCCATATCGTGTGTTACAATAATAACAGTTTTCCCGCCTTGATTCAACTTTTCAAACACGTCCATGATTTCCCCGGATGTTTTAGAATCCAGCGCACCGGTCGGTTCATCTGCAAGTAAAAATGTCGGATTATTTACAAGGGCACGTGCAATCGCCACACGCTGCTTTTGACCGCCGGAAAGCTGACGAACAGGCTTTTTCGCCAACTCTGCAAGACCGACGTTTTCCAATGCAGTCATAATTTTTTCCCTTCGCACATCGTTTCCCTTTACTTTTCCAAAAATCAAAGGAATCTGAACATTTTCCTCGATGGTGTATTCATCAATCAAAGCATAGTCCTGCATGACAATACCCATTTTTTGATTGCGAAATCTGGCACGCTCTTTTTCCTTCAAATCTCCTACCGACACACCATCTACCAGATAACTTCCCTTATCATAAGAATCAATTGCCGCCAAAATATGCAGTAACGTGGATTTTCCGGCACCGGATTTTCCGATAATTGCCACCATTTCTCCTTCTTCAATTGAAAGGTCAATTCCTTTCAAGGCACAAAATTCATTTGTCTTTCCTTTGTTGTATATCTTTACTAAATTTTTTATTTCAATCATAACATTACCCTCCACTTTATAAATCCGACTTTAATAACTCAACAGGATTTTTTTTCTTTAACATTCGTGATGCTACAAAGTAATATACTAAGCATACACAGACAACAACTAAAATCAATAACACCGTCGACCAAAAATCTAACTGAATATAAACATATTCACTTATTTTTGTCCTTTCTGCCAATATCAAAAACATCATGACAAACATTAATGAGATAACATTGGTTATAATAATCTGAATTAGCGAAAATAAGCTGTTTTTTCCCCACGGAAGTCCCAAAACTGAGAATACCGCATTCTCCCTCATATCCTCCGATAAGTTCAAGGTACAAACATTTATTACGCTGATTATCGTGATGCACAAAACACAAATAAAAACCGGCAGATACATCATAACAGTTTGCTGAAATTCATGATTGCTATTCTTCATAAACCGCTCCAGCGGAGATAGCACGCAAACATCGCTTGCACCATATCCTGCTATATTTTTCCGCAGTGTGTTTTCAATTTGCAAAAGTTCTTTTTCCGTAGTATCATCCTGCACGGCAATAATATATTTTTGATTGTATGTCATCGGAATATGATTTTTAATTGCCTGATTCTCCCTCATCAAAACCAACGCATATTCGGACTGCTGATAACTGTACGTTGAATACAAATCCCGGTAATCCGTCCGATACAACTGGCTCGAACCGATATTGGAGCCAATCACTGAAATACCTTCCTTTAATACTCCGCAAACCATTGCCTTGAAGGAATGTATTTCCCCATTTTCGTCGTAGTAGCCAAGGTTAATATGGCTGCCCGTTTTCCATCCGTACGGATTTTTAGAAACAACAATTTCAATTTCGTCATCACTTGATTCTTTTTTATCAAGCCAGTCCCCGCTTTCCAATTCCGGCTTAAAATCATTAATCAAGGAATCCGGATACGCCAGAAAATTAGAATATCCTTCATTTTTTGAAGAGACAACGTTTCCATAACCAAAACTCATAACCGAATCCACTTTATCCATACCTTTTGTAAGCGAATCTTTTGTATCACCATGACATCCGGAAGCCTCTACGACAAATCCCTTTTTTCCGTTCCAGTCTGCCACCGGACGATACCAGCGATATTCCTCACAAATAGTTGTTACTGTCACCAATAACACAATAAATAAAACGGTCAATTGCAAAATAATAAAACAATTTCTTTTTGTATGCCGAATGTAAGAACTTATAGCCAGTGAAACCATCACTTCTCCCCCTTTCGCATTTGTACTACCGTTTGTTTTGACATCTTTCCCGAAAGAAGGTAACCAATCAAAAGCACCACAAAAATGAAAATAGCACAAATCATAACATATTCTCTAATGCCATAAATCATAAACAGATAAGCAAACCAATTCTTTGCCAGTGGGTACACAAAAAAACGGAAAGTTAAAACTCCCACAACAAGGACAATTACCATATTTAGAAGAATTTCCGCAAAAAACATTCTCCTAGCGGTTCTTTTACTACATCCACACAAAGAATACACGGCTAACTGTATTCTTCTTTTTCGGAAAATATAACGATAAATCATATACATATTTCCACCTGCTAACAGAGCCAAAAGTACACTGATTCCAATCATAGAATACTCTTTTTTCCGGTCGGCATTATTCTGAATATAAAAATCATCACATTCGCCCCCAATTGCTTTTAGTTCCTGACAAAAATCGTCGTACTGAGAGCGTGTAGGAAGCATTGTTAATTCAACAGAAAAAGTATCATAATGAGCCTTTTTCGGAAATGAAAGATATGGCATTTCCATTTCGCCATCCCCATTTACATTATTAATTCCAATTATCTGATAATTTTCTCCATCCAAAGTGATAGTCTGCCCGATATCTTTTTTTATATTGGGACTGATAACTACTACTTTTTCAGCCTTTTTGTAATGAACCGGCTGTGCCATTTCACCATCAAGGGAACCTTTTACATTTTCTAATACGCGGTCACTATAGGAAAAAACTCCATCTTTGTACTGAACTCTGTCCTGATAACTCATATCACTTCCCTTAACAGACGCATCAATATATATGTAATCAATGGAAAAATCATAGTCATCTGTCAACGTTTTTATCACCTTTGTCAACTGTTCCCTTGTAACAGTGCTTTTTCTAAAGGATGCATTCAAAAATTTCGTATCTACATTTGCTGATAATTCATACAAATTATTTTGAAAAACACCAAACACAAAAAGAATGCATACCAATGACACAATCTGCGACACCATCAATATGGCAAACAATCCTTTTTGCTTCTTCAGAAAAGAAACCCAATTTTGTAATACCATTTCTTATCCCTCCCTTTTATTTGCTGTATTTATACCTAAGTTTATTTTTTTTCGCATATTTTTCCGCATAAGAACCTTTTTTAACATACAATGTTACCGTATCTTTCGAATAACGAAATTCACCTTTTTCTATCTTTGTTACACTGAAAGGAATGACAACTTTCTCCAGTTTTGAACACTGTGCAAAACCACCTCCGATAGTTTCAATTCCATTCTCAATGGTTACATTTTTTAGCGTTGTTACATCATCATTATAAAAACTAATATCAAATCTATTAATTTTCTTTCCATCATATTTAGCCGGAATCACTAAATCACTTCTCTTCCCAAAGTCGTTAAAGGTATTAATATCCAAAATATTCTTTTTATTAACATTTATAACGTTCCATGTTTCCTGCTTACTCGTCTTCACAATACCAGATGTTTCATCATCCGGATTCGGCGATTCCTGTACACGGCTGGCCGTTGGTGAAATAACATCCCCCTGCTTTTCTTCCTTCGGCAGTAAAAAATATAAACCACCCATAATAATAAAAAATACAATTACTGCCAAGATAAATACTTTTGATTTTGTCATTTATGATGCCTCCCTTTTATTACCGAACAATTCAAAACTCGAATTGTTCGGTAATTAATAACTAATTATATTTGTCTCTTTTAATTGCTCCTATTAATAATAACGTTCCAAAAAGCAAAAATCTGACAAATATTTTTCACATTCAATTTTCACGTTCCCATTTTGAAATATCTTTTCTAATAGAATCCGCAGCAAACAATAACCGGCATATCCAATTACAACACCAGAAAAATTGGCAATCACATCATTCATATCAATCCTATGCATATTAACTCCGACAAAAGCTTCCACCCCTGCCTGTATAATCTCCGTGATAGCGCCAAATAAAATCCCAGAAACTATTATTTTACGCCAATCACATTTATAAAGAATCGGAACCAAAAAGCCAAATGGCACGGTTATAATAATATTCAAAACAAATGTCTCCACATCTTCTATTGATAAAAAATGAAATGGTATGTAATTTACACATTGCCTGTTTAGTTCTTCCATATCCGCGTTTAAACAAATTGGAAACTGGGTATATTTGAGTACCTCTGCCATATAAGCAACGAACAAAGTAAATACTATGATATAAGGAACTTTCCTTTTCTTATATTTAACATAATAAAACACAATCCCAATATATAAAAAACTTAGTGGCATCATAATTAACCAGTCAAAATCAATTTTCATTTTTGCTTTCACCTCCCGTCTGCTATCATAACACAAAATACATCGCATAAAACATAAAAGTCATGAACGGTCGTTTTTGGGGTATGAACGGTCATTTTAACCCATATTTTCACAACACATGATATTACTTATACTGTTTTTTACCAGTTGTTTTCGTAATAGTTTCCTTTTTCCCACTCTTAGTGAATACAGCAGTGCATTTGCATCGATAAGTACCTTTTGCTGATAACTTATAACTATCTGCAAACAACAAATTTGATGCATTTTTTGTCTTTTTCCATGTTTTTACTGTTTTCCACTTTTTGGTGCTTGAAGTATATTTTTGCAAATTAAGTTCTACATCTATTTTTGATGTCGCACCTTTAGCCATTGCCCTCACTTCAACATTTGCCGTGCCACTTGAAGAAATTGAAAACGAAGGTTGCAAAATGGCAGCATTTTCACTTTGCAAAATTGGTCCAATCTCCAATGCCGGTTCACTAATCTCAGCAGCTTTTGCTTGCATATTTACTGCAAATAATGCACTCATTCCCAGCAAACATACCATTCTTTTTGTGTCTCTTTTGATTTTCGTAATCATAAAAAATCCTCCTTATATATCGTTATACTAATAATAACGATACAAAAGGAGGAAATCTGACAAAAAATTTTAATTTTTTTATTTCTGGTACAAACTATTTGCCATTTTCAATAATTCTGCCTTATAATTTCCTTTCTTAATAAGTAGAATCATATAGTTATATTCCTTATCATCCCACATAATCCATTCTTCATTTCCTTTTATATAATAATATGCCTCATAGCCCATAACACTTGTTTTAATTTTTTGCTCATATTCAGAATCTGTGTAAATTTGGTCTCCTTCCCTAACTTTACCACGGCTATACTGTAATGTATTCTCTTTTTCATCTCTCCATTCATCATAAAGTGCATTTCCCGACGAAAGTTCATCATGGGAATAATACCGAAATCCCTTCGGCACAAATGTAGGTTTCTCATGAATGACGTCCGGCAGGCTCTCCTTCGTTTTTTCATCCTGATTCTGACCAACATACTCCCTTACTTCCAATTTGTCCTTTGAATCATACGAAAGCAGATATTTCCATGCATTAAAACCAAACACCTTCGCACTGACTTGATTAGCAGCAGCTAAGGAAAGAATCACAATCACTACGGCTGCCGCTTTACGGACGGTATACGCTAGACGCAGATGGCTGCCAAAATATTTTTCGCTCCAATTTAAACGTTTCCATCGTTTCATGAATTTTTTTGAAAATTCATGATTATAATCTTCGTCTTGCGATGGATGAAATGAATTCATCTCCTGATATACACAGGTCGTCAAAAATCTCTTGATACTCTCCTCATTCATTACCGAGCCACTCCTTTCGAATGATTGCAATGCCTCTTGCAATCCTCTTAGACACCGTATTCTGCTTGATATTAAGAAGTTCAGCAATCTCACTTACCCCTAATTCGTTGACATAACGAAGAATCAGAACCTCCGCATACAGTTTTGGAATCTTATGAAACACTTCCATCATCTCGCTTTCGCCATAACCTCTTTCGTGCTTACAAAAAAACGGGCTGGTTTCAAACTCATCCATCTCCTGCACCTTTTGATTTTTCTTTTGATTCTTACGATAAAGGTCAATTGCCGTCCTCTCAACTATAATAACGAGGAAACTCTTCGTTTTCTGACAATCTATTTTATCAATTTTATCTAAATTTTTTATAACCTTTTCCCACGACGTCAAACAGGCGTCTTCTGCATCCTGCGGATGATGCAAAACACGCATTGCTACGACGTACATAAGCCGGTTGTATTTTTCATATAATAACTCCAGTTTTCTTTTATCCTGCGGTGAGTCAACCGAGGCCAGCAGTATACATAACATATCTCTCCCCATTCTCTTGAAAAAAGGCAACAAACCAGCGCATCCGCTGATTTATTGCCTTTTCCTGCCCATGAAGTTTCCTGTCGGTAGATTTTCTCCACCAAAAAGCAACTTACATGAAATTATTTACAAAATGCTTTTACTTTTTCATAAATGCTGTCTGCATCCAAGCCATATTTCTTAACAAGCTCTACTGCCGGACCAGATTCACCAAATACATCATTAACACCGATTTTGCACACCTTTGTCGGACATTTTTCAGCTAATGCATCGCATACAGCACTTCCCAGACCACCGATAACAGAATGTTCTTCTACCGTTACCACTTTGCCGGTTTCTTTGGCTGCTGCCACGATTAACTCCTCATCCAAAGGTTTAATTGTATGAATGTTAATCACTTTGGCATCAATGCCGTCTGCTGCCAGTTTCTCTGCTGCTTCCAGACAATTGGATACCGGAAGTCCGGTTGCAACAATCGTTACATCCTTACCTTCACGAAGTACAACACCTTTGCCAAGTTCAAATTTATAATCCGGTTTGTCGTTAATTACCGGCACAGCCAGACGTCCAAAACGAAGATAACATGGACCGTCATGCTCATAGGCAGCACGAACGGCTGCTTTTGCTTCTACATCATCCGATGGAACAATTACTGTCATACCGGGAATCGTACGCATCAGTGCAATATCTTCATTACACTGGTGTGTCGCACCATCTTCACCTACGGAAATACCGGCATGTGTTGCGCCGATTTTCACATTCAGATGCGGATAACCAATGGAGTTACGAACCTGCTCAAATGCACGTCCTGCAGCAAACATCGCAAAAGAACTTGCAAATGGAACTTTACCTGTCGTTGCCAGTCCTGCCGCAATTCCCATCATGTTACACTCAGCGATACCACAGTCAATATGGCGTTCCGGGAAAGCCTTTTTGAAAATACCGGTCTTTGTGGCAGCCGCAAGGTCTGCATCCAGTACAACAAGGTTATCAAATTCTGCGCCAAGTTCTGCTAATGCATTACCATAACTCTCACGAGTAGCAATCTTTTTTACTTCTGACATAAAGACTCACCTGCTTTCTCTAATTCTTCCATAGCCTGTGCATACTGCTCATCATTTGGTGCAGTACCATGCCAGCTACACTGATTTTCCATGAAGGAAACGCCTTTTCCTTTAACGGTTTTTGCAATAATAGCCGTAGGCTGTCCTTTGGTCTGTTTTGCTTCATCAAAAGCTGCCTTTAAGGCATCAAAATCATGACCATCCACTTCGATTACATGGAAACCAAATGCTTTGAATTTCTCATCAATCGGATATGGTGAACATACATCATCAACTGCACCGTCAATCTGTAAGCCGTTATTATCCACGATGGCAACAAAATTATCCAGTTTTCTGTGGCTGGCAAACATTGCTGCCTCCCAAACCTGTCCTTCCTGAATTTCACCATCACCAAGAAGTGTGTAAACACGATAATCATCATTACTTAATTTAGCGGACAACGCCATTCCGACTGCTGCCGAAATTCCCTGTCCCAAAGAACCGCTCGACATATCCACACCAGGAATATGCTTTTTATCCGGATGTCCCTGTAAATAGGAACCAACGTGGCGAAGTGTCGTCAAATCCTCAACCGGGAAAAATCCACGGTTTGCCAGTGCTGCATAGTAGCCGGGAGCCGTATGTCCTTTACTAAGCACGAAACGGTCGCGGTCTGCTTTGTCCGGATTTTTAGGGTCAATATTCAATTCTTCAAAGAAAAGATAAGTAAAAATGTCTGCTGCTGACAAGGAGCCGCCCGGGTGGCCTGATTTTGCACTATGAACCCCAGTTACAATCCCCTTACGAACTTCAACAGCCATTTTCTGAAGTTCTAACTTATTCATAATCAATCTCCTTTTTATTACTCACCAAATTATTCACCAAAAACAGCAATATAATCTTTCTGGAATTTCTCAATACCGATATCAGTCAACGGATGTTTTGTCATCTGCTCAATAACACCATATGGTACCGTAGCAATATCAGCACCTGCCAATGCACAATCCGTAACATGAATTGGATTTCTTACGCTTGCTGCGATGATTTCTGTCTCGATTCCATGTACGGAAAAGATTTCAGCGATGTCACGAATCAAATCGATACCAGGCTGGGAAATATCATCCAGACGTCCTAAGAATGGAGATACATAAGCAGCTCCTGCTCTTGCTGCCAAAAGTGCCTGATTGGCACTGAAAATCAATGTAACATTACATTTAATTCCCTCCGAAGCAAGTACCTTTGTTGCTTTCAATCCTTCTACTGTCATTGGGATTTTAACTACCATGTTCTCATGAAGTTTTGCAATTTCTCTACCTTCTGCAATCATACCCTCTGCATCTACGGTTGTTGCTTTTACCTCACCACTGATTGGACCATCAACAATGGATGCGATTTCTTTCAATACATCTTCCTGACTTCTTCCGCCCTCTTTGGCAATCAGGGATGGATTTGTAGTAACACCACAAATAACCCCCATCTCATTTGCTTTTTTGATGTCCTCAATTTTCGCTGTGTCAACAAAAAATTTCATTGCGTATACCCTCCTAAAAGTAATTTTATATCATATGCCCATTATACATCTTTTGCGCATATAATCTCAACCATTTTTTATTCCTATGGACAACTTTTTTAGATTCCATAGAAATACATACCGGAAAGCGTCAGTTTCTGAACCGAATCCAGTCCGCTTCCATAGTTATACCGGCGAATCGCTTTACCGTCGGACCCCATTTCCAAATAGGTTCCTGCCGTACCGCAAACAATCACATAATTATTTCCGCACTTTTGTAACAAGCTTCCGCTTTTTGCCTCAACTGCCGTGGTTCATCGTCGATTTCAGATCGAGCGGCGCGAGCTGATTCGCATGCATACCCATCGCTTTGGCTTCCCCTTCGGTCAGACCGCCGTTCGGGGTGATCTTGTTGGGGCGGGCGTAGTTCTGAGTGCCCAATGTGGCTGCGATGTGCTTCAGACCGTTATGACCGGCATCGCTTCCTTTACCTTTCAGGCGTAGAGTGCCGAAAGGTAATGCCAGGTCGTCCACCACTATCAACACGTTCTCCAGTGGAATGTTTTCCTTTTGCATCCAGTAGCGCACCGCATTTCCGCTCAGGTTCATGAAAGTGGAGGGCTTCAGTAATATCAGTTGCCTGCCTTTGATTGACAATGTTGTGGTGAACCCGTAACGTCCGTCCTTAAAAGCAGTTCCGGCTTCTTTGGCTAAAGCGTCTGCTACCATGAAACCTATGTTGTGACGGGTTTCATGATATTCGGGACCGATATTGCCTAACCCTACGATTAGATATTTCATTGTTTCAGATTATTACTTTAATGATAAATTAAGATAAATGAGGAACGCGGATTATCGCAGTTGCCCGCGGATATGAAATCTGCGTCGTCTGCGTTAATCCGCGTTCCGGAATATCGTTCTTTCTTGCTAAGAAAGCACTGATTAGTTGTTTGCAGCAGCTGCCGCAGCACCTCTTGCTGCACGAGTCAGCTTAACAGCGCATACAACGGCTTCTTTAGCGTTCAACAGTTCCAATCCTTCATAGCTCAATTCGCCAACTTTTACTGTTTTACCCAATCCCAGGTGAGATACATTGACAACCAGTCTTTCCGGAATAGCGTTGTACAAAGCTCTAACTTTCAGCTTACGCATTTGCAGAGTCAGTTTACCACCGGCTTTCACACCTTCAGCCAGACCTTCCATTTGTACGGGAACTTCCATAACGATAGGCTTAGCTTCGTCAATCTGATAGAAGTCAACGTGCAGGATAGTATCTTTTACCGGGTGGAATTGGATATCTTTCAAGATAGCGTTTACTTTTTTGCCATCGATAACCAAGTCAACCACGTAGATGTGCGGAGTGTAGACCAAGTTGCGCAGACCTTCTGCCGGTACAGTGAAATGAACATTTTCACCTGCTCCGTAGAGTACGCAAGGTACACCGTTGTCTTTACGAATAGCTTTCAAAGCTCTTGCTTGTT
>OKRU01003129.1_pt1 | contig 13614 bp, 5 predicted proteins | sample 1601131 | NCBI WGS metagenome assembly OKRU01 (sample SAMEA3541558, study PRJEB24748) | human gut metagenome | biome: human gut; feature: human-associated habitat; material: faeces | place: China | collected 2012 | reverse complement strand
CTATGGTGGAACACAAGAAGTAAAAGTATTTTCTTCGTTAGAGGAAATTGCAGATTGGCTATTTGGAATGGTAAAAGGGAAATATGAATTGGCAATACTTGTAGCTACAGTACTTGCATTGTTTGTACTCAATGAGTGTAAAATGTTTGGACAGGAGAAATATAAACATTTCATTTTGTATGCAGTATTGATCTTAACAGCAGGAACTGCTTCATATGTACAGTATTCTCCAAAATATGGAGAAACAATCTCAAATTATGTAAAATCCGGGCAGGTATATGAGATGTTGTGTGGAAAGGAAATGCGGCTGATACAGCCAGATAAATATAAGATACAAAATGGTGTGTATCGTGCAGAATCTCTGGATAACAAGATAACGAACTGGAGTTTAAATGCGCATATTCCGGGAATTACGAATTATTATAGTGTGACAGATAAGAATGTCTCAGAAACTATGCAGGAATTCGGATTAAAATCCTATCAGTATAAGTTCAAATTCCGCAAACTTGACATGAGACAAGGCCTCATGGATTTATATGGAGTTCGTTATGTAATCTGCACCAAAGAAACAGGAGCTAAATTATTATCAGATTATCAGTTGTTAAGATCAAAAGATGGGATGCAGTTGTATGAAAATAAAAATGTATTTCCATTTGGATATACTTATGATGGATATTTGTCATCACAAACATATAAAACTCTGAACCCAGCACAGAAAGAACAAGCATTACTTCAAAGTGCGATTCTGGAAGACGACAGCAAGAGTGCGGATAAACTAAAGAAGATGACAATCCCAGAGAACGTAACAAGTCATGTTGTTGGAGAAAATTATCGCATTCATAATAAAAAAGAAAAGGAAAAAATTATTCAAATTAAGATTCCCAAACAATATATCAAGGCGAATTCTTATATTTATCTGCAAGGAGTCAGTACAGAAGCATTGGATGGAAAAAGCAGTAGACATGTATTAGGAGTTGGGATGAACAAAAGTAACTTCCAGCTTCTTTATGGAGGTAAACAGGTTCATTTATTTAATGCAGAGAAGAATTCCAGTTACGATATTGGGAAAAGAGATTATTTGGTCAAGATGAGCAGAGATGCAGTGAAAGATCGGGAAGATACATTGACATTAAAATTTAAGTTGAAAAGTGATTATTATATTGATCGGATTTCGATTCTTACAGTGGATCAACAGACAGAGATAAAACAGATTCAAAAGAGAAAAAAAGCAGATCATCTGACCAATATTTCATATGATGGGGGAAATCATTTTTCAGGAGACATCACGGCATATCAAAATGAGATACTTTGCATACCAATCACATATCACAAAGGTTGGAAAGCATATGACAATGGAAAGCAAGTGAAGAGTGAGCAGGTCAATGGAATGTTTGAAGGAATCTATTTAAACAAAGGAGATCATCATATTACATTAAAATATGAAACCCCAGACCTTAAGATCGGTGCAGTTGTGTCGTTATTTAGTTTGATCATATTATTTATCATAAGTAAAAAGAAGAAATTTCAGTAATTAAGAAAAGTTTTCATTTACCAAAAAGAAAGGTAAATGAAAGCTTTTTTCTATAAAAGAGGAAACGAGATGTATGAAATAAAAAAATGACCAATGTTCAATAAATTATTGACTTTTATCAAGGAAGTGCATATAATAACCAATGATTCAAAGAGGTATGACCTCTATATAAGTAATAAAAATGCAAGGAAGGAGCAGCTGTGATCATGTTAAAACGAGAATGGCAGAAAATTTCAAAGAACCCCTGGATGATTATCATTTTGATCGCGATCATTACGATTCCTGCAATTTATACATCTGTATTCCTTGGTTCCATGTGGGATCCATACGGAGATGCAGATCAATTACCAGTAGCGGTAGTCAATCACGATAAGAAGGTAAATTACGAGGGAAAAACATTACAAGTAGGAGATGATCTGGTAAAGAATCTGAAAGATTCAGGATCACTGGATTTTCATTTTGTAAGTGACAAGAAAGCAGAGGAAGGATTGAAGAGTGGACAATACTATATGATCATTTCCATTCCAGAAAATTTCTCAAAGAATGCAACAACATTAATGGATAAGAATCCAAAACAGATGAAACTGACATACAAGACAAACCCAGGTACGAACTATGTAGCATCCAAGATGGATGACAGTGCCATGGCGAAGATTGAGAAGTCAGTCAGAGAGAAAGTAACAGAAACTTATGTAAAGACCGTATTTGACCAGATCAAGACAGCCGGAAGCGGTTTCCAGAAAGCAGCAGATGGATCTAAAAAGATCGAAAGCGGAGCGAAGAAGCTGAAAGCTGGAAATGATACGATCGAACAGAATTTAAAGAAGTTAGCATCCAGCACATTAACATTTCAGAATGGAGCAAAATCACTTTCTGTAGGACTAAAAACATATACAGCAGGTGTAGCCAAAGTTGATAGTGGAGCAAAATCTTTAAAATCAGGAACAAAGACATTGAAAAATGGAGTTGCAGCTCTGCAGACAGGAGCAACTCAGTTATCCAATGGCTCTAAATCCTTAAAATTAGGAATCTCCCAGTACACAAACGGAGTCAGCACAGCACAGGCTGGAAGCAAACAGCTTGCAGCGAATAATAAAGCATTAAATGCAGGTGTTGAGAAATTATCCAGTGGAAGTAAGGATTTAAAAGATGGAACTGGAACATTATCAGCAGGCCTTAAAAATCTGTTGGGTCAGACAAAAGAAACATCCAATGGACTTGGAACTCAGTTAAAAGAAAATGAAGCGAAGAAAGATGGAATTATAAGCAAACGAAGCAATTTTGATACACAATTAGAAGCATTTAATACAAAATTAAATGAATTAAATCAAATGCTTTCTGCTGGATCAACCGCATCAGAGACATCAACACAGACAGCAAACAATGAAACAGCTAAGAAGGCAGCAAGCAGTGCAGCAAATGCAAAGTCAAGTGTATCTGATTTAAACAGCAAAGTAAGCAAGTTAAAGAATTCATCTGTACTTGATAAATTAAGCGAAGAAGATAAAAAAGCATTATTAGCTGAAATCGACGAGGTAGATAGCGCAACATCTGATGTTGAAAATAATGTTGATGAAACATATACAAATGCACAGAAAGCGGCAGATACAAAAACAACAGCAAAAACACAGTCCGCAAATAGTGAACAGCAACTTGCAACAGTGAAAGCATATGTTAGTTCTTTAGCAAAATCATCTAAGCAACTTGCAGAATCATCCCAGACACTTTCTGGATATGAAAAAGCGATGATGAATGGTCTGTATGAAGGTTTAAACGAAGTAAAAACAACATTAGACCGTCAGGGAACAACTCAGGATACAATGGGTATGATCCAGGCGTTGACTCAGTTATCAGAAGGTGCCACAAAAGTACAGACAGGAATGACAACCTTAGAATCTGGAATCAACGACAGCACAAGCGGATTAAAGATTGGAATTGCCAACTACACAGCAGGAGTTGAAAGTCTGAACACAGGACTTACAACATTAACAAACAATTCCAAAGCATTAAATAGCGGAGCAACGCAGTTGAATAGTGGAATTGGTCAGGTAAGCTCAAAACTTCCAACATTTAAGTCAGGAACAGCAAAACTTTACAAAGGAACGAAAACACTGAAATCAGGAACAGCAACCTTAGTTGCTAACAACAATACATTAAACAGTGGAGCCGGACAGTTAGCATCTGGAGCTGGACAGATCGCAAGTGGATCAAGTCAGTTAGCAGCAGGATCTACAACTCTTGGAAATGGAATCGGAACACTTCAGAGTGGAAGCAAGACATTAAAAGATTCCTTACAAAAAGGAGCAGATCAGGTTAACAGCATCAAAGCAACCAAGAAGACAAATAAAATGTTTGCAGCACCAGTAAAAGCTAAGAATGTAGAATATTCACACGTTGATAACAACGGTCACGCAATGGCACCATATATGATGTCCGTTGGATTATTCGTAGCATGTATGGCATTTACATTAATGTATCCTTTAATGGAGAAAAACGAAGAAGTCAAGAGTGGACTTCAGTGGTGGTTAAGCAAAGTCACAGTCATGGCAGCAGTATCCATTGCACAGGCAGTGATCATGGTTGCAGTTTTAATGGGAATCAATGGACTCGAACCACATTATGTAGGAAAAACATTTGGAATGGCCGTCTTAGCATCCATGGCATTTATGTCATTGATCTGCTTTGGTGAGATGTTATTAAACCGTGTCGGAAGTTACGTCATGTTAGTATTCATGGTTGTACAGTTAGGTGCAGCCGGAGGAACATATCCACTGGATATGGCACCACACTTCTACACAGTATTACACAAATATATGCCATTCAGCTATACAGTACACGCATTTCGTCACACACTATCTATGGATGGACAGATCGGACAGGATATTGCAGTATTTGTTGGAATCTTAGTTGTGTCAACATTAGCAACGATCATCTTCTACCGTTTCAGAATGAAGAAACAGGTTGGAGGAACATTGGAACCTAATGGAGCGCCACAGCATTAGATATAAAAATAATTAAATAAAAACTCTAATGAACAAAAGACTAGGACAGTCAGTTTTGGATTGTATAGATATACATCTTCCAAAACTGACTGTCCTAGTCTTTTTATTGTTGTTGTATGCATGAAAAATGTGTATAAAATGTGAACAAATACATTGAATAAAGATTAATGCAGGAGTATAATTAAAAAAGTATAGTAATTGTAAATAGGGATAATAAGTTAATAGGGAGCTTTCACTTATGAAGAAGACTAAGATTCCACGGAAAAAAGTACGTGGAAAGAAAGCAACTGTAACGATTAAAATTAAATAATCTCAAAATGCGCTAAAAGAGTGATAAAATTGATCACTCTTTTATGCATTCTACACAAAAAAGTGTTATAATAAACAAAGCAATATGCAGATTCAAACATGAAGAAAAGGAGGACGAATTTCATGCAAGAAGGATGGAAAGTATTCAGCCACTTAAATGGCAAGAGCAGAAAGAAACTGTTAGCATGTCTGCTCAGCATATCCATGATACCGGTCAACGGATTTACGGTAATGGCGGCAACAGCAGATCAGGGGAATCAGGCAGCGGTGACACAGGAAGGTACAACCACACCAACAGTTACAAGTGGAATTTCATTTGCGGCAGAATCCCAGAATGTAACAGTAGGAAATTTCAAGTATTATGAATTCCAGGGAACTCAGGCAAAAGACTTTGATAAAGTCAACTTCAATATTTCTGATCAAACAGCATTAAAGATTGAACAAAAGACTTTCAAACAAGCAGATGGAACAGAAGTTGTGAAGTATATGCCGATTGCATTAAAAGACAGCGGAAAAGTTACTGTAATAGCAACATTTGAAAAGAATAAAAAGCCATTAGATGGAGTAAGTGCTCAGCTTGAATTTAATTTAAGCAAAGATGATAATATCATTCCATTTACTTCACAAACGATGTATCAGGTATTTAGTGGAAAGGAAGAAGGTGCACTTACCAAAGCAGACTTAGCAGCGAAGACAGAGATCAATCTTTCTGATAAAGGTCTGACAGATGCAGAAGTAGCATATCTTCAGTATGCAACTGGTTGTGAAAAATTAGATTTAAGCAAGAATACAAATATAAGTAAGATTGATGCATTAAAATCTATGACGAATCTAAAGAAAATCAATCTGGAAGGTACAAAGGTTTCCACAGCAGACAGAATTGCGTTGATTAAGAAAGATCCGATCACAGTAGAAAAAGGAGCCAAAACAAATGATCCTATCCTTCCAAAAGGAATTTTAAAAGGATGCAAAGATGTTAAGTATTCTGAGGAAGTAGCAGCAGGAACAACAGCAAAATTAAAATCAATCCAGGTTCAGTCAGATGGATCCATAAGTCTGGAAGCAGTGGATACAGCAGAAGCAGGAACGACGAATTTAAAAGTTGAGAGTACAACAACACCAACAGTATCTGCAACGATTTCAGTAAATGTGACAGCCAAAAGTGCAACAACACCAGAGTTTGATAAAAATGATCCAAATGTAAGTGTAGGAGCATTTAAGAAACAGATCAAGTTAAATAATCTGAAAAAAGATGATGTAGTAACGATCACATCAAAAGATACAAAGATCTTAAATATCCGCACAGAAACAGCACAGGATGGAACAAAGACATACTATCTGGAACCAAAAGCAGCAGGAAAAGCAACGGTAGAAGCGGTAGTAGTAAGAGCAGGAAAGACATATACAGCAACGATTGAGATTCAGGTAGCAGCCGTAGGAAAAGATATCATTCCATTGATAAGCTACAAAGTATACGATGCATTAGAGGCAGATGCAGATAATGATGGAATGATCTCAACAGAAGAGATCAAAAATGTAAAATCTATTAATTTAGAAAATAAAGATCTGACGAATGCAGATTTAGCAGGTTTATCCGAAGCAGTTAATTGCACAAAGATCGACCTCGAAAACAACAAAAACATCACAGACATCAGTTTCATAAAGAATTTAAAACAGTTAAAGACACTCTATTTAAGAGGAACAGCTGTTACAGATTTCACAGCATTAAATAATCTGAAAGCACAGTTAAAATCATTATATTTGCCAACAACAGCAAGCACAGCGACAAGAATGTCATTCTTAAGCGACAGCCTGTATCTAAAAGAAGGACAGGAATTAACAATACAGCAGTTTACAAAAGGTGTATTCGTAGATAGCAAAGAAGCATGCACGTTCACATCATCTAATCTGGCAGCAGTATCTATTACAGGAGATAAGATCAAAGCCGGAACAAAAGGTCAGATGGCAACACTGACATTAAAAGCTGGAACAACAGCAAAAACGATCAAAGTTTACACAACAGATGAAACAGGTAAGATTCCTACACAGGCGGTTGTATTAAACAAAACATTTGTAACATTAAATCCAGGCAAGACAGAACAGTTGAAGATCACATATTTACCAGATTATGCAACAGCTTCAATCGGAACAGTAAAATGGACATCTTCTAACGAAGCAGTTGTAACAGTTGATGCAGCAGGTAAATTAACAGCTAAGGCTGCAGGAAAAGCAATTATTACGGCAATAACATCTGACGGAAATGTAATGTACTGCATCGTAACAGTAGAAAATATCAAAGTCGGCAAGATTACGATCACAACAACAACATCTAACAAGATCGCAACGGGTAAGAAAGTAACATTAAAGGCGACAGTAACACCATCCAACGCATACAATAAAGGTGTTACATGGAAATCAAGCAATACCAAAGTTGCAACAGTCAGCAGCAGCGGTGTCGTTACAACGAAGAAGAAAATGGGTGGAAAAACAGTAACGATCACAGCGACAGCCAAAGACGGAAGTGGTAAGAAAGCATCATATAAGATCTATGTCAAGAAAGGTATTGTAAAGAAAGTCTACATTTCTGGAGTTAAATCAGTAAAAGCTGGTAAGAAGTTATATCTGAAAGGAAAAACAAGCGCATCTTCAGGGGCAAATAGAACTTTAAAATGGTCAAGCAGCAATACAAAATATGCGAAAGTTTCTTCCAAAGGAACTGTAACAACATACAAAGCTGGAAAGAAAAAATCCGTGAAGATCACAGCAAGAGCAGTGGATGGAAGCGGAAAGAGCAAGACGGTTACAATTAAAATTAAATAGTAAAGTAATCTCTGATATTTATTGAAAGAAAAAGCAGTTAGAAATCAAAATTTAAGATTTCTAGCTGCTTTTCTTCTAAATTGCAAAAGTACTAACAAAAACTTGCAATACCCCCCTTATATTAAATCAAATGATAATGTTTAAATGCATGATAAATCCCATCATCATTTACGGAATCTGTAACATATTCCGCAATTGCTTTTAATTCATCACAGGCATTTCCCATAGCAATTCCATGGCCAGCAGCTTTAAACATGGAGATATCGTTATTACTATCTCCAAATGCGTAGCAGTCATCTGTAGAGATGTTGAGATGATCAGCAACATATGTAAGAGCAGTCCCTTTATCATGACCTTTTAATAAAATCTCATACTGGGTATCATCAATTCGAATATAATCCATGGCATCAGAAATGCTGTCAAGAGCATCTACAAAACCAGAGGCATTGCTTCCAGGACCTGTAAATACAATGGCTTTATCAGGATTTTCAACATGATCCCATGTAAACTCATGCACCATATAAGGAGCAAGGTCAAAAGCAGTGATCATAAATCCATAATGTGGATGAAAGTCAACATTATGATCGCGGAAATAAGAACATTTTTCCCCTTCAAAGGTTCCATAGATATTGTTTTCTTCGCAAATCCGTTTGATCTGTTCGACCACTGTTTCAGGAACTGTTTTGTGATAGATCGTTTCACCATCGAGAAGGATGTGAACTCCGTTAGAACAAAGATAACCGTCGCAGCCAATATCGAGAATCTCTTTTTCAAAATAAACAAGAGGTCGTCCAGTGTTGATCAGGACTTTATGACCATTTTCCTGTGCTTCATGGATTGCTTTGATCGTAGATTCTGGAACCAGACGCTGTTCTTTACTGTACAAAGTCGCATCGACATCCAGAAAGATTAGTTTGTTGTTTTCACTCATATTATCATTCCCCATCTAAATATTTATAAAAATTAAGAGCCGGATACAAATGAAGATTAATGGTCCGGCTCTGTGCTGTAAGGATATAGTTGACTATTCTTCCACAGTTACAGTTTTCATAACTTGTGGTTCTAATGGTTTATCGGAATAATCTGTTGCAACTTCAGCGATCTTATTTACAACATCCATTCCTTCGATGATCTTACCAAATGCTGCATACTGTCCATCTAAATGTGGGGCAGCTTTGTGCATGATAAAGAACTGTGATCCAGCAGAATCAGGCATCATGGAACGAGCCATGGATAAAACACCAGGAGTGTGTTTTAAGTTATTGATCACACCATTCTGACTGAACTCTCCTTTGATCGTATGTCCAGGCCCCCCTGTTCCTGTACCTAATGGGCATCCACCCTGGATCATAAATCCGTTGATGATACGATGGAAAGTTAAACCATCATAGAAACCGTCTTTTACAAGATTTACAAAGTTTTCAACAGTGATCGGAGCAATCTCCGGATATAATTCTGCTTTCATTACATCACCATTTTCCATAGTGATCGTTACAATTGGATTTGCCATAATATCAAATTCCTTTCTACTATATATTGAATTTAAATTCTAACTTTGCCGTTTGCGGCTATGTTTTGATTATAATGGAAATGCTAAAAAAAGTACAGAGATTTGACGAGAAGTATATGAGCAACATATCGGAAAATATGCATAAATATTCACAAAAATTACAAAAAAGTTAAGAATATGAACAAAAATTAATAAAAACTCTTTTTTTTCTACAAAATGCGAGTATAATAGCATAAGAAAGAAATATGATTTAAAGGTCATATAAGAATTACAAATTTGGGAGGAAATCATGGAAGATTTATATTTAGATTTTGATCATCATTCCAGAGGGCGCAGAAGGGGGCGCAGAGGAAGAAATCATTCCAGAAAACCTAAGATCATGGGAATCATCATTTTATTGGTGATCGTTGTGGCAGGGGGTATATTTGCTGGAAGAAAATATATGGCTTACAGACAGCAGAAAGCAGAGGAAGCAAGAAAACTTGCTGAGGCAAGAAGAGTTGTCACAGTTATGATACCAGAAGGCTATTCTATTGATATGATAGCAAAACGACTAGAGAAACAGGGAGTCTTTAAAGCAGATGAATTTATAAAGGCTGCGAAGAATACAAATCAGTATAAAAACGATTTTATTAAAGACATTGACCCAAAGAAGGGAACAAAGTACAAATTAGAAGGTTATCTGTATCCGGATACTTATAAGATTTACAAAAGTTCCAAACCAGAAGATCTGATCCAGAAGATGCTTGATAATTTCGATAAGAAATATTCAGCACTTGCGAAATCTTATAAAGGAAAGCGTTCTATGGCAGAGATTATGACGATCGCATCAATGATCGAACGTGAAGCAAGCAATATGTCAGAACGTCCGATGATCGCAGGAGTCATTGAGAATCGCCTTGCAGCGAAAATGAGACTTCAGATCGATCCGACCGTTTTGTATACCACAACAAATGGATTATATAATGCGAAGAAAGTTTATTACAAAGATCTGAAAGTGAAAACGGTTTATAATACTTACGTTATAAAAGGGTTACCGGCAGGTCCGATCTGTAATCCGTCAGACACGGCGATTAAGGCTGCGATGCATCCGAAGAAACATGCTTACCTATATTATAGAACTGACGGAAGCAAAAAAGGAACCCATGTTTTTACAAAAACATTTGATGAACATAAGAATGCGAAAAGCACAAGCACAAAAGATAAAAATAGTACAAATAGCACAAATACAACGAATTCAAAATCTTGAGTATTTTACTAAGAATTCAAAAAGTTTGTTATTTTTTTGGCGTACTAAAAAAAATACCTAAAAATAGACAAAAATCTCTTTAAAAAGTTGTGCAAATAATGTAGAATAAAGCTGTATACAAAAGTTATGTGTATACAGCTTTGTTTATGTTTTAAGCAACTTGTGAAAGTTGTAGTGATATTTTTTACGCCCATATGCTAGGTGGACGTAGAGATTAACAATGTGTGAATATATTCACACGAGATTTTTTAGGAGGAAGAGAACATGGCAAGAAAAATGAAAACCATGGATGGTAACACAGCCGCTGCACACGTATCATATGCTTTTACAGAAGCTGCAGCAATTTATCCTATTACACCATCCTCACCAATGGCAGAATCAACTGACCAGTGGGCAACACAGGGAAAGAAAAATATTTTCGGACATCCTGTAAAATTAGTTGAAATGCAGTCTGAAGGAGGAGCAGCAGGAACTGTACATGGTTCTTTAGCAGCTGGTGCATTAACAACTACTTATACAGCATCTCAGGGTCTGTTATTAATGATCCCTAACATGTATAAGATCGCTGGTGAACAGATGCCTTGTGTATTTGATGTATCTGCTCGTGCACTTGCATCTCACGCACTGAACATCTTTGGTGACCATTCTGACGTTTATGCATGTCGTCAGACAGGTTTCGCAATGCTTTGCAGCTCTAGTGTTCAGGAAGTTATGGACTTAGGAGCAGTAGCTCATTTAGCAACAATTAAAGGACGTGTTCCTGTATTACATTTCTTCGATGGATTCAGAACATCTCATGAAATTCAGAAAATCGAAATGTGGGATTATGATGATCTTGCAGATATGGTTGACTATGAAGCAATCGACAAATTCAGAGCTGAGTGCTTAAACCCAGAACATCCAGTTCTTCGTGGATCAGCTCAGAATCCAGACATCTTCTTCCAGGCAAGAGAAGCAGCTAACTCAACATATAATGCTTTCCCTGCAATTGTTGAAGATTACATGAATCAGGTTAACGCTAAGATCGGAACAGATTATAAATTATTCAACTACTATGGTGCTGAAGACGCTGAGAGCGTAATCATCGCTATGGGATCTGTTTGTGAAACAATTGACGAAACAATCGATTACTTAATGAAACAGGGTAAAAAAGTCGGTGTTGTTAAAGTTCGTCTTTACAGACCATTCGTTGCTGAGAAATTAGTAGAAGCAATCCCTGATACAGCAAAAGTTATCAACGTATTAGACAGATCTAAAGAGCCTGGAGCAAGAGAACCATTATACCTTGATGTTGTTAACGCATTAAGAGGAACAAAATTCGAAAGCTGCACAATCAACGGTGGACGTTATGGATTAGGTTCTAAAGATACTACACCAGCTGATATCATCGCTACATTCGAAAACGTTGATAAAAACGAATTCACATTATCTATCGTGGATGATGTTACAAACTTATCTCTTGAAAGAGGAGAAACTCCAGTTACAGCTCCAGACAGCATCGTAGCTTGTAAATTCTGGGGACTTGGAGCCGACGGTACTGTTGGTGCTAACAAGAACTCTATCAAGATCATTGGTGACCATACAGACAAATATGCTCAGGCATACTTTGATTATGATTCTAAGAAATCCGGTGGTGTTACAATGTCCCACTTACGTTTCGGAGATGACCCAATCAAATCAACATACCTGATCAACAAAGCTGACTTTGTTGCTTGCCATTGTGCACCATATTTAACAAAATATAACATGGTTCAGGACTTAAAAGACGGTGGAACATTCCTGTTAAACTGCAGCTGGACTCCAGAAGAAGTTGGAGAACATCTTCCAGGACAGGTAAAAGCTTATTTAGCTAAACACAACATTAAGTTCTATATCATTGACGGTATCAAGATCGGTAAAGAAATCGGACTTGGTGGACGTATCAATACTGTATTACAGTCTGCATTCTTTAAATTATCAGGAATCATCCCTGAAGAAGATGCGATCAAATATATGAAAGACGCTGCAACAGCTTCTTACAGCAAGAAGGGTGAAGCTATCGTTAAGATGAACCACGATGCGATCGACGCTGGTGCAAAAGCTATCGTTGAAGTACCAGTTCCAGCTGAATGGGCTGACGCTGAAGCAGAAAGCTTATTCGTTGAAGCTAAGGGAGATAACAAACCTCTTGTTGATTACATCAACAACGTACAGAACTACGTTAACGGACAGGAAGGTAATGCTCTTAAAGTTAGCGATTTAATGCCTTATGTTGATGGACATATGCCTTTAGGTGCATCTGCATTTGAAAAACGTGGAGTAGCAGTAGACGTTCCTTCTTGGAATCCAGATAACTGTATCCAGTGTAACTTCTGTGCTTATGTATGTCCTCATGCAACAATCCGTCCAGTAGCTATGACAGAAGAAGAAGCAGCAGCAGCTCCAGCAGCTACTAAGACAGCTGATATGACTGGAATGCCAGGATACAAATTCGCTATGACAGTTACAGTTCTTGACTGTTTAGGATGCGGATCTTGTGTAAACATCTGTCCAGGTAAGAAGGGTGAAAAAGCTCTTACAATGGCTGGATTAGATTCTCAGAGAGATCAGCAGGAAGTTTATGACTATGGTCAGAAATTACCAGCTAAAGAAGAAGTACTTGCTAAGTTCAAAGCTGATTCCGTTAAAGGAAGCCAGTTCAGACAGCCAATGCTTGAGTTCTCAGGAGCATGTGCTGGTTGTGGTGAAACACCTTACGCTAAACTGATCACTCAGTTATTCGGTGACAGAATGTACATCGCAAACGCAACAGGATGTTCTTCTATCTGGGGTGGATCTGCACCTGCTACACCATACACAACAAACGCTAAAGGACAGGGACCAGCTTGGGCTAACTCACTGTTCGAAGATAACGCAGAGTTTGGTTTAGGTATGTTCACAGGACAGAACACATTAAGAGAACAGACAAAAGAAAAAGTTGTTGCATTAGCTGAATCTACAGATAACGCAGATGTTAAAGCAGCAGCTGCTGAATACTTAGATACATATGCAGACGGAAGCAAGAATGGAGCAGCTACAGATAAATTAGTTGCAGCATTAGAAGCTTGCGGATGTGACGCTGCTAAAGAAATCTTAGCTAAGAAAGAATTCTTATCTAAGAAATCTCAGTGGATCTTCGGTGGTGACGGATGGGCATACGACATCGGATTCGGTG
>OKRU01003127.1_pt1 | contig 13617 bp, 14 predicted proteins | sample 1601131 | NCBI WGS metagenome assembly OKRU01 (sample SAMEA3541558, study PRJEB24748) | human gut metagenome | biome: human gut; feature: human-associated habitat; material: faeces | place: China | collected 2012 | reverse complement strand
GCTGACTGTGGTTTGCCTCATGTCAGTGGGGGATACCGATTTCTCTCCGCCCGCCGCTGACGTTTTGACTTGCAATTCCGCTCACCACCTGTAGCAGTGGGAGAATCCTTGCTGTTATTCGATAGAAACGCTTATTCAGCTGTGTAAACGCTGACCTTCTTCCGGTCACGTCCCCAACGCTCGAACTTTACAATACCGTTTACTGTTGCAAACAAGGTATCATCAGAACCGATCTGAACGCCGTTACCCGGATGAATGTGTGTGCCTCTCTGGCGAACCAGAATGTTGCCAGCCTTAACGAACTGACCATCTGCCCGCTTTACACCCAGCCGCTTGGATTCAGAATCACGGCCGTTCTTGGTAGAACCAGAACCTTTTTTATGTGCAAAGAATTGCATACTAATCTTCAACATGGTTATTTACACCTCCGTGTGTTTTATGGTAATTGCCCCTGAACGAATCAGGAAGCGGAAGCATTCCGGATTTGAATAAAACCCGGGGCTTCTTCGGTTAAGAGCTGCATTTGCAGGAGCAAGCCCTGCAAAAGCCGTTCTGCATTTTCATCTTGGATCGCATCCGCAGAAATAGAAATGCAGTTTTCCTCCACAGCAATTTCAGCCGGCAGCTGATAGATTTCTGTCAGCAAATTTGCGGTCAGCTGTACGGAAGCGGAAACGCTTGCACAGATGACATCCTGTCCGGCGTCGGCATATCCGGCATGCCCCGAAACGGAAACACCCGTCAGCCGCTGATTGCGATGATAAAATGTGGCGGTAATCATGATACAGGGGACTTACGCCTCGATGGCTTCGATCTGTACCTTGGTATACGGCTGTCTGTGACCCTGCTTCTTCTTTTCGGACTTCTTCGGCTTGTAAGTCATAACAGTGATCTTCTTTGCCTTACCGTTCTTCAGAACCTTTGCACTTACAGTTGCACCTGCAACATAAGGAGCACCAACGATCAGATCGTCTTCCTTCTTGACAGCAACAACCTTGTCAAATGTAACGGTAGATTCTTCTTCAGCGTTCAGCTTTTCGATAAAAACAACGTCTCCCTGCTTTACCTGATACTGCTTTCCGCCGGTTTCAATGACTGCGTACATGTGTATGCACCTGCCTTCTTTTCAAACTCGCTGTTTCAGGCACACGAAAAAAGGTGTTTCAATTGACCTGAACCCATGCGGTTTTTCTATTATATCATAGTTTCTGCGGAAAGTCAAGAATAGTTTCTGTAAAAATGTAAATTTTTTATGACCGGTCGAATTGGTGGAAAAATCGTCGGAAATACGGGGCAGTTTCCCGACAAAAGCCGTAGAATTGTGACAAAAATGTGTTGCAATTGTTGTCAGCATTGTCCAAAAATAAAAGCTGGAAATTGTGCTATGTGCCATTTTCCGAAAAGGCATATTTACAAATCATCTGATTTGTGGTAAAATGAGAGAAGAAAAATGGGACGAATTTACAGCGTTTCCGTTTGCAGAATGATTTTTAGAAAGAGGGGAAGAACCATATGTCAGCTTGGGATACAACACAACATGCAGACCATCCGAATCCGCAGCCATCCGGTAACCGTCCACCCAGACGCAAAAAACCGAGAATTCGCTATGACCGGATTGTACTGGTTGCACTGGTTTTGATTGGCTTGATTTGTCTGCTGGTACTGGGCGTGAAACAGTGTGGAAAAAAGGATACGACTGGGAACAGTTCCTCCGGTGCGGCAGCAACCACCACACAGATTTCCACAGAGCCGCTGGAACGGACATTGGCACTGACGGCGGAAGATGTTCATAAGGGCAGCTTGATTCTGGTCAATGCCGACCATGTTTATACATTTGCCGCAGATGATGTCAGCTTAGAAACAGTCTATGAGGGCAGAAACAGTTGTTATGGTGTCAGTGATATGGAAGTTTCTCTGGATGCAGATGTCATTGACCATTTTAATCAGCTGATGCAGGCATATTATAATATCTATGACAACAATGATATTATGATTGTGAGCGGATACCGGACACGGGAAGAACAGGCTGCCTATTATGAAAGCAAAAAGACGATGCTGCCGGGCGGATATTCCGATTATCATACGGCACGGTCGTTTGATTTGGTGGTTTATCCGAATGGGACAACCTCCAATTATTATGCAGCAACTGGCGACTATGCGTGGATTGCAGAGCATGCCGCAGAGTATGGATTTGTTTTGCGGTATCCGGACGGAAAAGCCGATAAAACCGGCATCAGTCCAAGAGCGTATACATTCCGGTATGTTGGCGTTCCGCATGCCCTTTATATGTATGAAAATGGGCTTTGTTTAGAAGAATACTTAGAAGAGATTCAGGGCTATTCCGCAGATAAGCCATTGACAATTGATACAGACGGTGGAGAATGGAACGTTTTCTATATGCAAGCCAACACCAGCGGCAGCACACAAATTGCCGTTCCGCAGGATGCAACCTATACAGTTTCCGGTGATAATGTCGGCGGATTTATCGTTGCCTATCAGGAGGCAGGAACAGCAGCCGTTACCACTGCCGTTGATGCAACTGGTGATGCTGCTGAAACAACGGTTGTTACCGAAACGACCGCAGAAAATGCACAATAAACTGAGATTTTATCAGCACAAAAAGCACTTCCGAAATGGAGGTGCTTTTTTTCTGATTGTTTTTCGTAGAAAAATTGTCGAATCTTGTCGAGCCGGAAAAGATATGATATTTATTTCTAGATTTGCTTTCGTTTTCAAAAATAGTGATAAAACAGATTGACTTTTTATCACATTTTTTGTATAATAAGCTCAAGATGATGAAGGGAAACAGAATCATCTTGAATTCATATTTTTATTTTCCAATTTAACCAATTGAAAAGGAGCGTGTAATGATGAAACGATTTCACAAAATGGTGGCAGCTGTGATGGCAGTTGCAACCTTGGCAACCAGCATGGTTCCGCTTTCTGCGGATGCGTTGTACTTCAATGGGCAGTCTAAGTTTGCCTATGATCTGTCGGTAGACGATACAAATTGGGATGATATGGTGAGAGTAACATTTTACACCACCTATAACCCGGGGGTAACAAGCTTTTCTGTGGCATTGAAATATGATACCAGCAAGTTGGAATATGTAGAGAGTTACAGAGATTCCGATTATGAAAGTGCGGGAACATTTGGAACTAGTAATGACAAAACAAAAGGAATGGTGATTATTGTATCTGCTACAGAAAATTTGCAAGACTATAATCAGCCAATCAGCTATTCGTACTACTTTAAGCCAAAGACTACGAGCCGCAAAGAAACATATAATTTCTCTGCCTGCGTTTATCAGTACAATTCTAAGACGGAGAACATCTTGTTTGGAAATAACATCGGCAAACTTTCCCCTGTTCCGGATGAGGTGACAAAAAAGGTGCAAAAGGGCACTTATAACAGAAGAATCGGCGATGTAATTCCGGATAACTCGATAGATATGAACGATGTAACAACCGTGCTTGGAATCGTTTCTTTCCTGAACGATTGTCAGGAATCGGATGTTACGGACACCTATGACTTGAATGAAATGCTGATTACAGATCGTGCTTACACTTTGAAGAGTGGCAAAACCGGAACCTATCGGGAACGCCTGAAAGATTCGTTGTATGTGGACGATGTTCCATTTGCAGAGGTTGCAGACTGTGACCAGAACGGCAAAATTGAAAAAGCGGATGCTGATTTGCTGATTACTTATTATGCACAGGCAGCTTCTGGGCAGGATCCAGATTCTTTGATTAACAGTAAAATTTCTAAGGTGGTATATGCAGATATTACCACATAAAGTTTATTTCTGAGAAAGCTGCATAAGTTGTAAAAATATAGAAGAACCGCTGTACATGGAGAAACTTGTACGGCGGTTCTTTTATGATACTTTATTTTTCTAGAATTGTCGAATTTTGTCGAATGGAAAAAGATATAATATTTTTTCAGCAATTTACTTTTATTTTTAAAAAGAACAGGAAAATAGGTTGATTTTTCTAGGCATTTCATGTATAATAAACATGTAGGTTGGGTAAGTTGGATGTAAATGGAGAATATCCAGATGAAACGATTGAAAAGGTTGTAGAAAAAAGCGTCTATACAAGACGAATTGGGGATATTTTACCAGATAATTTGGTCGATTTGGATGACGCTGTGAATTTGTTGGGAATTGTTTCTTTCTTGGATTCCTGTACGGCGATTGGAGCAGCGTATACAGCATTTTTAAATGATGCAATGACCGCAGATTATTCTTACACCTTGCAGGATGGAACAACTGGAACCTATCGGGAACGTTTCAAGGATTCTCTATATGCAAATAGCGTTCCATTTGCAGAAATTGCAGACTGTGACCAGAATGGACGCATTGAAAAGAACGATGCTGATTTGTTGGTTACTTATTATGCACAGGCTGCTGCAGGACAGAATCCGGAGTCCTTGATTAACAATGAACTATCTAAGGTGGTATATGCAGACATTACCATGTAATTTGTTAAAATTAAACGAAATTATATCCTGAATTTTGGCAGAGTTTTTGTTATTTTTAACTTGACAAAAAATCAAATAAGTGATACAATAATATTGTAAACAAAACAATATCATTGTTTACTTAAGAAAGGATGGATTATTATGAAAAAGACATTGTATGCATGCATGGCAGCTGTATTGGCACTGGCTTCTTTGCCGGTATTGGGTGCAAGTGCAGAAGAAACAACATATGCCCTCGGCGATGTGGACATGGACGGCGTTGTAACTGGTCACGATACGGCGATGGTTTCCCGTTATGTGCTGGATGACACCTATACGCTGACAGAGGAACAGTTGAAGTTGGCAGATGTCAATGAAGATGGAGTAGTTGATCAGGCAGATGCTGACAAGCTTTATACGGAGATGCAGGTTTATTCGCTCGGGGATATTGATATGAGTGGAATGGCTGAGGTAGGCGATACTTCGGATATTCTGGTCTACTATGCAAAGATGAGTGCAGGTCAGAATGTAGAACTGACAGCAGTACAAAAGAATCTGGCAGATGTTGACTTGAATGGAACCGTTGATATTACCGATGCATGCTATAGTTTGGCTGGTTATGCACGGGCAGCAGCTGGACAGAAAGCTTATAATCGGGACAATGAAAAGCAATATTATTATGCTCCAGTTAAAATTGTGATTCAGGATCCAGATGATCCGAATTATACAGGAGATCTTGAACCGGATACGGTTTATGTTCCAAAGACAAAGGCTTAACCGCTTGCTGTTTGTAAAAAAGCAAATAAAAGAAATCAAACCGCTGTGCTGGGAAACCGGTGCAGCGGTTTTTCGTTTGAAATCCGGCATTTTGCACAGGAATGCACGGCCCTGCGGAAAGATTCCGAAAAGTTTTTTAAAATGTTTGGAGAAGTACTTGCAAAATGCAGTAAAATAGTGTAAAATAAAAGGGTACGGTGCGATTGCACTGCAAAAAGGTTTACATTTATTCATGAAAGGATGTCAGAAAATGGCAGGTTTGAACAAAGTAACAGTAGACGATATTGATGTAAAGGGCAAAAAGGTACTGGTAAGAGTAGACTTTAACGTACCGATGAAGGATGGCGTGATCACAAACGACAACCGGATTCAGGCTGCTCTCCCGACCATTCAGAAGCTCGTTTCCGAAGGCGGCAAGGTAATCCTCTGCTCTCACCTTGGTAAGCCGAAGAATGGTCCGGAAGCAAAGTTCTCCCTGAAGGCTGCTGCAGAACGCCTTGCAGAACTGGTTGCTCCGACAAAGGTTACATTCGTACCGTCTGATAAAGTTGTAGATGACAGCGTAAAAGCTGCTGTAGATGCAATGCAGGACGGCGAAATCATCGTTCTGGAAAACACCAGATTCCGTGGTGCAGAAGAAACCAAGAACGGCGAAGAATTCAGCAAGGAACTCGCTTCCCTCGCAGATGTATTTGTAATGGATGCATTCGGTAGTGCCCACAGAGCACACGCTTCCACTGCTGGCGTTACCAAGTTTGTAAAGACCACCGCAGTTGGTTATCTGATGCAGAAGGAAATCCAGTTCCTCGGCAATGCAGTTGAAGATCCGGTTCGTCCGTTCGTTGCAATTCTGGGCGGTGCAAAGGTTGCTGACAAGCTGAATGTCATTTCAAACTTGCTCGAAAAGTGCGATACCCTGATTATCGGCGGCGGTATGGCTTACACCTTCCTGAAGGCAGAAGGCTATGAAGTTGGTACTTCTTTGGTAGATGATACCAAGCTGGATTACTGCAAGGAAATGATTGAAAAGGCAAAGGCAAACGGCAAGCAGCTGCTCCTGCCGGTTGATACTGTAACTGCTAAGGCTTTCCCAGATCCGATCGATGCAGAAATCGAAGTAGAAACTTATGATGCACAGCATCTGCCGGCTGACAAAATGGGTCTGGATATCGGCGAAAAGACACAGAAGCTGTTCGCTGACGCTGTAAAGTCTGCAAAGACCGTTGTTTGGAATGGTCCGATGGGTGTATTTGAAAATCCGGTTCTGGCAAAGGGCACGATTGCGGTTGCACAGGCTCTGGCTGATACCGATGCAACGACCATCATCGGCGGCGGTGACTCCGCAGCAGCTGTTATGCAGCTGGGCTTCGCTGATAAGATGAGCCACATCTCTACTGGCGGCGGTGCATCTCTGGAATACCTGGAAGGCAAGGAACTGCCGGGCGTTGCAGTAATCGCCAACAAGTAAGAGATTTTGTTTTCTGGGAAGCAGACCGCTTTTCTGCTCCGGTAGAAGAGCGGCTGTTCCAACAGAAAGGAATTGCCAATGTTGAAAAAAACATGGGAACAGATTGCGAATCCCTCGAAAAAAGAGGTTGCATTGCCGTTTGCCTGTGGGGTTGCCTGCGGGATTTTGATTGGACTGCTTGCAGTTCCATTCTCGAAAGGCATTGTCATCGGCAGCTATAACAATTGCAATCATCGGGTATCGGATGAATCTGTACGGGAATTGCCGGAACAAGACGGCGAAAATTATGAAGAATAAGGAGCAAATTCAATTATGAATAAGGCACTGAGAAAGGCAATTATTGCCGGCAACTGGAAAATGAACAAGAACCGCAAGGAAGCTGCTGAACTGATTGAAGCACTGAAGCCAATCGCAGCAGACAAGACCTGTGGCGTGATTATTTGCGTACCGTTCACCAACCTGGAAACCGCTTTGCGGCTGACAGAAGGCACGAACATTGAAGTTGGTGCAGAAAATGTACACTTTGAAGAAAAGGGTGCATTCACTGGTGAAATTTCTGCAGATATGCTGACAGAAATGGGCGTAAAGTATGTTATCGTTGGTCACTCCGAAAGAAGACAGTACTTCGGTGAAACCGATGAAACTGTTCGCAAGAGAACCACTGCTGCTCTGAAGGCTGGCATGACAGTTATTCTGTGCGTTGGTGAAACCCTCGAAGAACGGGAACTGGGCATCACAGAAGAAGTCGTTGCAAAGCAGGTAAAGGTTGCTCTGCATGACGCTTGCGAAAAGTGCATCAAGAATGTCATCATCGCTTATGAACCGGTATGGGCAATTGGTACTGGTAAGACTGCAACCGCAGAACAGGCTGAAGAAGTTTGCGGTTTCATCCGGAAGACCGTTGCTGGTCTGTTCGGTCAGGCAGTTGCTGACGGCATGACCATTCAGTACGGCGGTTCTATGAACGAAAAGAACTGTGCAGAACTGCTGGCTAAGGAAGACATCGATGGCGGCTTGATCGGCGGTGCTTCTCTGGTTGCTGAAAAGTTTGGCGTTCTGCTGGAAGAAGCTTCTAAGTAAGCAAGTTCTTCTCAGTAAAAATTGCATGAATCAGGCAGGCGGTTTTTGATGACCGCCTGTTTTTGAAAAGGAGAAAAAACATGAGTAAAAAACCAGTTGCATTGATTATCATGGATGGTTTCGGCTATAACAAGGATACCTTTGGCAACGCCATTGCAGCTGCCAACAAGCCGAATATCGACAAGTATTTGCAAGGCCCGCACACCTTGATTGGTGCAAGCGGTCTGGACGTTGGTCTGCCGGATGGACAGATGGGCAACTCCGAAGTTGGTCACACCAACATCGGTGCTGGTAGAATCGTTTATCAGATGCTGGTCAAGATTACAAAGGACATTCAGGACGGCGTATTCTTTGAAAACAAGGCTCTGTGCGATGCGATGGAAAATTGCAAGAAGAACGGCACGGCTCTGCACCTGATGGGTCTGCTCTCTCCGGGCGGCGTACACAGCCACATGGAACACCTGTTCGGTCTGCTGGAAATGGCAAAGCGTCACGGTCTGAAAGATGTATATGTTCATGCATTTTTGGACGGCAGAGATGAACCGCCAACGTCCGCAGCTGGCTTCATGAAGACCACTTGCGAAAAGATGCAGGAAATTGGCGTTGGTAAGATTGCGACCATTTCCGGCCGTTACTATGCAATGGATCGTGATAACGCTTGGGATCGTGTCGAAAAGGCATATGCTGCGATGGTTTATGGCGAGGGTGAAACCGGAACCGAACCGGTTCAGGCAATCGAAGATTCCTATGCAAAGGAAGTAACTGATGAATTTATGCTGCCGACTGTTCTGGACAAGAATGGCTTGATTAAGGAACAGGACAGCGTGATTTTCTTCAACTTCCGTCCTGACCGTGCAAGACAGATCACCAGAAGTTTTGTTGACCCAGAATTCAAGGGCTTTGCACGGAAGAAGGGCTTCTTCCCGCTGCATTTCGTTTGCATGGCACAGTATGACGCAACCATGCCGAATGTAACCGTTGCTTATCCGCCGGAACAGCTGCACATGACACTGGGCGAATATCTGAGCAAGTGCGGAAAGACCCAGTTGCGAATTGCAGAAACTCAGAAATATGCACACGTTACCTTCTTCTTTAACGGTGGCGAAGAAAAGGTATTTGACGGCGAAGAACGGATTCTGATTCCAAGCCCGGATGTACCGACATTCGACCTCAAGCCGGAAATGAGTGCATACGAAGTAACCGATGCAGTTGTAAAGGTAATCGAAGAAGAAAAGTATGATGTCATCATCCTGAACTATGCAAACTGCGATATGGTTGGTCATACTGGTATCTTTGATGCTGCAAAGCAGGCTGTAGAAGCTGTTGATACCTGCGTGGGCAGAATGGTAGATGCCATTCTGGCAAAGGGCGGCGTTGCCCTGATTACTGCTGACCACGGTAATGCAGATAAGATGTGCGAACCGGACGGCACACCGTTCACCGCACATACCACCAACCCAGTACCGTTTATCGTTGTTGGTGAAGACTGCAAGCTGCGTGATGGCGGCGTTCTGGCGGACATCGCTCCGACAATGCTGCAAGTACTTGGCTTGCCGCAGCCGGAAGAAATGACTGGCAAGAGCCTGATTGTTTCTGAATAAATTGCAAACACTCTGATTGATACAACGAACCCCCATGCGTGGAGCAAATGCCATGCATGGGGGTTTTTCTGTTGGTCAACGCTTGCAGTGTTTCTGTAAGCCCTCCCAAAAAATTTTTGTATGAGGGGCAAGATATGTCTGTTCTCGCCGTACCAGATAAATTGTCGTATCCGGCAGGGAATCGGAGATGGGAACGATTCGGGTTTCCGGATTTTGCAGCAGGGAGCAGGCAGACTCCGGAACAATTCCAACCCCTAATCCAGCATCTGCCCAATAGACGGTTGTACGGGCATCTTCATTCACGCAGAAATAGGAAACGGGCAATTCCAACGTGCGGAATGTCTGGTTTAAGATGTGTTCCCAGCGGCGGTAGATAATCAGTGGACGTTCTGCCAGTTCTTGCAGGGAAATGGTGTCTGCCTCGGAAAAGAACGAATGATGCCCCACTGCAATGAGCGATTCTGTCTGTAGGGGAACTTTCTGAATGCCCTCTGCGGAGAATGGCGAACGCACCAACGCCAGTTCTACCCGGTCTTGGTGCAGTTTTTCTAGAATTTGATAAGTGTCAGATTCATAGAGCGAAAACCGAATTTGTGGATACTGTGCATGAAACCATTTCAGCCACTGCGGCAGCAGGGAACAGCCAACCGATGAAATAACGCCCAGCCGAATCGTTCCGCTGGTCTGTTCAGAGCAGACGGCTAATTCTTCTTCGGTGATTCGCCGCAGTTCCAGCATGGATTTTGCACGAGTATAGAGCAGTTTTCCGGCTTCGGTCAGCTGGACTTCTCTTGCACCTCGCAAGAATAATACACAGCCCAATTCTTTTTCCAGTCGTTTCATCTGCATGCTTAACGGCGGCTGAGAGAGAAAAAGTTTCTTTGCCGCAGCCGTAATGCTGCCGCTCTCGGCAATCGCCACAAAATATTGTAACTGGTGGAAGTCCATGATTTCCTCCTATAGCGAAAAAGTATGGATTCCATACAAAATATATATTTTTGGAATCCCGCTTTCTATGATATAATAAAATACAGAAAAAATCAAGAGGAGGATTGTATTTTTGTGTGGAAATTACTGCGATTTTTGAAGCCGTACCGCAAAGAGTCGATTTGTGCACCACTGTTTAAGCTGCTGGAGGTCGTCTTTGAGTTGCTGGTACCGCTGGTGGTTGCTCACATGATTGACAGCGGTATCGGGGGAGCGGATAAAGGGATCATTGTTCGTTCGGTTTTGCTGATGATTACCTTGGGAGCGGTCGGGCTGGCAAGTGCCACTACAGCCCAGTATTTTGCAGCGAAAGCTTCTGCTGGCTTCGGGGCAAATATTCGCTATGCCATGATGCAGCATATTCAAAAGCGGTCGTATGCAGAACTTGACCAGATGGGGACAAACACCATGATTACCCGTATTACCAGTGATGTCAATCAGGTGCAAAGTGGTGTCAATATGGCATTGCGTTTGGTCATGCGGTCGCCGTTTGTCGTCATTGGGGCAATGATTATGGCGTTTACGGTAGATGTCAAATGTGCCCTGATTTTTGCAGCTGTCATTCCATTGCTGGCGATTGTGGTATTTGCGATTATGTTCGGCAGCATTCCGCTGTATCAGAATGTACAGAAGAAATTAGATGGCATTTTAGGACGTACCCGTGAAAATTTGTTGGGTGTTCGGGTGTTGCGTGCATTCCGGAAAGAACAGGAAGAAATGGATGCCTTCACGCAGGAGAGTGTCGAACTTTCTGCCCTGCAAAAGCGAGTGGGGCGGATTTCTGCCCTGATGAATCCGGCAACCTATATTCTGCTGAACTTGGCAATTGTTTTTCTGATTTGGACGGGTGCATTGCAAGTCAATGTTGGCGTTTTGACGCAGGGTGCAATCATCGCCCTGTATAACTATATGTCACAGATTCTGGTAGAGCTGATTAAGTTGGCAAACCTGATCATTACCCTGACGAAATCCATTGCCAGCGGCAACCGGATTCAAGATATGCTGGAATTTGGCGAAGAGCCGGACAACACTGGTAAGCAGGATTGCAAAGTTGCTGCGACAGCTGGTGCAGAAATTCGGTTTGACCATGTTTCCTGTCGTTATCCGCAGGCAAGTGCAGATGCTCTGGAAGATATTAGCTTTACGGCAAAGGCTGGGGAAACCATTGGAATTATCGGCGGAACAGGCTCTGGAAAAACAACGCTTGTGAACTTGATTCCGAACTTCTATCCGGCAACTGCCGGAACGGTTTCCATTGATGGCGTAGACGTCAAGCAGTGTACCGATGCTTCGCTGCGGGCACAAATCGGAATCGTGCCGCAGAAAGCAGTGTTGTTCCAAGGCACGATTCGGGAGAATTTGCAGTGGGGCAAGGAAGATGCCACCGATGCGGAATTGTATCAGGCTCTGGAAATCGCACAGGCAAGAGAAATTGTTGAGAAAAAAGCCGGAAAACTGGACGAACGTATTACCGAAAATGCAAGCAATTTGTCCGGCGGACAGCGGCAGCGGTTGACCATTGCCCGTGCATTGGTGCGGCAACCTCGGATTTTGATTTTGGATGACAGTGCATCTGCTTTGGACTATGCAACGGATGCAGCTTTGCGGCAGTCTTTGCAGCAGATGCCGAACCGCCCAACGATATTCTTAGTATCACAGCGGACAGCTTCGCTGTTACAGGCTGACCGGATTCTGGTTTTGGATGGCGGAAAGCTGGTCGGAAACGGAACACATGCGGACTTGCTGGAAACCTGTCCGGTTTATCAGGAAATCTATTATTCTCAGTTCCCGAAAGAGGAGGTGCAGACAAATGCCGAAGAAAACCGATAAAGAACCCCAGAACTGGAAACGGATTTGGCAGATGATTCGTCCGTATCGGGGCTGGATGATTGCCTCGATGGTGTTGGCTGCCTTTACGGTTGCCTTTACGCTGTATATTCCAATTTTGGTCGGCGATGCGATTGATGCAATGGTGGAGGCTGGAAAAGTTTCTTTTGCGATTATCACGCCAATTTTATGGAAGATTGCAATTTTAGCCGTTTTAACTGCCCTGTTTCAATGGATTATGCAGACCATGCACAATAAAATTACTTATCAGGTAGTACGGGATTTCCGGACGGCTGCCTTTGAGAAGATTCAGAAGCTGCCGCTCTCTTATCTTGACCGACATCCAACCGGCGAAACGGTCAGCCGTGTCATTACAGACGTTGACCAGTTTGCAGATGGGTTGCTGATGGGCTTTACACAGCTGTTTACAGGGGTGTTCACGCTGATTGGAACGCTGCTGTTCATGCTGGTGCTGGACTGGAAAATCAGTCTGGTGGTTATCTTGATGACACCGCTTTCGATCTTGTTTGCAAAGAGCCTTTCGGGACATATTTATAAGATGTTCCGGGCACAGTCGGAAGCTCGTGCAGAACAAACCGCAATGGTGAATGAAGCCATCGGCAACCAGAAAGTCATTCAGGCATTCCACCATGAAGAAGCAACGATGGAGCAGTTTCAGGAAAATAACAAAAAGTTGCAGGAAACTTCGCTCCGTGCATCGTTCTTTTCCTCTCTGATTAATCCGGGAACACGGTTTATTTATGCGGTTGTCTATGCAGCAGTTGGATTGATTGGGGCACTTTCTGTTCTGAGCGGAAGAATTACGATTGGCGGACTGTCTTGCTTCTTGAACTACACCAACCAATATACCAAGCCGTTTAATGAAATTACTGGCGTGCTGACCGAATTACAAAATGCGGTTGCCTGTGCAAATCGGCTGTTTAACCTGCTGGATGAACCAGAAGAAACGCCGGATGCTCCGGATGCAGTGGATAGGAAAACGGTTGACGGAAATGTGACGATTCAGGATGTGGATTTCTCCTATGTACCGGAAAAGCCACTGATTGAACACTTGAACTTGCAGGCGAAATCCGGACAGCGGATTGCCATTGTTGGGCCGACTGGCTGCGGAAAGACAACGCTTATCAATTTGCTGATGCGGTTCTATGAGGTGAACAGCGGAGCGATTTTGATTGATGGCGTGGAAACCAAGCACATGACCCGACATAGCCTCCGGCAGAATTTCGGGATGGTTTTGCAGGAAACATGGCTGAAGAGCGGCACAATTCGAGAGAATATCTGTATGGGAAAGCCGGATGCAACAGAAGAAGAAATGATTCTGGCAGCCAAGGCAGCCCATGCACACACCTTTATTCAGCAGTTGCCGCAGGGCTATGATACCGTTCTGACTGGCG
>OKRU01003122.1_pt1 | contig 13633 bp, 16 predicted proteins | sample 1601131 | NCBI WGS metagenome assembly OKRU01 (sample SAMEA3541558, study PRJEB24748) | human gut metagenome | biome: human gut; feature: human-associated habitat; material: faeces | place: China | collected 2012 | reverse complement strand
CAGCCCATTTTGTCTATCGCAAATAAGCTGTATCTAATGATGTTAAACGCAAAGTTTCCCTACGAGAAGCAGCAGGCCGTCAGGCGCAGAGTGAACGGCTGACCGATGCGGTGCTGTCTTTTGTGGAGGGCATTGGTGTTATTAAGAGCTATAACCTGCTTGGAGAAAAATCCGAAGAACTGTCCGGCAATTTCAAGCGTTCCAGAAATACATCGCTTGACTTTGAACGAAAAATGACCCCGTGGACAATGGGGCTGAATATCCTTTACGGTATTGGTATTGCGGCAATTTTCGGCCTGTCTATTGTGTTGGAACAGAGCGGTGCGCTTTCTTTGGCTTATGTGTTGAGTGTTCTGCTATTTGTATTTGATCTTTTTGGCCCGTTGAAGGCTCTCTATGGAGAAGCATCCAGACTAACCGTTATGAACGCTGCCCTTGATCGTATTGAAGCGGTATTGGATGAACCGGAACTTTCCGACAACGGCAAGCAGCATATTCCGGCTCAGGCACAGCCGGGACAGCCGGAAGTCCTGTTCAACGATGTTACATTTGCTTATCAGGATAAAGAGGTTCTGCATCATATCAGTTTTGCCATGAAGAAAAATTCTATGACAGCGCTGGTTGGACCGTCCGGTAGCGGTAAGTCCACCATTGCAAACTTGCTGGCGCGACTTTGGGATGTAAAATCCGGCAATGTGACGATAAGGGGCGTGGATATTCGCAATGTACCTCTGTCGGAATTGATGGATCAGATCAGCATGGTATTCCAGCGCGTGTATCTCTTCCAGGACACGATCTATAACAACATCAGTATGGGCAAGCCAAACGCCACCGAGGAGGAGGTCTATGAGGCGGCGAGGAAAGCCCGCTGCTACGATTTCATCATGGCTCTGCCTGACGGATTTCAGACTGTGGTGGGAGAGGGCGGCGCAACCCTCTCCGGCGGTGAGAAACAGCGTATCTCCATCGCCCGCTGTATTCTGAAAGACGCTCCTATTGTAATTTTGGACGAGGCGACCGCCAGCGTGGACACTGACAATGAGAGCTATATTCAGGAGGCTATCTCCGAACTGGTAAAGGGTAAGACCCTGCTGGTCATTGCCCACCGTTTGAATACCATCCAGAACGCCGACCAGATTTTGGTCATCAGTGACGGACATATCTCGCAGCATGGCACCCATGAGGAATTGATGGAACAACCCGGTATTTATCAGGATTTCGTCCGTATCCGTATGAACTCTGCCGGTTGGAGCCTGTCTTGATGGAGAGGAGCTCCCCATGAAACAATTACACGCATCTGGCGAAGATTATCTGGAAGCAATCCTTGTCTTAAAGAGGAAGAAAGGCATGGTGCGCTCCGTAGATGTGGCCCGGCACCTTGATGTATCGAAACCCAGCGTGTGTCATGCGGTAGCCACCTTGAAAGAGGGCGGGTTTCTCACCATGGACGAAGACTCTTTCCTGCACCTGACCGATGTGGGCCGAGAGGTTGCCGAAAGAACTTATGAGAAGCACTGCTTTTTCATCCGTCTGCTGGTGGATGCAGGTGTAGAGCCAAAGACTGCCGAGCAGGATGCCTGCCGCATGGAGCACGCAATCAGCGATGACAGTTTTCAAAAAATTAAATCAGGGCTAAAGGACAAGTAAAAGTGGTCTGGCAGTCGAGGTTATCGGAGGTGATGTAGTGGGAAAACTGTTCATATTATCAGTCGAAGAAGATGATCTTGAAACCGCAGAGAAAATCATGGCCTTCATAGAGTCAACAGAACTGGTCATGTGTACGGATCTTTCCTCTGCCCCTCTGCGCTATAAGGCTTTATGTATCGACGCTGCGTGCCGTCAAGTGTTTTGGCAGGGCAAATTCATAGAGCTGACTCCTATGGAGTTCGATGTGTTTCATTTGCTTGCCCGGCGGCCCGGACGGGTATTTTCAAAAAGGGAGATCTATGAGTTCGCCGCCCCTGATTCGTTTGACAGCAGTTGGACGGGGATTTCCAGCATCATTTACAAGCTGCGCCATAAGCTGAACGCTGACTTTATCCAAACCGTGTATGGGAAGGGCTATAAATTCTTGCCACCGTAACACTGTTGACCATTAAAGACAAGACAATAGAAAGGCCGAATTTTAGGTAAGTAATACTTTATACATGGAGTAAATCGACAAGATTAGAGTAACGCCAGCCAGCAAGCAGATATAAAAAACGACGCTTTGGTGTGAGCAGTAATGCCCTCAAAGCGTCGTTTATATTTTGTCTGGAATGTGGCGAAGAACATCTTCTACCCTGCAAGAAAGAATGTTGCAAAGGTCATTCAGTGTTGCGGTTGAGATATTCCGGTTTTGTTTCAAAGAATCCAATGTCCCCTTGCTGAAGGAATAATCCTTTATTAAAGAATAGGTCGTAATTCCTTTTCGACGCATGGTATCCCAGAGCGGATCGTAAGTAATAATAGAGACCACCCCTTTGTGATTCCTATTATATTTGACATGTTGCATCTTGAATATTCCCGGTATGTCGGGTATAATATCTTAATTACATGATTTCATGTCCATCAATTTTTCTCATTCAAGCGCCTGACCATCAGCAGAACAGCTTCTAAATCCTGATCGTTCATCGACTTGATGCCATCTATAATCTCCTGAACTAAAATTGGATTTCGGTATTCTGTTTCCTCATCGAAAAACAAACGGGGCGTGATACCGAGCGTGTCAATCAAATAGAGCAGTTCTTTCACAGATGGCTGGGAATACCCCGTTACAATGTTATGAATATAGTTCTTGCTATGCCCTAAATCATAGCTTAACTGATACTCGGAAATCCCCTTTTTTACCCGTAACTCTGTAATACGGTTTCTAATAAAGTCCATCTCCATATACGATTCCTCCACCACCATTTCCCTCATGGTACACTTTTGTGGTGTGACATTAGGGTGCGCGTGGTGTGCTTTTTTATGCAATAGCACTTTAATGGTGTTATAATTGAGTAAAACGCCACACGGGAAAAGAGAGAAACGCATGGATCGAGAAAGAGAATCACCCCCGGAGAGGCTGCCGTTCTGTTTAGACGACACAGTTGGTGGAATAGTAAGGGCATGTCAGGAGTGCCCCGGCGTCTACTATATCGCGGCCCGGAAACAGGACGGCAGGTTTTTAGCGGACGAATACTATGTGGTGGAACGCTCCTCGCCAGCCATATCAAAAGAGGCTATGGCATACGGAAGAATGTCGGAAGAGGACTCCCGTGTGCTGCTCTATCCGTTTGCGGAGGAACGACATGGGTATAAAATTATTGAGTATGAGATCTATCGGTATCAGGTCCGGCACGGAATGTACGCAGACGGACAAACCTCGCTTCGTGATGTTGCTTTTTTCAATATGGAGTATCATCCGGAATACTTTGGGCCCTACCCGGCGCCCCTTGCCACGCCGCGGGGCCGTACTGCACGCTACAAGCCGCTGATGAACGGCGTCTTCTGGATCGAAACAGGTACAGGAGAGGAAGTCCTCGCTGTCTGCTATCCTATTTGGAACTGCGACTTCTCGGAAACCGTATTGAAGCAATCGGAGCAGTCCGAAGAGGATGTACGGGAAGGAATTGACAATACCTTGGGGTATCTGTTCTTTTCCAAGCGGGCCAGCAGTCTCGCCTTGTTTGAACTATGGGGGCAGTACGAGGAGTTAAGGACTGGCGGCCTAATCAACTACCCCGCATTGATGAACTATATCTGGGCCTATTTTCCGGAGTACGCCGCCACATACAATATGCAGAATCAGCTGGGGATGCACGATACCTTCGGCCTGTTGATGAGCGCACTGGGGACGGAGGTGGAATTGCAGAACAACCCAAATGAAGTAATTGCAATGTCAACGGCCGCCGGGCTTGATTTCCTGAATTTTTAATTGGGCTAAAAATGACAGATCAGGTGGAACAATGGACTGGGATCAAAATGAAGAGCTGGTAGAACAAATCCTTCGTACCGGCATGTACGCAAAGCTGTATGATGAAGAAACAACATACGGGTACCTGACCTATTTAACCTACCGGGTGGAGGACACGCTGTTCACTTGGAAAAAGAAAAGCGATGTGGACGGGTTTTGGGCCGACCTCACATGGGAGGAATATATCTCCTTTTTGCGGCGAGAAAAAACATTGCTCCTGGCAGCTCAAAGGGTGCTGTTCAACACTGTGATGGCTTTCCCGGCCTCCGCATTTGACTTTACATTGTCAGAGGCAGAAGTGGACTTTCCCGTAGCGCGTTATGACAGCGCCGGGATGCTCCATATGGCAAAGCTCTATTCCTTCGAGAACTGTATCTCAATCGTAGAGTTTCTGATGTTCCGAGCAGAGAGGGCGTATTATCCGCTGTGGAAGAAACAGCGGGGACCCCACTACACATGGGAGCTTTATATCGTGGAACTGCTTCACAGCCGAAGGGAATTTGTAGACCCACTATCGAGGGCCTTCCGCAACGCGCTGGTTCAACTGGACTTTCTCCCGGCGTGGCAGATGATCTATCCGACTATTCAAGAGGATGCAGAAATAGAATAACATGAAAAGACCCCGCAGATTCGGTCTGCGGGGTCTTTCGCTCTCTTATTCTGAGCTCCCCTCTTGACAAATGAAAACCGTAGTGCTATATTCAAAACAGCGTTATAAAACATTGTTTTGAATGAGGAGGAATGGCAGTGGCAAAACAAAAGGTGGGCGTCTATGACCGGGTGCTGGAGTGCGCCAAGGAGGAGTTTTTGTCCAGGGGATTTCTGGACGCTTCCTTGCGTACCATCGCCCAGGAAGCGGAGACCAGCACCGGGTCAATCTACACCCGCTTTGGGGACAAAGAGGGGCTGTTCCGCGCCCTCGCGGAGCCGGTGGTGGATGAATTTAAGGCCATGTTCCGCAAGGTCCAGGAGGACTTTCACCAATTCCCGGAGGAGGAGCAGAGGGCCGAGATGGGCCAGTACACTGCCCGCCATCAGGAAGACCTGTTGGACTACATCTACGACCACTTTGATGTATTCCGCCTGCTGCTGGACGGGGCCCATGGTACCCGGTTTTCGCGCTTCCTGGACGAACTGGTGGACATCGAGGTGGAGTACACCTACAAGTACATGGAGGTCATCGGTTGCGAGAGCGTCAAATCCGGCCTGGTGACGGAGGAGTTCATCCATATCATCGTCACCGCCTACTTCAACGGCATGTTTGAGGTGGTGCGGCACAACATGGACCGTGCCGCCGCCCACCGCTATGTCAAGATGCTCAACCGCTACCACATGGCAGGTTTCGGCACCGTGTTTGACCCTCAGCCCTGACAAAAGAGGCTGTGCCCTTGGGTGCAGCCCTCCTGTTTGCACAAAAGTTAGCAATTACTAACCAAAAGGAGGAATTTATATCATGAAACAACAAAGCCCCATGCTCCGTTTGTGGGAGCTGGGAGAGGGACAGCAGGGCGGCCTGAAGCGGGCGGTCCTGTCCGCTGTGGTGGGGGTACTGTTTGGGATGCTCCCTTACTTCGCCGCGGCGCAGATCACCCTGGGCCTGCTGAAAGGGGAGCAGAGTATGCAATACTACCTGATATGGTGTGTTGTGGCGCTCGTGGGCTTCCTGCTCCGGGCCACCCTGTATTCCCTGGCCCTGTCCCAATCCCACAAGGCCACCTTTGCCATCCTGAAATCCATCCGGGAGCGGGTGCTGGAGAAGCTGCCAAAGATGCCTCTGGGTACGATTCTGGACACCTCCAGCGGCCAGATGAAGCAGATCATTGTGGACCAGGTGGAGAGCATGGAACGGCCCCTGGCCCATCTTCTGCCGGAGATGACCGCCAATGTGCTGGGGCCAGTGTGCATCCTGATCTACCTGTTCGTACTGGACTGGCGGATGGCCCTTTTAAGCATGGTGTCCATCCCGGTGGGCATGGCTTTCATGATGGCGGTGATGGCTGGCTACGGCAAGCAGTATGAGGGCTCGGTCAAGACCACCCAGGCCATGAACAGCGCCATTGTGGAGTACATCGGCGGCATTGAGGTCATCAAGGCGTTCAACCAGGGCAAGCAGTCCTATGCCCGCTTCTCCGACAGCGTAAAGGCCACCGCCTCCTACTTCTACCACTGGATGAAGAGCTGCCAGATGCCGGTCTCTCTGGCCCGTGCCATCTCACCTACCACCATGATTACTATTCTGCCGGTGGGCTGGCTTCTCTACACCGGAGGGAGTCTGCCCATCGAGACCTTTATCACCACCATCGTCCTGTCCCTGGGCATTGCCGGGCCTCTGCTGGCCGCTATGGACTTTGTGGACAGCCTTGCCAAAGTGGGCACCATCGTGGGCTCGGTGGACGCCATCCTGAACGGGGCGGAGCAGGATCACGGGGAAGCGTCGGTGGAGTTCCGGGGCCGGGACATCAAGCTCTCCCATGTGTCTTTCGGCTACCACGCGGACAAGGAGGTGCTCCACGATGTGTCCCTCACCATTCCCGCCGGGAGCATGACCGCCTTTGTGGGGCCCTCTGGCTCGGGCAAGTCCACCATCGCCAAGCTGATCGCCGGCTTTTGGGATGTAACCTCCGGCTCCATCACCTTGGGCGGACAAGACTTGAAGCGGGTCCCACTGAAGCAGCTCTATGACCAGGTGGCCTTTGTCTCCCAGGACAACTACCTCTTTGACGAGAGCATCCGGGAAAATATCCGCATGGGTCGCCCGGCGGCCACGGAGGCCGTGGCAAAGGCCGCCGGGTGCGACGCCTTTATCCGGGGCCTGGAACGCGGCTACGACACCGTGGTGGGCGGAGGCGGCGCCCATCTGTCCGGCGGCGAACGCCAGCGCATCGCCATCGCCCGGGCCATGCTCAAAGACGCGCCCATTGTGGTGCTGGACGAGGCGACCGCCTACATAGACCCCGAGAACGAAGCTGTTGTTCAGCAGGCCGTGGGTAAGCTGGTGGCGGGAAAGACCGTTCTGGTCATCGCCCACCGCCTCAGCACCATCACGGGAGCGGATCAGATCGTGGTAGTCAATGGCGGCCGCATCCAGGATGCGGGCACCCACGAAGAACTTTTGAAAAACTGCCCGCTGTATCAAGAGATGTGGCGGGCTCACATGGGCGCAAAGGAGGGAGAGCAGGCATGATCGGCGTTCTGAAAAAAATCTGGCACTTTGCCGGCGAGGAACAGGGCAATATCCGAAAGTCCATGATTTTAGGCTTCTTTTACGCGGTGTTCCACATGTTCCAGATCGCGGCCATCTATGTGGTGGTGCTGGCCCTGGTGGGCGGCTCCACAGACCCCGCCCCGGCATGGCAGGCGCTGGGGCTTCTGCTGGCCAGCATTCTGGGCCGGGCGGTCCTCAACCTAAGCGCAGACTGCTTTTAATCCGGGATACCCTTTGACAAAGCGAGCAATCTATTATTGCAGCAGGATGATCTCCGCACAGCATGGTCCGATATTCACGAACTCGGAGTATGGGAAAATCCGAAAAGTGTACTCTATCTGGGTTTGTACACATCCAACTAAAGAGTTTCAGAATACTCTGATTCGTTATTCCATTCGGCCAGAGCAGTTGATTGGAAATGCTGTTGAAAAATCAGAAAACTATGATTTGATGAGCGTTGTAACGATTTGTCTGGGAGAGCCGGGTACAGAAAACTATACAGGTATTGTGAAATTTATGGATGTGTTGCTTTCTTCATCCAGAGCAGCCACAGAGAAAAAGAAAATTCTTGAAGAAGAATTTGGCGTTGCAATGAACGAAGATCTGGAAAGAGAGGTGCTTGTTATGTGCAACCTTAGTCAGGGCGTAAAGGCCGAAGGCAGAGAAGAAGGCATTAGCATTGGTGAGATGCGGATGCTGGTGCAGCTTGTTCGAGACGGCGATTTAAAAATGGAACGTGCCGCTGAAAAGGCAAAAATGACAGTGGAGCAGTTTAAGAAAATGATGGAAAACACTCCGCTGGGGCGAAGCCTCTGACAAGACTCCTGTGTATGCTGCAGATGTAATCGTGACCTATCAGGTGCTTCCTGAGAAGAGTGCATAAGTTGACATCGGCCGGCATTGATTGGCAGCGCGAGAAATGGCAATCAGGACTTGGTTCTAAGTTTATCCACCAAGGCGAAAAAAATGCTGCGAAATATGCGGACGAGGTCATTGTTCTGAGCAAAGGAGTGCAGGACTATTTTAAGGAAACTTATGGAAGAAAAACGCACTTTATCCCTAATGGCGTGAATAGGCCGCAGATTCGGGAAGCAAGTCTGATTACAGATAAGTTCGGGCTGAAAAAAGACTCATACATATTGTTCCTCGGGCGTCTGGTGCCAGAAAAGGGGATTCGATATCTGGTTGAGGCCTTCAAGAATGTCAAGACAGATAAAAAACTGGTCATTGCAGGCGGCTCCAGTGATACGGATTCCTTTATGGAGGAATTGAAAGAACTGGCGAAGGGTGACGATCGGATTCTCTTTACCGGGTTTGTGCAGGGAGCAATGCTGGATGAACTGTACAGCAATGCTTACATTTACACGCTGCCGTCTGATCTGGAAGGAATGCCATTAAGTCTGCTGGAAGCAATGAGCTATGGAAACTGCTGTTTGGTATCCGACATTCCAGAGTGCGCAGAGGTTGTGGAAGATAAGGCATTGATTTTCAAAAAGTCGGATGTAGAGGACTTGCAAGAAAAATTGCAAGATGCCTGTGACCATCCTGAACTGGTTATGAAAATGAAGAACCAGGCAGCTGACTTTATCTGCGAGAAATATAATTGGGATGAAGTTGTAAAGGAAACGATGAAACTGTACAGGAGAAAATAATAGATGAGAGTATTGATAATAAATAAATTTCTATATCCAAACGGTGGATCAGAAACCTACATATTTAAGCTGGGTGAGGCGCTAGAGCAGCACGGACATGAGGTTCAGTACTTCGGTATGGAGCATGAAGGCCGCTGCGTGGGCAACCGGGTCAATGCTTATACATCTGATATGGATTTCCACGGTGGCAGCAAACTGAGCAAGCTGACCTACCCGATCAAAACTATCTACAGCAAGGAAGCTAGAGAAAAATTAAGACTGGTACTAAACGACTTCCAGCCGGATGTCTGTCACTTGAACAACTTCAACTACCAGCTGACACCTTCCATCATTCTGGAAATCGTGAAGTGGCGCAAGGAGACTGGAAGAGATTGTAAGATCATCTTCACGGCACATGACTACCAGCTGGTCTGCCCGAACCACATGCTGAATAACCCGAACACGCACCAGAACTGTGAGAAGTGCCTCGGCGGCCATTTCGTGAACTGCATGAAAGGCAAGTGCATTCACGGTTCCACGGCGAAATCTGCCATCGGCATGATGGAAGCCGAGTTCTGGAAGTGGAAGGGCACCTATAAGTACATTGACACCATGATCTGCTGCTCTGAGTTCATGAAGAGTAAGATGGACAGCAATCCTCTGTTTGCGACTAAGACCGTTGCAATGCACAACTTCATCGATAAGGTGGAATGGAAAGAAACAGAGAAGAAGGATTACGTCCTCTACTTCGGCCGTTTCTCGGAGGAGAAGGGTATCGGCACGCTCATCAAGGTCTGTAAGGAACTGCCGGATGTGCAGTTCATCTTCGCCGGTACTGGCCCGCTGGAAGAGACAGTAAATGGTATTAAGAACATCAAGAACGTTGGCTTCCAGAAAGGCGAGGCACTGGAGAAGCTGATCCGTGAGGCACGGTTCTCCATTTACCCTTCTGAGTGGTACGAGAACTGCCCGTTCTCTGTGATGGAATCCCAGATGTACGGCACGCCGGTGCTGGGTGCAAACATCGGCGGCATCCCGGAACTGATTCAGGTTGGCAAGACCGGCGAGCTGTTCGAGAGCGGTAATGCCGAAGATCTGAAGAAGAAGATCGAGAAGCTCTGGGGTGATAAAAAGCTGTGTGAACAGTATAGCAAGAACTGTAAGGACATCAGCTTCGATACCATCGATGAGTATTACGAGAAAATTATGAAGGTGTATCAGTAAGACTGGTATGTGAGGAGAGAATTTGTGGCTACAAAAGCAGATCGATACGAGGGAATAGACGGCTTGAAGGCATATGCCATCATTGGCATTGCGTTGATGCACATCCTCGCAAACGGAGAATATGGAATAGGGGGATTTGTGTTTGAACGGCTGATACCATCTTTCACAAACCTCGTTTTCCTTTTTATGATGGTCAGCGGTTTTGGAATGTGCTGTGGCTATTACCAGAAAATTGTTGACCAGAAGATCAGCGTAGAGGATTTCTACAAGAAACGGTACATCAAAATCTGGCCGTACTTTGCACTTCTTTGTGCGTTGGACTTTGTGATTTCGCCGAGCAAGGAATCCATGTTTGAGGTTTTTGCAAACCTGACGTTATGCCAAGGGCTTCTGCCGAATGCCAAGATTTCGGTCATTGGTGTGAGTTGGACACTGGCGGTTATTTTTGTGTTCTACATGCTGTTCCCGTTCTTCTGCTTCCTGATTGGAAATAAGAAGAGGGCGTGGAGCGTGGCGGTTGTGGCACTTGTATTTAACTGGTTGTGTGCTAATTACTTCAAAGCAGGGAGGACTAATATCATCTACGATGCGATTTACTTTATCGCAGGTGGTTTGATCTTCCTCTATCGAAAGGAACTGGCTGAGTTTGCAGCAAAATACAAAGTTATTGCCGGAGCAATTCTGCTGATTGCCACAATTGCTTATTTTGCATTAGGCAGCAATACGATTACAATGCTGTTCTTCTGTGTGGCAGCACTGGTCTATACCCTCGGATGTAAGCGGGGGGGGGTACTGGTCAATCCAGTCGCCAAGTTCCTCGGTGGTATCAGCTTCGAAATTTATCTGTGCCACATGGTAATTTATCGGGTGCTTGAGAAGCTGCACCTTGTTCATCTATTTGGAAACGGTCTGCTGGCATATATCTTCACAGCAATTGCAGTCATCTGTGGTTCGGTTGTGTTCTCAGTATGTGCCAAGTGGTTCTTAAATAAAGTCGAAACATTCTTAAAAGAGAGAGTTAGGAGAGTTAATCATGCCTGAAGAAAAGAAGTTGGGTATAGGGAATTACAAAATCGCCGTTGCGGGCACTGGTTATGTGGGCTTGTCAATTGCCACGCTGTTGAGCCAGCACCATCAGGTGACCGCTGTGGACATCATCCCGGAAAAGGTGGGTTTGATTAACAAACGTAAGTCACCGATTCAGGATGACTATATCGAGAAATATCTTGCAGAGAAAGAACTGAACCTGACCGCAACTCTGGATGCAAAGGCTGCATACACTGATGCGGACTTTGTTGTAATAGCGGCACCTACAAACTACGACAGCCGTACCCAGCATTTTGACACATCTGCGGTTGAAGCTGTAATTAAGCTGGTCATGGAATATAATCCGAACGCCATCATGGTCATCAAATCTACTATTCCTGTGGGCTACACAGCATCTGTTCGTGAGAAGTTCGGCAGCAGTAACATCATTTTCAGCCCTGAATTCCTGCGTGAATCCAAGGCTCTCTATGATAACCTGTATCCTTCTCGCATCATTGTTGGCACCGATTTGAACGATGAACATTTGGTCGAAGCGGCTCACGAGTTCGCAGGTCTGCTGCAGGAAGGTGCTATCAAGGAGAACATTGACACTCTGATCATGGGCTTCACCGAGGCAGAGGCCGTTAAACTATTTGCCAATACCTATCTGGCTCTTCGTGTGGCTTACTTCAACGAGCTGGACACTTACGCAGAGAGCAAGGGACTGAACACTCAGCAGATCATCGATGGAGTTTGTCTTGATCCTCGTATTGGCAGCCACTACAACAATCCATCCTTCGGTTACGGCGGCTACTGCTTGCCGAAAGACACCAAGCAGCTGCTGGCTAACTATGCTGATGTGCCGGAGAACTTGATTGAGGCAATCGTTGAAAGCAATAGAACTCGTAAGGATTTCATCGCTGATCGTGTTCTGAAGTTGGCTGGTTATTATGGCTATGATGAGGATAACGAATACGATGAAAAGCAGGAGAAGTCTGTGACTATCGGTGTGTACCGTCTAACCATGAAATCCAATTCTGACAACTTCCGCCAGAGCTCTATTCAGGGCGTCATGAAGCGCATCAAAGCAAAGGGTGCTACTGCCGTCATCTATGAGCCGACCTTGAAGGACGGCGAGACTTTCTTTGGCAGTGTGGTCGTCAATGACCTGGCTAAGTTTAAGAAAATGAGCCACGCCATCATTGCAAACCGTTACGACAAGTGTTTGGATGATGTGAAGAATAAAGTATACACTAGAGATATTTTCCAGAGAGATTAAAAAGTGAGCGGGTTATGAAGATACTTATTATAAGAAATTTTCCGTCTTATATGGCGGTGAAAAACAATACTTATAACATTCAGGAAGTGGGGCTTGCAAAGGCACTAGTGAGAAAGGGACATTTTTGCGATATTATCTTTTGGACAGATAAAGCGGAAGAAACAGTGGATGTCCCGGTTGATAAACTAGGAACGGTTCATGTTTTTTATCGGTGCGGTAAGACGGTACTAAAGAATACTGTATATCCCAACTGCAATGAATTGTTTGAACAGTACGACATTCTGCAACCATGTGAATACAACCAGATACAGGCGTGGTTATTGGCAAAAAGATATCCTGAAAAAACAATTGTCTATCATGGTCCGTATTATAGCCCTTTTAATAAAAGATATAATTTGATGTGCAAAGCATTTGATGCGATTTTTCTGAGACGATATCTTAGGCTAAACACTCAATTTATGGTAAAAAGTAATCTTGCTAAAAAATTCTTGGTAGATAAGGGCATCAAACAATCCAATGTTCATACGGTTGGTGTTGGAATCGATACTCAAATGTTGGCAAGCAATCAGGAATTATGTGACGATGAAATTTGTCGGAAGATGGTTGCTGATAAAGATATAATAAAAATATTGTACGTTGGACGATTTGAAGAACGTAGAAATATTCGTTTTATAATAGATATATTCCATAAAGTTCAGGAAAATAATGATAATGTTAAACTATATTTGATTGGAACGGGCGACAAGGAGTATGTGCAAAATTGCTTTTCACATATAAATGAACTTAGGCTCGAAGATAAAGTTGTATGGCAAGAAAAAATGGAACAAAAATTCTTATCGAGGATTTATCAAATGGCAGACTTCTTCTTGCTTCCGACTGAATATGAGATATTTGGAATGGTTTTATTGGAAGCAATGTATTATAAAAATATTATTTTGACTACGAATAATGGTGGATCTAGCACATTGATTGAGAATGAAGTAAATGGGTTTGTTTTGGAAAATAAAGATGTGGATAGTTGGGCGAAATGTATAAAAGAAATCTATAGTAATAAACGAAAACTGCAAGAAATTCAAGAGAATGCATTTTTGAGTGTTGCAAATAAGTTTACATGGGATGTACTTGCGGAGAAATTTATTGAACAGTATAAAAATAAATTAAATGGAGAATAAAAATGTCTGATAAAAATGAAAAAAAGTTAAATGGTACGGTTATCGTCACTTACCGCTGCAATGCTCGTTGCTCCATGTGCAACCGTTATAAAGCACCTTCCAAGCCGGAAGAAGAGATCAGCATCGAAACCATCAAGAAACTGCCGAAGATGTACTTCA
>OKRU01003119.1_pt1 | contig 13652 bp, 11 predicted proteins | sample 1601131 | NCBI WGS metagenome assembly OKRU01 (sample SAMEA3541558, study PRJEB24748) | human gut metagenome | biome: human gut; feature: human-associated habitat; material: faeces | place: China | collected 2012 | reverse complement strand
TCATCGGCATTTCTTTTACTGGTGCATAGCTGGTTACAGGCGGCTTCTTTTTCTCAGTCTTGACCTTTTGCATGACGGCAAGAATCTGCGCCACCGATTCACTCTGTTCTGCCTTTTTCTTTCCTTTTGCTTCCGGCAGCTTCATCTTTGACATCAAGTCATTCAGAAAAGCATTTGAATCCATATCGTCCTCTCCTTTCGTCAGATTTTCCTTCCGAAAGGAAAACGTGTGGTAATGCCACCGCCTTTTCCTATCTTCGGGTAGTGACATATTTGCTCTATCCGGCACTTATAGCAAGTGATATCCGAACTATAAATCGTAGAATATCTCCCCCTATAATCGGGCAGAACTGACGATTGCGTTGTATGTAAAAAGGCTCTCCTTTTCAGGAAAGCCCATGAAGGTCAGATACGCGCTGCGAAGTCGAGTGCAATCCAGCCTGCACCGGATTTCAGCTTGCCCCAGCCTTTCACAGAACCGGCACCAGCAGATTCTGCCACGATGGTGAACACGCCCTTTCCGGTATAATAACCGGTCTTACCGTAATTCGTGCCCGGTCCTTTACGGATGTTGAGGTCATTGATGGACACGCGAACCGCATACGGCACAGATGCAGTCTGGGTCAAAGGATAAACCGCCTTGCCGGCCGGATCGAAGACCGTATACCCTGGATTCTCATCCGCACACTGCTTCGCATAGGACAGATCATGGAACGCTCCTTTCTGGGAAGCTGCATTCTGCCAGCTCTTACGCACACGATACCAACCAGGGATGGTACTCCCCTGGTTCTGGGTTGCAACATTATACTGTGTCAGGTTCCAGCGCTCGATGATATTGCAGAGATTCTGCACATAGGTGTGGCTGGTGGCATAGCCGCCATCCTTGATGATCTGCACAGCCTTCTTGTAATCCGTGCATCCTGCCAGACCTTCATACCGTTTCCTGCTGCCATTCATCGCACCGAGCAGATATGCCGCATGGTCGGCAATGGAGTCCTCCACACAGGCGTACTTTCGGAAATCAGCGGTGACCGTGACATAGCTGCCATCGGCATTCTGCTCCTGCGTTTTCTTGGTATAGACCGACTTGCCATCCCAACTGCTGCCGCTCCAGCTGTTCCCGGAAAGCGAGATCTTCATGCCAAAGCAGTTATTAGCATTCTGTGCCAATTCACTCTTACCGTAGCCGGACTCCAGAATAAACTGCGCCATCGACACGCAGGCAAGGATGCCGGACTGCTTCTGGTTTTCGGTAAACAACGGACCGATCTCTGCCACTGCCTCGGCTTCAGACAGGTTCTTAAGGGAAGATGCCTGCAGGCCGGATGAAGATGAACCGCCAAGTGCCGCCGTCACCCTTGCTGCCAGATCACCCAGACGGGCGTACAGCCAGTTTCCGGGACAGCTTTTGTTGGCAAACCAGCGATGAACAGTCAGGATCATCTCGTCTGCTGCCGGAGCGTAGTTGAGGGTTTTATTCTTGTCGCCCAGCCACAGGAGCTTCTTCTTGCCGCTACGTTTGCAGATATCGATGCAGAGCTTAACGAGCGAGTTATATACGGCGCTGTTCATCGCATACGGCTCATTCATGTCGCTGGCACATTCGATGGTGACTGCTCTCTGGTCATTGGAATTGCTGGACGAGCACCAGCTGCGGTTCTTCTCCTCCACGCACAGAGAAACACGGCCGTCCGTGCCAATGCCATAGTTGCAGCTGGCCTGACGGGTCGGACTGGTAAAACATCCGCAAATGCTCTCTGCAGAAAGCTGACCTACCACGCAATGCGGCGTGATGCGGTCAATGCTGTGGGTACGCTGCCCGGAGTTGTTCGGGCTGAGTTTGGTGTAGGACACCAGGGAACTGTTTGTGTAAGCCATGATTATTCATCCTCCTTTTCACTGCGGTCATGAAGCTGCTCCAGAACGGATTTCAGCTTCTGCGGGATGGGCAGTCCCAGGTATGCGGCGTTTTCCAACAGGGACACGCCCTCATTCGATAGGTAGAAGAAAATGACGGCAGTACGCATCACCGAACCGTTGCCGATGACGCGGGTGTCGAGAATATGCCCGATGCCGACCAGGGCGAAGATGAGCACCTTTTTGAAAATGCCCTTGAATCCGACTTCGCTGGACAGCTTCTTATCCACCACGGCGCACATGATGCCGGTGATGTAGTCGATGACTACGAAAGCCAGAAGCGCATAAAGCAAGCCGTCACATCCTCCCAAGAACCATCCCAGCCAGCCGCCGATTCCGGCGAACACCACCTGAATGGTCGTCCAGAATTCTTTCATGTTGTTTGTCCTCCTTTGAGATTAAAAATGGGTATGAAAAAAGTGACGCCGGAGCGTCACGCTTTTCCGATAGCATAAATCGATATTTTGTAGGTTGCCGAAGGTACTGTGTTTGGCCTTACGGCAAATATCTTTCCGGGGTTGGTCGTTGTAGACCAGCTACTTGAACTGCCTCGCTCCACAAACATGGCGTAATTGCTGTTCTCCGTGGAGATATGGACATGAGGAATTTCCGCGAAGGTAAATGGAAAATTAGGGAGCGCAATTGCGCCGCTCTCATAGAGCACGCCCCAGGCCGTCGAAATGGCGGTCGTAAAGGAATACTGACCCCAACATTCCGCTGTACCGCTTTTCCATTTACGGTAATTCCAGATGCCGCTTGTCCCTTGCTGAATGACAAAATCTGCGAGGGGTGAGCCATCCACCCGCATATCCCCGGCAACATCCAGCGTGGCCTGCGGGTCCGGCGTGTTGATGCCGACCTTCTTTTTACGCAGCGCAATGAGCGGCGTGCCTTGCGGAACAGTAAAATACAGATCCAGACTGCTCAGAGAATAGAGCTTGTCTTGGATCTGCAAATGGAAGTCGTAGGAACTGTTGGCATCCAGATTGCACAGTTCCAAATTGGAGTAGCTGAAAGAGGTTCCGCTTTTTGTCGTGCCGGAATAGATGCTGGTGTAGCTGCCGTAGCTGCTCTCACTGGTTTTCTTGTACCGATACCGCACATAAACCACGCTGTTTTTCTGCGTCCCGTTTACTGTCACTGCGGAAATAGAACCGCTGAATTTGAGCTGCATTTCCGCTTCAATGTCGTTGGTTCGTCGGAGCGTCACCGAGGACACCTTCGGCTTTGCGTATGGGATGACCGTAATAGTTTGGGAAACGCTGGCAGTATAACCTCGGGAGTCCGTGACCGTGAGCGTGACCGTTACGCTGCCGGACTTGGCGATCTTTCCAACAGATAAGGCAGAGCCGGTAGTGTTAGAGGATGACAGCCCGTTGCAGGAAGCTGTGTAGTTGGAAATACTGGCACCGTTTTTTGCAGTTGCCGTTCCGGGCGTGACCTTGAGGGTCGAGTAGTTCTGAACGAATAGCTGGTCGTTGCCTGTGAGGTTTTTCGTGGTCGTGTAGCTGTCGGCATAAGTGAATCCGCTTATGGTTGGAGCAGAATTGGTTGCCGTGGTCAGTACAGTGGCGGTCTTGCTTGAGGTGCTGCCGATCTGCGTAGACCCGCTGTAAGACGAAACCGCAAAGGTACCTGTGAACGACTTGATGGATGCCATAGCGTTCAAAAGCATTGTTCTCTGCGCCGATGTCAGCGTGACTGTGCGGTTCGCAGTGCCCTTCGACCAGGAAAGCCCGGAAATAGTCAGGATGGTCGTGCTGCCGTTTTTGAGCACCAGCGTATTGGTGTAGGAGGCTTCGTACACGGTCACATTGATGGTAATGGAAACCGTGGCATTGTCTGCCGTCACCGTGTTGACACTGTTCACCACAGCACCGCCCAGCGTCTTGACCGTGGAACTGCCGGAAGTGCCGTAGACGTGGTTGTATTGCCGCCTTGCTCTGACCCTCACCGTATAGCTCGTGTTCGGCGAAAGCGAGGACAATGTTACGCTGGCGCTGGTGGATGCCGTCGTTGAGAACTGCGTCCAGCTGGAGCCACCGTTTACGCTGTACTGCCAGATGTCCGCCGTTGCCGAAGAGGAAGCAGAAATCTTGAAGCCGTTAGCGGTGATGTTCGAAGTGCTGAAGGTTACGGTCGGCGCATTGCGGTCAATGGTAGTCAGCGTCATGCTGCCGCCGTATTCCTGTGAACCGTAGATATAAACACGGGTCGAGAATCCGACCGCAATCGTTTTGCTGCCGTTGCTGTCGTGAGCTACAGTAATCGTGCCACTGACAGAACCTTTCTTTGCCGGGAAAACACGGTCATCCCAATAGGTACGGTCCTTTGAGTATACGGTCGTACCATTGATCGTTACAGTGGTCGTGTCAATCGTGTAGTAAGTGGATGCGCCACCGGTAGAGGTCAGAGTCCAGGAAAGTGTCGAGCTGTTACCGACCACATTCACGCTTTCTGAAATGTCCAGTTGAAGATAGCGCCCATCGTATGCTGCACTTTTCCAAGTTGCCATAGCTTTTCCTCCTTAATCCAGAATGACGATGTTCAGCCCTTCGGACGCCGTTGGCATCGGGACAAACTTCGTTTTGCCCACGGTCAGTTCGCCGTCCACCGTGGTTTTCTTGGTCTGCGTTTCGTCCTTGTTCAGGGTGAAGATCACCTCATCGTTGTAGTAACCGGCGAACTCCGTGTTCGTGATAACCGTCCGCTGGGACGATGCGCTGTTGGACACCTCGATGCCCCGCTTGTCGATCTTGACCTCCTGAGTGTAGATCTCGTTGGGAGCAGGCGTCCACTTTCGGGGAATCGCTCCTTCGGAAATCATGATGTCGGCGAGATAAATGGACGCATCCCGACAGTAGCAGTAAATACGCAACGTGGGGTCGGTCACATCCGTGAGCGTTACGGAGTAATCCGTCCAGTCAAACGCCGTGGACTTATTGAACAGGTACCTGGTTTTGTTCCCGTTGTAGGTCACATAGAAATACCCGGACATGGTCGAGGTTTTCTTTGCCCGAACCGAGATCGTATAAGTGCCGGGAACCACCCCTCGGATGTACTGCGACAACGAGGAGTATGCGCCCAGCACAAAGCAGGAGTCGGAAATGGTGTTGTTTTGCGTATCTGTGGAGGCATCCGTTTTCACCGTACCGGAGTAGCTCCAATCGTCCGTGATGCCGTTCAGCCCGGAGGAATTCTGCACATAGTTGATGCCGCCGATGTACTGCTCCTGCATGGTGACGGACAGTCCATCCACCGTGTGTTCCAATTCCGAAACACGTCTTTCGGAGTTCAGCACCCGTTCCTCCAGGACGCCCTGGTCGTTGGACACCGTTTCCACGGTTTCGGTTAGGGTCGCCACATAGCTGTTCAGCCCGTCGATGGTCTGCTGAAACTGTGCGTCCTTCTCGGTCAGAATGGAAATGGTGGTGCGGATCGTTTCAATGTCGTTCTGCACCACCCATTCGTTCCCGTCCCATATTTTCGTTTCCGGCGGGGTCACAGAGGTGTCCACCCAGAGCTGCCCCTCATAGGGGTTCTCCGGCGGCGTGTCCGAGGTGACCACATCGCAGAGACTGATAATCGTGAACTGTGCCGATGCGATCATCTCACCACCTCCTTAAAGTGCCACAACGACCATAAAGGTTGCCTTGGTATCCACATCGGCGCTGGACACCGACAGGGTCTTGCCGGTCTTGCTGCCGTTGGTTCCCCAAGAGGTATCGACTACACCATCCTTGTTGTACTTCGTCCAGGTGTAACTGCCGTTTCCGGCCGCATCCACCTCGGAGCCCGCCTGGTAGCAGACGGCGGTCAGCACGGTCGTACCCTGGCCGTTCTTGAACACATCGCCGCCCGTGGAGGTGACGATGATCTGCAACGGGTCGGAGTTGTCGATGAAGGTCGCCACATCGAAAAACTTCGTGTTATAAGAAGCCGATGCGGAATCCGTATCCTGCGCACAGCACTTGAATACCGCGTAGCTGTTGACTGCAGCGGCATAAATGGTGAGCGTTGCGGTAGCCGTTCCCGCATACTGTCCGGATGCATCCGACAGCTTTCGCCAGCCGATGCCGAAGTCCGCATCATAGCCGGTGGAGGTGGTGGAGGTAATACTGCCGTCCATAACCGCCCACTTGTAGCTGACCTTGGTGGTATCCACCGTAGAGCCGCGCCACAGTTCCGCCTTGGCGGTCAGACTGGCGACTTCCTCGTTCTTGAACACATTTCCGTTGGGTGTGGTGACCAGCAGGTCGACGATGCCGGAACCGTTGACCACACGGGAGAAGGAAATGGTCAGCGGATGGGTCAGCGACAGACCGGTGCTTTCGTCCTTGTAAGTGATGACACAGCGATAGTCGATGCCGGGCAGTTCCGCCATGACATTGGCCTTGACCGTGAGGATGTGGCTCTTGGCACCACTGAGAGCGTAGTTCGTGCCTGCGGTGATGGCGGTGTTGCTGTCGCCCACATACCACTTGACCGAGGTGACATTGGCGGTGGCGATCTGGTCGGCAGTGGTGCCGATGACATACAGACTGGGTGTCAGAACCAGGTTCTTCGTTTTCCAGTCCGGGGTATAGCTGCCGTTGTCGGGGTTGTACATCTGCGTCTTGGCGAGATTCGAGCCGATGTAGCCCGTTAGCGTCAGCGCGTCATTGTAGTCGATAATTGTAAACTGACCTTGTGCCTTGCTCATGTGAGAAGCCTCCTTTGAATTTGTAGGGTTATCTACCGGATCAACGGTAGGTGTGGTTGGTTCTGCGGTTGCCATAGAAAAGTCCTCCGTTATAATAGGCTCTGCCTGGTCGTGGTGTCGATGAGGTCGCAGTAAAAAGTAGCGCGGACTTTGACATCCGCACCGGTGATGACCACGGACTTTGCGCCGCCGAAATGCTGCTCGTTCCAGACCTTGTCCGCTTCCGTATCCTCAGACACCCTTGTCCAGACAAACTGGTTGGCATCCAGCGTGTCGGTGATGTCCTTGTCCCAGGAGTACACCTTGGCGGAAAGCAGCGTTTTTACATTGCCGTTCTTGAAGATGTTCCCGTTGGACGAGATGATGACCAGTCGGAGCATTTTCTGCTCCTCGATGGTAGTAATGCGGTCGCTGACCTCGGTGACCTCCTTGCTGGTGGCGTAGGCACGAAGCACGACTTCGCCGCTCTCCAAGTCCCACCAGGACGAGCCATCCTGTGACTGAATGACACCAGCCTTGATGATGTTCGCCACCAAGGAGCCGGAGGTGATGAAGTCCGCTACGATCTGACCGTCTGCCGTGATGGCGGTTTCATAGGGGCCGTTGTAGCCGTTATGGGAAAAGCCCAAGCCGCCCACATTCCACCGCCAGACATTCACGGTTTCGTCAATGGAGGGAGCATCCAGAATGAGCAGCTCATAGGGCTGTCCATTCTTTTCGCTGGTGTGAATGACCACATAGCCGCCGCTCTGGCCGGTGATAAGCCCGGTGGCCTTGCCTATGGCTGTTTGAAGCAGCTTTGGAAAGCGTCCCACCGTTGATTCCACCTTGTCCACCGTGGACTGCACCTCGGAGATGGTGGTGATCATGCTGGGCTTGCTCTGACCGAGGGAAATGCTCTTGTACCGCTCAGCGAGGGTATCGTACACAGTCTCAATGACCATAGCCGACACGCTGACACCCAGCAGCGAGTGCCGGATGGTGACGGTATCACAGAGATTGACCCGCTCCAAGAGTGCCGAATACTCCGGCTGTTTCCAGAGCGGTTCAAAGGATACCTTCACCGTGGGAATGGTCGCTCCCAGCGGGTTTGCCTTGATGTAGCTGTTGGCTTTGGCTCTGAGGGCTTCTTCGGTCACAACTCCGTCAAACTGGTCGGAGAAATCCATGATGAGCGTTTTTGCCCGGACGATCTCCGAGGTCACAATGGGAAGCGTTACCTCCGGCAGCGTGACTACCGTTTCGGTGTCCGCATCTTCCGGGGTGTACACGGCATATGGGAGCAGTGCGGTATACACACCGCTGTTGTCCTCATCCTGCTCCATGGCGGTGAGGTTCTTGCCGTATTCAATGACCACTCCGGTCTTCTGCCCACGGTGCGAATGGAACTTCACCGTGAAGTTGTCCCACTCAAACTCGCCGTGCCATTTGGAGAGCATGGAACCCTCCGTGCCGCCGAGACACGCCCGGACGCTTTTCGGCTGCGTGACGGAAAACGCCTTTGCATCCGAGTAGTCCGTCCGGCCCGTAAAGCGTGTATCTCCGGCAAGAAGCTGCGAGAGAATGAGCTGCGGAGAGCGGCTCTCGGTCGAAAACGGCAGCACCGGCACATTGGCAAGGTCATAGGAGATGTGCTGACCGTAGATGGTGACGATACCGTTGAGCGGCTTCGTGATGCGGTAAATACGGAATGCCTGGTCGGCGGCGGTGTCATTGGGTTTTGCCTTGATGATGCACTCCTTGGTGATTAGCCCGTAGTGCTGACCGCTCACCGGGTATTTGAGCAGGCACTCGAATATGCCGTTTCTTTCCTCAGTGACTTCGCAGGAGACAGTGTCCGTCAGCACACCAAGGCCGAACGAGCTGAAATCCGTAGTATTTGCGGCATAGAGTACAGGGATCATAGGCAGCACCACCTAGGAACGACCTCAATCCTTGACACATCGCCATTGCAGTTAATGGTGCAAACACCCGGCTTGAGGGCTGGAAATTCCGCTCCTTTGACTGTGTCGTTTTTGAGGGCAGTGCCTTTGAAGCAGTTCATCAGCTCACTGTCGATCTCGATGTACTCATCCAGATTGGAAATCATCATACCTCGACCTTGGGGCTGTATCATTATTACCACCGTACCGCTGCCATAGAGCTTAATATACGGTCGGCTCTCAAAAGCAGTGGGATTTGTAATCGTCAGTTCAGAAGCGTCAGCCGATACCGTCTGCTGTCCCGCAAAGCTGTATTTGAAAGGCTTGCAGTTGAAGGTCACGGTAAAGCTGCCGACCTTGTTTAGCTGCTCCTCAATGTCCAGACTGCCGGAGATAACGCCGTAGCGGAAATACTCCGCATCGTAGGAGTCGGTCAGCTCATGGTATCTGTCCGGCTCGGAGTACAACCAGCCTTTGATGTTCCGTAGAACACCGGCAAGGGCGGCGGTATTCTTACGTGCGAGGAACACCGTGTAGGTCACCTTGATGTTGGAAAATCGGCGGTTGGGATTGATGATGTCACCGCTTCTGCCGGGAATGGAAATGAACTCCGCATCGTACTCCGGTGCGGAGAACACGTCCTTCTTCTCGATATGCAGACCGAAATCAGCGGAGCTGCGGCCGTTGTAGGTGAAATAGCTCATGCGAATACCACTCCTTTCCGCTGGGCGAACTGGTTCGCCGTTTCCATGACTTCGTTGGTGAGCTGACGGATATCCTCACTGCTGTAATTGTTGAAGTTCGTAATGTTCAGGGCAATGGTGAAAGCGGAAGCCGCTTTGCCGACCACACCGTCCACCGCGGAGCGAATCGAACCGTTCACATCAAAGTCGGTGGGCAGAGCCGTCTGCATATCGTGGGCAAGGTCGCCCATGACGCCGTTGATGTCCTCGGCCATCCCTTCTGCGGCTTTGACCGCTTCATCACCGTTATCTTCAATGGAGCCGGACAAGCCTTTGACCAGCATTTCACCGACCCATGCCATCTCCTTCGAGGGTGAATGGATACCGAAGAAATCGCAGATGCCGTCCCAGATGGAGGAGATCCACCCGGACACCTTGTCCCACAGCCACGAGGCAAGCTGGGTAATACCGCTCCACAGTCCCTTGACGATGTTGCCGCCGATCTCCACGATCTTATACATCAGAGAGCCGAAGGCTTTCACGATACCCGCAATGATTTGAGGCACGGCCTTGACGATCTCCACGATGATGGTGGGCAGATTTTCAATCAGCGCAACGAACAACTGCACACCCGCCATGATGATTTTATCGATGTTTCCGATGAGGGCATTGACGATGCCGGAGATGATCTGCGGAATGGCCTGCACGATGGTCGTGATGATCTGCGGCAGTGCTTGAATGAGGGAAATCAGCAGGTTGATACCTGCTTGGATGATTTGAGGAATGGCGTTCAGCACGGCAGTGATAATGCTGTCGATGATTTTCGGGATGGCTTCCACGATTGCCATAATGATATCCGGCAAGGCAGTCACCAGCGAGGTCAGAAGCTGAATGCCAGTTTCGATAATCTGAGGAATCGAATCCAGTAAGAAGGTAATGATACCGTTGATGATTTCCGGCAGAGCGGCGATCAGTACGGGCAGCGCATCGAGAAGTCCCTGCGCCAGTCCCGTGATAAGCTGTAAGGCTGCGTCAAGGAGCATCGGCAGGCTGTCCACCAGACCTTGTACGATGGTAACGATAGCCTGCACCGCTGCCGGAATGAGCGTGGGCAGTGCATCCGCAATGCCGGTCACCAGCGTGGACACCAGCTGTACTGCTGCCTCGATAAGCAGGGGCAGATTCTCAATCAGCGTGTTCACGATGGTCATAAGTGCGGACACCGCCGCCGGGATAAGCTGCGGAAGCAAAGAAAGCAGCGTTTCCAGCACCTGCGAGAACAGTTCGGTGACCGCTTCCAGCAGTGTGGGCAGCAGTTCACCCACAGCCGTCAGCAGAGCGTCCAGCGCCGTGGGCAGAGCCGCCACGATGTTCTCAATGACCGGGGTGATGTTCGCCACCACGGTCTTGAAGGCATCCACCATGTTGTTGCACAGCAGCTCCATGTCAGCGTCCGCATCACCAAAGCCTACGATGAGGTTCGACACGGCGGATTTCAGCGCATTGACAGAGCCGGAAATGGTGGCTTCCGCTTCTTTTGCGGTCGTACCGGCAATGTCCATGCTCTCCTGCATGACATGGATAGCTTCCACCACATCTGCGTAGGAGGAGATGTCATATTTGACGCCGGATATCTTCTCCGCATCGGCGAGCAGTCGCTCCATTTCCTGCTTTGTGCCGCCGTAGCCCAGCTTGAGGTTGTCGAGCATCGTGTAGTTCTGCTTGGCAAAACCCTGATAGGCATTCTGAATGGAGGACATATCCGTACCCATCTTATTGGCGTTGTCGGACATATCCGTAATCGCCATATCCGCATACTTTGCGGCTTTTTCTGTATCGCCGCCGAGAGACTGGATCAGGCTTGCGGAAAATCCCGTGACCGTCTCCATGTACTCGTTGGCGGAAAGACCGGCCGTTTTGTATGCGTTGGCGGCGTACCGCTGGATCTCCTGTGAGGAGTCCTTGAACAGAGTGTCAACACCGCCGACCAGCTGCTCGTAGTCCGCATAGGCGGCGATGACCTCTTTGCCGAGCTTCACGGCGGCGGCACCTGCGGCAACAGCTACGGCACCGAGTGCCACACCTACGGTTTTGAGAACCTTGCCGAAGCCTTCAAACTTACTGCCGGATTCCTCCGCAGCCTTGCCGCCCTCCTTGATGGCTTTCTCGTTCTCGTCCAGCTCACGGTTCATGTCGTTGAGGGCGGCTTCGGCATTGTTGAGCTGAATTTGCCAGTTCTGGGTGCGGCGGTCGTTCTCTCCAAAGGAGGTGGCGGCATTCTGCAGAGCCTTGCGAAGGGTGTCGATTTTGGTAGTCTGCTCATCGATCTCTTTTCGCAGCACCTTATTCCGTGCGGCGAGAGCCTCCACGGATTTGTCGTTCTTATCGAACTGAGAGGTGGCGAGCTTCATTTCGGAGCCGAGCACCTTGAAGGACTGGTTGATGTCCGCCAGTGCTTTTTTGAACTCTTTTTCACCCTCAAGACCGATCTTCAGTCCGAAACTGTCTGCCATTCGCCGTCACCTCCTTAAATGCCGTCCGGGATAATATCGTCAATGTAGTGTTCGTGAGCAGGAACAGCCTGCCCGTTATACTGTTTGTGGCACTCCCATAAGTCCAAAAGCAGACCAAACGGCATCAGCCACACCTCATCCTGGCTGAGATGCAGGTGGGCAAGGCCGTAATAAAGAAGCCGGGTAAACAGCTCCGCATCGGAGACCGTTACCCGACTTGCGCGTTTTTTGCGTCTTTCTCGCTTTCCACATTCCGCTTGGTGCCCTTGTAGAGCGCCTCCGTAATGGCGGTTTTGTATCCGGCGAGGTCGAGGGGCGTGGTCAGAAGCTCCACCACATCCTCCGTGAGCAGCTCCTTGGGATGCTCTTTATCCTTGAGGTTGTGAATGAGGATGCTCTGATTTGCCAGAAGCGTGATGAGCCACACGATCTCTCCGATGGCCATTTCAAAGTTCTCGGACTTCATCAGCTTCTCGCCGAGGTTTTCCAGCCCGCCGTAGCGACCGGCGATTTCCTTGGTGGCCTTGGTCGTGAGGAGCAGCGTGTACTCCTCGTCGCCGATGGTGATGACTGCAGTTCTCTCGTTATCCATTGTGTGTTACCTCCGTTAACCCTGTTTTTCGGGTGTCGTGGTATAGGTCGGCTCATAGACTTCCTTATACCAGTTCGTGATAGTCGCAGCGGTCACATCGCCCTCCAGTGCCTCCGCTTTCCACGGGTGCTTGCCGCCTGCGTCTGCTTTGTTGCGGCGCAGAATGGTGCCTTCAATGGTCGGCGTGGAGAAGGTAATGCTGTCGCCCTTGGTGGCAAGGTTCGTTGCCGGAATACCGAATTTCACTCGGTACAGCCAGTAATACTTGTACTTGCCGTTGGACTTCTTGGCGCGGAAGCCCACCGCCACAGGGTCGCCGCCGTCCTCGGATGCGGAAATGATCACCTTGTTTTTGTCGATGGTCGCACCTGTGAGGTCGGATGCCGCCGCAGAGCCGATATCATCAATGCCAAGGGAGAGTGTGCCGGATTTGAATTCCTTCACGATCTCCGAAGCGCCGTCATCGGCATAGAGCGTCGCTTCTGCCAGTTCCACCGAAAGGTCAGCGGAGATGGCTTTCGCAAGCTGCTCCGGCGTACCGTAGGTTGTTTCCTCACCGGCATCGTTCTCGGTGATTTTTGCGTAATACAGTCTGTCAAGACCGATGGTCGCCATAACTTATTCCTCCAGTTCGTAGATTTGCGCCACATCAATGGCGTAGTGATGATAGCCGGTTTCGGTCTCAAAGCCGATGTACCGGCGGTCGGTAATATAAAAGTTCGCGCCCAGCAAGGCACGGACAAGTGCATTTTTTAGTTTGGTGTAACTGCCCTTTGTGAAGAGGGACAGCCGTGCCTCCTGCGTTTCGCAGCCGGGGGTGTTGTCGGCGTGAAGATCAAAGCTGTCCGACAGCGGCGTAATCACCAAATAGGTGTCCGGTGCTTTGCCGGAGAACACACCCGTTTCCACTGGAACACCGCAATGCTCGGCGATGGTTTGTAAATCGGATAGAAGACTCACAGCTTTTCCACCTCCTCATCCAGTGCCTTGGTCATGGCATCGATGCATTCCTGCCGGGATGCCGTTTTCGCAGGCTTCAGAAACGGCTTTGCAGGCTGACCGTGCTTGCCGTATTCGAGAATGTTGGCAAGTTTGGCGTTGCTGCCGCCGTCCGAGCGAGGTTCGGCGAAACCGATCTTGATGTCGTGGTTGCCGTCCCGGTTCAGCTTGGAGGGAGAAAGGCCAAGCGCACCTTCCAGTTCGCCCGTGGTGCGGGATTTGAACTTTGTCCCTCTGCCAATAACGGAGGAGAGATTGCTCTTGACTTTTTTCAGCACCACCTCGCCACCGGCCTGCAGGACGGTATCCGCACTCTGTCCGACA
>OKRU01003107.1_pt1 | contig 13708 bp, 12 predicted proteins | sample 1601131 | NCBI WGS metagenome assembly OKRU01 (sample SAMEA3541558, study PRJEB24748) | human gut metagenome | biome: human gut; feature: human-associated habitat; material: faeces | place: China | collected 2012 | reverse complement strand
GCGGCAACGGCGAGTTTAAGTCACGTTCGACATCGATGCCAACGGCATCGTGAATGTCAGCGCCAAGGACCTGGGCACCGGCAACGCCCAGCACATCACCATCACCTCCTCCTCCAACATGAGCAAGGAGGATATTGAGAAGGCCGTCAAGGAGGCCGAGCAGTACGCCGCCGAGGACGCCAAGATCAAGGAGAAGGTGGAGGTCCGCAACCAGGCCGACCAGATGGTCTATCAGGCCGAGAAGACCCTGAACGAGGTGGGCGACAAGGTGCCCGAGAGCGAGAAGGAGCCTATCCGCGCCGGTGTCGAGAAGCTGAAGGAGACCCTGAAGGGCGAGGACACCGACGCCATCAAGGCGGCCACCGAGGAGCTGACCCAGCTGTTCTACAAGATGAGCGAGAAGCTGTACCAGCAGCAGGCGCCTCAGGGTGACCCCAACATGGGCGGTCAGCAGCCCGGCGGCGACCCCAACGGCGGTCAGCAGTACTACGACGCCGACTATAAGGTAGTCGACGATGATGACCAGAACAACAAGTAAGGCAAATATATCCCGCAATAAGGGGCAGGAAATACCTGTCCCTTGTTGTGGCGTTTAGGAAAAGCGCGCCTTTTGCGCCCTGCCATCGTCAGACCTCCTCGACGTACACGCGGTACGCCGTCGTCGGTCTGCCATCAGCAGGACGCAAAATCCATCGCTTTGCCGATGGAGTCGGCTCCGCAGGCAACAAGACTGGCAATAGGAGATTTATCCCATGGCACAGGAAAAACGAGATTATTATGAGGTCCTCGGCGTCAGCAAGGGCGCATCGGAGGACGAGATCAAAAGAGCATATAAAAAGCTGGCCCGAAAGTACCACCCGGACATGAACCCCGGTGACAAGGAGGCCGAGGAGAAGTTCAAGGAGGTCAACGAGGCCAACGAGGTGCTGTCCGACCCGGAGAAAAAGGCCCGGTACGACCAGTTCGGCTTCGCGGGCGTGGATCCCAGCTACGGCGCGGGCGCAGGCGGCGGCGCGTATGGCGGTGCGGGCGGCTTTGACTTCGGCGATCTGGGCGATATCTTCGGCAGCTTTTTCGGCGGCTTTGGCGGCCAACAGCGCCGTAACCCCAACGCGCCCCAGCGGGGCGAGAGCATCCGCGCCAGCGTGTCCGTGACGTTCAAAGAGGCGGCCTTCGGCTGCGAGAAGGACGTGACCGTGGAGCGCAGCGAGCAGTGCGCTACCTGCAAGGGCAGCGGCTGCCAGCCGGGGACCACGCCGGAGATCTGCCCCGACTGCCGCGGCAGCGGCCAGGTGCAGGTGCAGCAGCGGACGCCTATGGGCGTGTTTGCCACCAGCCGTCCCTGCCAGAAGTGCCACGGCACCGGCCGCATTATCCATCAGCCCTGTACCGACTGCGGCGGACAGGGTCGGGTGCGGAAACGCAAGACCATCAAGGTCAACATCCCCGCCGGCATCGACCACGGCCAGACCATCTCTCTGCGGGGCCAGGGCAACGCCGGCAAAAACGGCGGCAGCGCCGGCGACCTGCTGATCACCGTCATGGTGCAGCCGGACGAGACATTCCGCCGGGAGGGCGTGGACGTGTTCTGCGACGCGCCCATCACCTTCGCCCAGGCGGTGCTGGGCGCCACGCTGGAGATCCCCACCATTGACGGCAAGGTGAAATACGACCTGCCGGAGGGCACCCAGACGGGCACGGTGTTCCGGCTGCGGGGCAAGGGTATCCCGGTGCTGAACGGCAGAGGCCGCGGCGACCAGTATGTCACCGTGAACATAGAGACGCCGCGAAATCTGACGAAGGAGCAGAAGGAGGCCCTGCGGAGCTTCAGCGATATGCTGGGCGAGAGCAACTACGAAAAGCGCAAGAGCTTCTTTAAGAAGAAATGAGCAGGTGAAGGATGTATCTGGCGGACTATCATACCCACTCGGCCACGTCGCCGGACGGACAGCTGACGGTCAGTGAGCTGGCGGAAGCGGCGGTGCGGGCCGGGCTGGATGAGATCTGCGTGACGGACCACGTGGACACGGTGCTGTGGGGCGACCACCGGCCCCGGGAGCATTTCGACTGGTCGCGGCTGCTGCGGGAGCTGCCGGAGGCGCGGGAGACATATGCCGGGCGGCTGGTCATCCGGTTGGGGGCGGAGCTGGGCGAGGCGCCCATGGGCTTTGACCGGGCGGAGAAACTGCTGGGCGAGGCGCCAAAGCTGGACTTTGTTATAGGCTCCGTGCATATGGCAGGCGAAAAATTCAAACATTTTGACCTGTATTACATTGAAAAAAACAGCGAAACGTATTATCATAGAGTCATAGACAGCTACTTGGAGGACGTACTGCGTCTGGCGCGGTGGGGTAGGTTCAGCGTGCTGGGCCACCTGACGCTGCCGCTGCGGTACATGAATGAAAATCTGGGCGAGCAGATGACCTTCGACGGGCATTACGACCAGTGCCGGGAGATTTTCCGGGCACTGATCGAAAGCGGATGCGGCATCGAGTGCAACACCAACCGGGGTAACGTGCCCCTGCCGGACGCGCCGCTGTTGAAGCTGTACCGGGAGACGGGCGGCGAGATCATCACCATCGGCTCGGACGCGCACTCCGCCGAATATGTAGGCTGCCGCGTCCGGGAAACGCAGGCGCTGCTGCGGACGTGCGGGTTCCGGTATTTCTGCACGTTTGAGGGCGGAAAACCCACGTTCCGGAAGCTGTAAAACACAAAGGAGACGACCACTATGAAAATTGCCATCGCCTGCGACCACGGCGGCTACCTGCTGAAGCAGGACATCCTCATCTGGCTGGAGGAGAACGACATTGACTACGAGGATTTCGGGTGCTACTCCACCGAGAGCGTGGACTATCCCGTATTCGCTGAAAAGGCCGCCCGGGCGGTGGCCGCCGGGGAATGCGACAAGGGCATCGTGATTTGCACCACGGGTATCGGCGTTTCCATCGCCGCCAACAAGGTGAAGGGTATACGCTGCGCGCTGTGCACCGACTCTCTCCAGGCGGAGATGACGCGGCGGCACAACGACGCCAACATGATGGCGCTGGGTGCCGGCATCACCGGCGGCAATCTGGCCAAGCGGATGGTGGAGATTTTCCTGCACACGGAGTTTGAAGGTGGACGTCACGCCCGGCGTGTGGCGCTGCTGGACGCGATACAGTAAACAGGAAAACGTATTTGTGAGGTAAACGCCTATGGCAACAAAGGGATACAACAGCTACCGTGGCCGAATGTCCGGCGGAAAGATCGTGCTGATCGTGGTGCTGGCGCTGGTGCTGGTGGGCGCGCTGGCCTATCTGGCATTGCAGAATTACGTGGTATACGACGAGGCGGGCAACGCCACCATCGACCTTCCCTTTTTCCACAGGAAGGACGACCGTGATGACAAAACGGATGACAGCACCGTCAACGGCACCGGAAACCGGGATGACATCGTGGACACGGTGGTGCCGGAGCATCCCCATGTGAAGGTGGCGGCGCTGCACGGCACGCGGCTGCCGGACGACTGCCTGTGGTGGGGCGCGGACTACATCATGAACACGCTGGCACCGGAGGACCTGGTGCTGGCGGTAAAGCGTACCACCGGCGGCATCACCTACGCCACGGACGTGGAGACGCCGCAGGGCGTGGTGGTGGAGACGGGACGGCCCATCGAATGTCTGCGTACACTACTGAGCAGCGGACGGTACACCGTGGGGCACATCGTGTGCTTCCGGGACAGCGCCTACGCCCGGAGCGTGCCGGAAACGGCGCTGGTCCGGGAGGACGGGCAGCTGTGGTACGACGCGGAGGGGCAGGCCTGGCTGGACCCCACCGACCCGCAGGTGCTGCAATACATCACCGCGCTGGTGAAGGAGTGCGGCGAGCTGGGCTTTAAGGAGGTCCTGCTGGACCAGTTCTGCTACCCGGCGGATACGACGGGCGTTGCCAACACGGCGGCGGACCCGGCGCAGGTGCTGGCCGACTTTGCCGAAAATCTGCGGTCGGCACTGCCGGAGGGCACAGCCCTGTCGGTGGTCGTGCGGAACACGGCGGACCTGGACATCGCGCAGATGGCGGAGCTGTTCGACCGGCTGTATGTGCCGTCGGCGGACACACTGGCCGCGGTAAAGGCCGCACTGCCGGAGGGCTATGACCCGGAGACGCGGGTGGTGGTCATGACGGCAGAGGCGCCGCAAAGCGGAAGCTATGTGATCGTAAGCTGAACAAAAAAAGAAGCACCCGGGCGGGTGCTTCTTTTTTTTGCCTGATTTATTCCTGAGGCGGTGTGCTGTCGGCCGGGGCACTGTCCTTGGGGGCGGAGCAGTGGGGGCAGACACCGTTCTCCAGCTTGGCACCGCACTGGCCGCAGAAATTGGCGGGCTGGCTCTGTGCCGCCTGTGCCGCAGCTTGTGCCGCCTGTGCCGCTTCACGGCGCTGGCGGAGAGCCTCCTTCATCTCCTGCATATTCGGGGCGGCGAACACGTCGCCGCTGCCGTTGCCGGTCTGATCGGCCAGCTTGTGGTTGATGGAGATGACGTTCTTCAGCAGCAGGATGGCCATCATCATCAATTCATAGCTGAGGCGGATCGCAATGGGCCCCAGGATGATGATCAGCAGACCATAGCCGCCCATCCAGATGCGGTCGCCGGTCCAGTAGTTGTACTCGGTGCGGAAGAGCATGAGCACGCCGAAGATGATAACGGCGGCGGTGTTGAAGATGTACAGGGCCTGAAGGATCTTTTCCACCATCAGGTACTTGAAGTTGCAGGTATCGTGGAGGAACTTGCCAAAGGCGCCCAGCTTCTCCCGCTTCTTCTCCGGGACCACATAGATGAAGGCCAGGACAGTGGCGACGAGGGCCAGGACACCGGCGATAATGAGCATGGTGGTAGGCAGCATGATTTCTCTCTCCTTTTTATATGTGATATCCTCAATATATCGGGAAACCGGGCTATTGTCAAGGCAAAAACGTCCCGCGGCGAGAGCCGCGGGACATTTCGTTTTCTCGGTTGATCAGTTGTTGTCCTCGGGACGGGGCCGGCGGTACTCCTGGGCCTTTTCCTCGCCCTTCAGGACGCGCAGGGCACCCTGGGCCAGGGCCAGCAGCTCGTCTTCACCGGGATAGACGGTGATGGGAGCGATCCAGCCGACCATCTCGGAGATGGCGTCCACGGTCTCCTTGCCGTAGGCGATGCCGCCGGTGAGGATGATCTGGTCCACCTTGCCGTGCATGACGGCGGCCATGGCGCCGATCTCCTTGCCGATCTGGTAGTGGAAGGCATCCACCACGCCGGCGATCTTCTTATCGTGCTCGGCCTGCGCCAGCAGATAGCGCATATCGTTGGAGCCGGTGTAGGCCACCAGACCGCCGCGGCCGGAGAGCATGCGGTGCATCTCGCTTTCGGTGTACTTGCCGGAGAAGCACTGCTTCACCAGCTGACCGGTGGGCAGGCTGCCGGAGCGCTCGGGAGAGAAGGGACCCTCGCCGTCCAGCGCGTTCTGGGTGTCCACCACGCTGCCCTTCATGTGAGCGCCGATGGAAACGCCGCCGCCCATGTGGCAGACGATGAGGTTCAGATCCTCATACTTCTTGCCCTGCTCCTTGGCGAAGCGCTTGGCCACGGCCTTCTGGTTCAGAGCGTGGAAAATGCTGACGCGCTGGAACAGGGGGTGGCCGGCATAGCGGGCCACGTCTGTCATTTCATCGATGACCACAGGGTCGACGATGTAGGAGGGGATGCCCAGCTCGTCGCCGATCTCGCGGGCGATCAGGCCGCCCAGATTGGAGGCGTGCTGTCCCTGCACGCCGATGGTGCAGTCCTTGACCATGTTGTCGTTGACAGCGTATGTACCGCCGCGAATGGGGCGCAGCAGACCGCCGCGGCCGGAGACGGCGGAGAGGGTGCGGGCGTCGAAGCCCTGCTCGCGCAGCGCCTTCATTACCAGGTCGCGGCGCCAGTCCTTCTGGGCGGGGATAGTGTTGAACTGGGCGATCTCCTCCGCACTGTGGCGCAGGGTCTTGTCGAAGAGAAGCTGCTCATCCTCATAGACACCGATCTTGGTGGAGGTGGAGCCGGGATTGACTACAAGAATTCTGTAAGACACGTTTGTTTTCCTCCTATGCTCTTTTGTTCCGCGGCACAGCGGGTAAAATCAACATTCCTTATTATACAGAATATGATGCCGTCTGTAAATGGGTTTTTACGCAAAAATACGGTATTTTACATACGGGTCTGATTGACAAAGCGCATAGTGTGGGCTAAAATAATATATGTGAGTTTATACCGTTCTTCCATTCGGAACGGGGAAAAGGAGAACTATCCTATGGAGAAGAAGACGTTTTATATCACCACGCCCATCTACTACCCCTCGGACAAGCTGCACATCGGCCACAGCTACTGCACCGTGGCTACCGACGCCATCGCGCGTTACAAGCGTTTGCAGGGCTATGACGTCATGTTCCTGACCGGCACCGACGAGCACGGCCAGAAGATTGAGACGAAGGCCAAGGAGGCCGGCATGACGCCCCAGGCGTTCGTGGATCACATCGTGGAGGGCGAGAAGGGCATTCTGGACCTGTGGAAGCTGATGAACATCAGCAACGACCGGTTTATCCGCACCACCGATGACTATCACTGCGCCGCCGTGCAAAAGATCTTCAAGACCATGTACGAGAAGGGCGACATCTATAAGGGCACCTACAAGGGTAAGTACTGCACCCCCTGCGAGAGCTTCTGGACCGAGAGCCAGCTGGTGGACGGCAAGTGCCCCGACTGCGGCCGCGAGGTGAAGGACGCGGAGGAGGAGGCCTATTTCTTCCGGCTGAGCAAGTACGCCGACCGGATACAGCATCTGCTGGAGGATACGGACTTCCTGCAGCCCCGCACCCGCGTCAACGAGATGGTCAACAACTTCATCAAGCCCGGCCTGGAGGACCTGTGCGTCAGCCGCACCAGCTTCAGCTGGGGTATTCCCGTGGACTTTGATCCCGGCCACGTGGTGTATGTGTGGGTGGACGCGCTGTTCAACTACTGCACCGCCCTGGGCTTTGACAACGATAAATATGACGACTACGACAAGTACTGGCCCGCCGATTACCACATCGTGGGCAAGGAGATCGTGCGCTTCCACAGCATCATCTGGCCCGCCATGCTGATGAGCATGGGTATGCCTCTGCCCAAGCATGTGTACGGTCACGGATGGCTGGTCATCGACGGCGGCAAAATGTCCAAGTCCAAGGGCAACGTCGTCGATCCCTACGCCCTGTCCGAGATGTTCGGCGTGGACGCCCTGCGGTTCTTCCTGCTGCGGACGTTTCCCTTCGGCAGCGACGGCAACTTCAGCAACGAGCTGCTGATCGGCACCATCAACACCGACCTGGCCAACAAGCTGGGCAACCTGGTCAGCCGCACCACCGGCATGGCGGAAAAGTACTTCGGCGGCAAGCTGCCCGTACAGCGGGAGGACGCTCCGGAGGACTGCGAGCTGAAGAAGATGGCCTGCGCGCTGCGTGACCGCTATCAGGCGGAGATGGACAAGCTGCAGCTGCAGAACGGACTGGACGAGGTGTTCAAGGTCATCGACCGGGCCAACAAGTATATCGACGAGACGGCCCCCTGGGCGCTGGGCAAGGATGAGAACAAGCGCGAGCGCCTGGCCGCCGTGCTGTACAACCTGCTGGAGACCATCCGCATCTGCACGACCCTGCTGCTGCCGGTCATGCCCGACACCTGCGATAAGATATTTGCCAAGCTGGGCGCGGACGAGGCCTGCCGCAGCTGGGACAACGCCAACGTGTGGGGCGTGCTGCCTGCGGGCGCGCAGATCAGCAAGGGTGAGAACCTGTTTCCCCGTATCGATGTGGACGAAGCCCTGGCCAAGCTGAACGAGCTGCAGGAGCAGCAGAAGAAGGCCGCCCTGCCGGCCGTGGAGCTGGAGCCCTATGTGGAGGACGAGGTGGACTTCGATACGTTTCTGAAGTCCGATTTCCGCGCCGTGAAGATCAAGAACTGCGAGGCGGTGAAGAAGAGCGACAAGCTGCTGAAGTTCACCCTGGACGACGGCAGCGGCACGGACCGCATCATCCTCTCCGGCATCCACCAGTACTATGAGCCGGAGCAGCTGATTGGCAAGACGGCCATCGCCATCCTGAACCTGCCGCCGCGGAAGATGATGGGAATTCCCTCCTGCGGCATGCTGATCTCCGCCGTGCACAAGGAGAAGGGTGAGGAGAAGCTGCACCTGATGCTGATCGACGACAGCGTCCCCGCCGGCGCCAAGCTGTGCTGACAAAAAGTGACCGAAGGAGCACCCCGCCAGGGGTGCTCCTTTTTACTATATAATATACTTCGTAAGAATTTTGAAAGGAAGCGTCATATCCTGCTTCAAAAGGGTAGTTAATGTGTGAAGAAGGCGAAAGGAGGTACGTCGCCCCATGGAGGACCAACAGATCATACGCCTGTTTTTTGAGCGCTCGGAGCAGGCGATCACCGAGCTGTCACGGAAGTACGGCGCACTGTGCTTCCAAATCGCCGACAACACTCTGGATGACCCGCAGGACGCGGAGGAATGCGTCAACGACGCCTGGCTCGGCGCGTGGAACAGCATTCCCCCGCAGCGCCCCGACCCGCTGAGAGCCTACGTCTGCCGCATTGTCCGCAACCTTTCTTTGAAAAAGCTGCGGGCCAATTCCGCGCTGAAGCGGAGCAGCCGGTTTGAGGTCTCGCTATCCGAACTGGAGGACTGTATTTCCGCCCATTCCCTCGACGAGCAGCTTGCCGCAGGCGAGCTGTCCGCGCAGATCAATGCGTTTCTCGCTGCCCTGCGCCGGGATGACCGGGTCATGTTCGTCAGGCGGTACTGGTTCGCGCAGCCGTTGTCCGAGATCGCGGACGCCTTCGGCACCACTGAAAACAACGTATCTGTCCGGCTGGGCAGAATTCGCAGGAAATTACATATGTACCTGGAACGTAAGGAGGTAACCCTATGATGGAGCACAACACCGAAAAGCTGCTCTCCGCCATCGGAGACGTGGATACGGCGTATCTGGAGGAGGCCCTTGATTTTGATGCCGCGAACGCGGGCCGGAAACGGGCTGCCCGCTTCCCTAAATTATCCGCCGCGTGCGTGGCGGTGCTGGTCATACTGGGCGTATCCGTGACCGCCTTTGCCGTCAGCAGACTGCCGCTGTCATGGCGCGACATCTTCTCTCCCGATCAGACCGTCATCGGTGACGATGACGAGGTTCCGGTGGTCTCCCAACAGCAACCCACGGCAGCTGCGGAGGAGCTGCACATCCGTGTGGAAAAGGTGATCTCGGACGAGCGCACCCTGTATCTTCTCTATTCTGTGAAGGCCAACGAGGGGGCTGTGCTGGATCAGAGCGGCCAATTCGCCGACTTTGAGCTGTACTTCCCCGGCAAGATGATGTCCGGCGCGTATGTGTCGTCCTTCCTCCCGCGGAAGGAGGGCGTGCCGGAGAACGAGCTGGAGGGCGTCGTACACGCCGACTGGCAGCCGGGTGACAGCGCCAACGGTCTGGTGATGACCTTCGCCAACTGGCAGGAGAAACGGTGGTTCGACGACGAGACGATCGACTTCAACGTGGCGGAGATGGTGGAAAACGCCGGGAAAAACGCCAGACTGCCCCGGTGCCAGGAGCGTTCTCGCAACGGAACGGTGCGGTATTACTGGCAGCCGGGGGATGCGGATGTGCAGCTGCCCTGCGGCGCGTCCATCTGCAACGCCGGGTGGGAGGACGGCACTCTCCATCTGGTGATGAAAGAACCGCTGGGCTCGGATGAATGGTCCGCGTCCTGGGAGAAGAACTGGTATTTCCTGGACACGCGGACGGACACGGTCATCTACCCGGAGTCCCACTGTCATTTCGGACAGCCCGACGAGTTTGACCCGGATGCCACGGATGCCGACTGGCGGTACTTTTGGCGGGATGTGGCTGTTGACAAGGAAGCGCTCCCCTATTTGGAACTGCACTGGGGCGGAAAGGAGATCACCACCACCGTGCTGCCAGGGGACTGGCGGGTCACGCTGGAAGGCACGCCGGTCACCATTGAAAGCGAGGTGCTGGCGGAGAGCGTTTCCCTCTCCTATGGCGGGGAGGTGCTCACGGCGGAGAAAATCGAATGCTCCAAGCTGTCCATGGCGGTATATTTTGCCGACTATGTTGATTCTACTACGGGTATTCTTGGCAAGTTCGAGATATTTGATGCAAACGGCGATACTATCCCGTGCCAATGGAGCTTTATCGCAGATCAAACCGACGATAGCTGCATGATCTGGACGCGGTTCGATGAGCCCATTGAGCCGGAGCGCATCTGCAAGCTGACGTTCAACGGAGAGACTGTGTTTGCGCGCTGACGGTTCCGCGCAGTCCGCTTCGGAAACGGCAGAACAAAAGAGGGGTGGTCACACCCCTCTTTTGTCGTCTGCTATCGTCCGGGACGGCGCGGAGGCCGCCGCATCGGCGGAATGCCGAATTCTCCCGCGCTGTCTTGCAAGGCGCCGCCCGTTTTGCTATAATGAAAAAAATATCATGGATGGCAAGGAGGGACAGGCTGTGGGCGACGGCTATTTTCTGCTGACAAATCTGCTTTCTGAGGACGAGAAACGGGTGATCACCAGCATCACGGCACATATCGAGCGCGGCGAGAAGCGCGTGGGTATCCAGCAGATCGCCAACGAGAACTTTCTCTCCACCACCACCATCGTCAAGATGTGCAAGCGGCTGGGCTTTGACGGATACAGCGAGCTGTACTACTACCTCAGCCGCCAGTTCAACTCCCACGGCCAGGACCGCAGCGCGGAGAATATCAAGAGCCTGATCGACAATTATTCCGACGAGCTGCTGGACCGGTTCTGCGGCCTGCTGGACCAGTCGCGCCGGGCCAAGCTGTTCACCACCGGCGAAGGCTTTTCCAACATTGTGGGCGCCTATATCGCCCAACGGCTGTCCATCTGCGGCTTTATGGTGTTCAACAACGTCCATTTCTATGACTATATGCTGTTCCGCGACGCGCACCACCTGTCCGACGCGGCGGAGGCCCCGCCGGTGATGTTCGCCGTCAGTCAGAGCGGCGAGACGGAGCCGGTGCTGAACGACGTGCGTCACGCCCGGCAGAACGGCCACAGGATCGTCACGTTCACCAAGCGGAGCGACTCTACCCTGGCGCAGATGTCGGACATCGTGTTTGTGGTGGACGGCTCGCGGCAGACGCTGGCCGGCAGCCTGCCCAACAGCTTTTTCGGCCATGTGATACTGGCGTTCGAGGAGCTGGTGGCGTTCTACTTCGGGCGGGAGAGGGACGCCTGAGATATTACTTTTTTTACCAAATCGGAAAATTTTTCTCTATAAAGGTGTGCTATACTGTGAGACGGTATGGTGCGCCTTTTGCTGTGCCATGCCGCTGTACACGTCCCGGAGAACTACTCCGGGCAAGGGAACAACACTTTATGGAGGAAAAAAGAATGAAAAAGTTTTTTGCTCTGCTGCTGGCGCTGGTCATGGCGCTCGGCCTGCTGGCCGGCTGCGGTGACAAGACCGATGGCGACAATACCGGCGACACCGACGGCGCGAAGAAGATCGAGACCCTGAAGGTCGCGTTCGTGCCCTCCCGCGAGCCGGAGGAGATCATTACCGTTACCGAGCCCCTGAAGCAGATGCTGAAGGACGAGCTGGCCAAGCAGGGCTACGAGGTGGGCGACGTGGAGATCACTGTCGGCACCACCTATGAGGCCGTGGGCGAGGGCCTTGAGGCCGGCACCATCGACGTGGGTCTGATCCCCGGCGGCACCTATGTGCTGTATGACGACGGCGCCGAGGTCATTCTGACCGCTACCCGCGACGGCTTGAGCAAGGACTCCGACAACGCCAAGGACTGGAATGACGGCCAGCCCACCGAGGCTTCCGACAAGCAGGCCGTTTCCTACCGCGCCCTGTTCATCGCCGGCCCCTCTGACAAGGGCCAGGAGCTGGTGAAGAAGGTCAACGCCGGCGAAGAACTGACCTGGGAGGACCTGGACAGCGCCAACTGGAGCGTCATGGGCACCTCTTCCCCCGCCGGCTACATCTATCCCGCCCTGTGGCTGCAGGATCACTACGGCAAGGGCATCTCTGACCTGAAGAGCGCCGTGCAGTCCGACTCCTACGCCAGCGCCTTTGCCCGTCTGGCCTCCGGCCAGGTGGACGTGCTGGTGACCTATGCCGATGCCCGCCGCGACTATGCGGAGCGTTGGAACACCGAGTTCGGCCGTGAGGGCTCCATCTGGGAGGAGACCGGCGTGATCGGCGTGACCGCCCCCATCTACAACGACACCATCTCCGTCAGCAAGAACTCCGAGATCATGGATGCCGACCTGATCGCCGCCCTGCAGCAGGCGTTCATCAACATCGGCAACACCGATGCCGGTAAGGAAGTCATCGCTATCTACAGCCACAACGGCTATCAGGTGGCACAGGCTTCCGATTACGACAACGAGCGCGCCGCGCAGAAGCTCATCCAGGAGCTGTCTGCCGCCAACTAAAGCACTTTCCCAAGCGCGGGGAGGACTGCACAGCCATGACCTTCCGCTGTGCAGCCCTCCCCGTGTGCTATTTCAGGAAAAGAGGAGACCATATGATCATTTTCGACCATGTATCCAAGGTGTATCCCAACGGCACGGTGGGTCTGGACGACGTGGACCTGACCATTCAGGACGGCGAGTTTGTGGCCATCATCGGCCGTTCCGGCGCGGGCAAGTCCACGCTGCTGCGCTCCGTGAACCGGATGCACCAGATCACCTCCGGCACGCTGACGGTGAACGGCACCGACGTCAGCACCCTGTCGGGCAAGAGCCTGCGCCGGTTCCGCCGGGGCATCGGTATGGTGTTCCAGTCCTTCAATCTGGTGACCCGCACCACCGTCATCAAGAACGTGCTGTCCGCCTGCGTGCCGGATATGCCCTTCTGGCGGGTGCTGCTGGGCGCCTTCCGAAAGGCGGACAAGATCAAGGCGCTGGAATCGCTGGATAAGGCGCTGGAACTAATTAAAAAGATGGAGAACAGCGAGGCGGAGGTGGCAACGACCCATGTCAACCGGGCGCTATCCTTGATGGCGCTGGGACGGCTGGATGAGGCAGACGAGGAGTTAAAGGAAAGCCTGACCTTTTATGCGTCCCCGGAGGGCGTGCAGTCGGGACACTTTGGTTCGGCGCTGGCAGCAGCCGGGGAGCTGGCATGGCGGCGCGGCAATTATGATCAGGCGATCGGGCTGCTGGAAAAAGCGCTGATGGTAACGCAGTCCCGGTTTGGCGAGAGCGATGCGTGCGCGGTGATCCGCCAGAATCTGGAGATGATCAAAAAAGAAAAGGAAGAAACCCTTTTAAAATGTCTCTCCCTTCTTAAATAGATTATTTAATAATGACTTTCTGCAAAAGCTTATCCACTTTTATCAAATAAATACCCGAATGATCTATCTGTATCATTTCCATATCTTTTGCTTTATGAATAACTGTTTGGCATACGCCCTGTAAGTTATATACGGAGATCATTTTTTCTTGTGCATTTTCTATCCAAAGAGAAGAGCCTTCTACTCTTATGCAAATATTGGTGGAAGTTGATATGTCTTCAATACCTGTAGGCGTTGTAGAAAATGTCCCTATTTGTTCGGATAGGGTTTTATTAGATTTATCATTTGCAATTAAGCTATAATAATAGGTAACTTCCGGT
>OKRU01003104.1_pt1 | contig 13714 bp, 10 predicted proteins | sample 1601131 | NCBI WGS metagenome assembly OKRU01 (sample SAMEA3541558, study PRJEB24748) | human gut metagenome | biome: human gut; feature: human-associated habitat; material: faeces | place: China | collected 2012 | reverse complement strand
TGAACAATCCGGTAATAAAAGTGACGACGGTGATTTTTCAAAGGGTCTTCTATCCGTTTTACAACCGGCTTATTTACCGATCAACTTCTTCACCTCTTCATATACCGTCTGGCCGTTGTAACCGAACTTCTCGTCGAGGACCTTGTAGGGTGCCGAATAACCGAAGTGATCCAGACCGTGAATCATACCGTTTTCACCTACCAGTCCCAGCAATGTCACGGGCAGACCCGACGTAAGGCCGTAACGCACCACACCCTGTGGCAGAACGGTCTGCTGATAGGATTTGGGCTGGTCGCGGAAAAGTCCTTCGCTCGGCACGCTCACGATACGGACCGCGATTCCCTCCTTCGAAAGCAACTCGGCACCTTCGACCAGCGTAGCGACTTCGGAACCCGAAGCGAGCATCACCACAGCCGGTTTGGCGGCATCGACTACGATATAGGCGCCTTTCGAAAGCTGGGCAGCCTCCTCACGGCGGCTGTGATTGAGTGCGGGCAGATTCTTAATATTTTGCCGCGACAGGATCAGCGCGACGGGACGATGCTCCTCGATCGCCAATTTCCAAGCTGTAACGGTTTCCTCGCCGTCGGCCGGACGCAGCACCAACATAGAACGCTCCCCCCGGTGATTCTTCAAATGTTCCATCAGACGGATCTGAGCCTCGTGCTCGACGGGCTGGTGCGTCGGACCGTCCTCGCCCACACGGAACGAGTCGTGCGTCCAGATATAGATTACATGCAGGTGCATCAGGGCAGCCAGACGCACGGCGGGTTTCATATAGTCCGAGAAGACGAAGAACGTACCGCACGCCGGAATCACGCCCCCATGCAGCGCCATACCGTTGGCGATGCAGGCCATCGTCAGCTCCGAAACGCCTGCCTGGAAAAACTTGCCCGAAAAATCACCCTTCGAGAAGGCTTTGGTTTTCTTGAGGTAGCCGTCCGTCTTGTCCGAATTGCAGAGGTCGGCCGAGGCGACGATCATATTTTCGATCCGCTCCGCATAGAAGGAGAGCACCGAAGCCGAGGCGGCGCGGGTCGCACCGTCGGGTTTGATCTCGAGTCCCTTGTAGTCCATCTCCGGCACCTTACCCGAGAGGAAAAGATCGAGTTTGCGGGAGAGCTCCTTGTGCTCGGAACGCCACGTCTTCTCCCTCTCGCGCTGCGTGCGCACCCATTCACGAAGCTCTTCGCGGCGGGCGTCGAACACCTTGCCGCTCTCGGAGAAGATCTTGAACGGATCCTCCGCATCGCCGCCCAGGTTGCGGACGGTAGCGGCGAAATCGGCTCCGGCAGCCGTCAGCGGCTGACCGTGCGTCGAAACCTTGTCCTCGAAGCTCGATCCGTCGGCCGCAACCGCACCCTTGCCCATGACCGTACGGCCGATGATAAGCGTCGGACGCTCCTTTTCGGCATTGGCAGCGGTAAGAGCTTCGCGGATCTGCTCTACGTCATGGCCGTCGATGGTGATGACGTTCCAGCCCCACGCCTCGTATTTCATCGCTACGTTCTCGGTATCCACCTCATCGACCTTGGTCGAAAGCTGAACGTTGTTCGAGTCGTAGTACATGATCAGATTGTTCATCCCCAAGTGGCCGGCGATGCGGCCCACGCCCTGCGACACCTCCTCCTCGATACCGCCGTCGGAGATGTAGGCATAGGTCTTGTGGGACTGCCACTCCCCGAAACGAGCCGCGAGGAACCGCTCGGCGATCGCGGCGCCCAGCGCCATGGCATGCCCCTGGCCCAGAGGACCCGACGTATTCTCCACACCGTGCAGCACGTCCACTTCGGGATGGCCCGGCGTGACGCTGCCCCACTGCCGCAGGTTACGCAAATCCTCCACCGTATAGGTTCCGGCCAGCGCGAGAGTCGAGTAGAGCATCGGCGACATGTGTCCCGGATCGAGGAAGAAACGGTCCCGGAAAGGATAATCCATCTGATCCGGATCGTAGCGGAGGAATTCGGTGTAAAGTACTGCCATGAAGTCCGCGCCGCCCATTGCGCCGCCGGGATGTCCCGATTTGGCTTTCTCGACCATCGCTGCAGACAGGATACGGATGTTGTCTGCAACGCGCGTGAGTTCGGATTTAGTAACCATAAGAGATTGTATGCTTTTATATTTTTTATGTATTGGCCTCACAGCCCGGGCCGACATTCGGCGCCCATCCCGGACGAATCGGCCGAATATGCACAACTCGGCCCGTTACCGGCAGAAAATATATGGAAACGAAGGACGAAGCCGAAGATCTTCCTTCTTTCCTCATTCTGCTCGTTCGGATCGAACGAGCGCGACTGCACACCGGTCCCCCGCCGCAGTCCCGCGTTCGGTGGTACAAATTTAATACAAATCCGGTCTATCCGACCTGCTTGAGCGCCAAAAATTTCTTCTTTTCGAACTTTTCCCGGGCATAAGGCAAGGTCACTTCGAAGCGACGCTCTCCCGAAGAGGGGATATCGAACATCGTGTCCATCATGATCGCTTCGCAGATCGAACGCAATCCCCGGGCACCGAGCCGGTACTCGATGGCTTTATCGACGATATAGTCCAACACCTCGTCGTCGAACACGAGCTTCACGCCGTCCATCTCGAACAGCTTTTCATACTGCTTGATGATGGCATTTTTGGGCTGCGTGAGGATCGAACGCAGGGCCTCGCGGCCGAGCGGCTCCATATAGGTCAGCACCGGCAGGCGGCCCACCAGTTCGGGAATCAGACCGAACGACCTGAGGTCCTGCGGCATAAGGTATTGCATGAGGTTGTTGCGGTCCACGGAATCGGCATTCATCCGTCCGTAACCCATCGCCCGGGTGTTGAGCCGCTGGGCGATCTTCTTCTCGATGCCGTCGAACGCTCCGCCGCAGATGAACAGAATGTTGCGCGTATCGACCTGCACGAACTGCTGCTCGGGATGCTTGCGCCCGCCCTGGGGCGGAACATTGACCACCGTGCCTTCCAGAATCTTCAGCAAAGCCTGCTGCACTCCTTCACCCGATACGTCGCGCGTAAGCGACGGATTGTCGCTCTTGCGGGCGATCTTGTCGATTTCGTCGATGAAGACAATTCCCCGCTGGGCCAGCTCCACGTCGTAGGAAGCCACCTGCAACAGCCGCGAGAGAATACTCTCGACATCCTCGCCCACGTATCCCGCCTCGGTAAGTACCGTAGCGTCCACGATGGTGAAGGGCACGTTCAGCAATTTGGCGATCGTGCGGGCCATCAGCGTCTTGCCGGTACCCGTCGGGCCGACCAGCAGAATGTTCGACTTGTCGAGCTCCACTTCGCTCGCCTCGCCCGAAGCATGCAGCAGCCGCTTGTAGTGATTATATACGGCCACCGACATATAGCGTTTGGCATCGTCCTGCCCGATCACGTACTGATCCAGAAACTCCTTGATTTCATTGGGCTTGAGCAAATCCTCGAATTTCAACGAAGTATTCTTTTGCTCCTTGCGACGGGATGCGGCTTCGTCATGCAGCACATCGTTTTCGATGAGCATCTGGTATCCTTTCGCAATACATTTGCTGCAAATATTGCAACCCTTGGACGAACTCAACAGGATCGCACCGTCGCGGCGTTTGGCCCCGCAGAACGAACACGCATCGCTCTCGTTGCCGTAAAGGTCTTCTCCGTAATTTTTAGCCATAGGTCTTTAGTTTTCCTTCGAATTTCGTTCTCGTTCCCGGTCGAACTTTCGGACGAGCCTCTGCCGGGATAAAGTCGAAAACAAACTCCCGTCATCATCTCTACCCGGCCGTCGATCGGCCTCGTTCCGACGTCGCACACCGGAAATATCGAACCGGGTTCTTCATTTATTCCGCTCGGCCTATCGAGCGCCCCGCTCTGCCTCCGCTGATCGGAAACGATGCATTTTCTCTCCCGAAATCGACCGTCCCCTGCAGATTGAAACAGAAATATTATCCCCGCTTGGTCAGCACCTCGTCGATCAGCCCGTACTCCTTGGCCTCCCGGGCCGACAGCCAATAATCGCGGTCGGCATCCTTTTCGATCTTCTCGATCGGAGCGCCCGAATGGGCCGCAATGATCTCGTACAGCTCCTGCTTGGTCTTGCGGATCTCGCGGGCCGTGATCTCGATATCCGACGCCTGCCCCTGGGCCCCGCCCAGCGGCTGATGGATCATCACCCGCGAATGAGGCAGCGCCGAGCGCTTGCCCGCAGCACCGGCGGTCAGCAGCACGGCCCCCATCGAAGCGGCCAGCCCCGTGCAGATGGTCGCCACATCGGGCTGCACCAGTTGCATCGTATCGTAGATTCCCAGACCGGCCGTCACCGATCCGCCCGGGGAATTGATGTAAATCTGAATGTCCTTTTCCGGATCGGCCGACTCCAGGAACAGCAGCTGCGCCTGGATGATATTGGCTGCATCGTCGTAGATCGGAGCCCCCAGAAAGATGATGCGATCCATCATCAAACGCGAAAAGACGTCCATCGTCGCCACGTTCAACTGGCGCTCCTCGATGATCGTCGGCGACACGTAGGCCGCGTACTGCGAGCGGAAATCATGCAGTTTCAGACTATTGATACCGCAATGCCGGGTGGCGTATTTTTCAAATTCATTCATAACCGAACAGTTTGCAAGTTAATAAAAACATCGGAAGCCGGTTCAAAAATTTTTCCGCGACTTGCCTCCGGTCCTCCTCGATTTCCCGTATCGGACCCACGCACGGTGCAGGCGAATCCGACAAAAAAAGAGGAAGAGAAACAAAAAACAGAATACGACTACTTAAACAGACTTTGAGGGAGTGATTGCAAAAATCAAACCCTCAAAGCTCTGATCGGATACCAATTTTCCGCTGTTTCTTAAATCTCCTTGGCCAGTTTTGCGAACTCCTCGGCAGAAACGGCCTTTTCGGTCACCTTGATCTTGGATTTCACGTCCTCGACCACCTTCATCTCATACAGCTTCTCGTAGATCTTCTGTCCCTGCTCACGGTCCTCGAGAATCTTCTTGGCGTAATTGGCCAGCATATCTTCCGGAGCCGTCGGCAGTCCGTATTGAGCGAACTGAGCCTGTGCCAACGCCTTGGCCTCTGCAGTAGCCTCCTCGGGAGTTACCGTGAGGTTATCCTGCTTGATGAAATATTTCTGGAGGTAATTCCAGGTGAACAATTTCACGAAAGCGTCGAAATCCTTCTCTATCTCCTCCTTGGTGAACTTGCCTTCGTTGATGACGTACAACCAGCGCTTGAGGAACTCGACCGGCATGGTCAACCCGGCTTTCTTCAGCAGGAAATCGCGCAACTGCAACGTAAAGAGATAGTCGCTCTCGCGGCGCAGCTCCTTCGAAATTTCGGCATCGACGAACGCCTCGAACTCCTCGGCGGTTTTGACGTTGCCCGCAGGGAAAGCCATCTTGAAGAACTCCTCGTTCAGCTCCGGCTCCACGAATTTGCGGATCTTGGTGATTTCGAGCGAAAATTCGGGTTTGATACCCTCCAATTCGTTCTCCTTGACCTGCAATACGGCGGCACGTTGCGCCGGAGTCTTGTAAAGTTCATTGACATCGACCTGCGTCTTGAACCCGACCTTCTTGCCGATGAAAGGCTTGCGCTCCTCCTCGTTCATCGAAATCAGTCCGACGTAAGCGCCCTCGATCTTCATATCGCCGTTGTCGAGCGTCACCTCCAGCGCTTCGTCCGCCGTCACCTTGTCGGTATCCACCAGACGGCCGAAACGACGCAGGAAATTGCTGCGGTAATCGTCGTGCATCTTCTTATCGACCTTGATCGTGTAGTAGGTCATCTTATCTTTCGCCGACAGCTCGAGTTTCACCTCGGGAGCTTCGCCGATCTCGAAGATGAATTCAAATTCGGTCCCGTTCTCGAAATCGAAGTCGCCCTGCTCCTCCGAAGGGATCACGTCACCGACATAATCGATCTTCTGCTCCTGCAGATAGTTGAACGCTGCTTCCGAAGCCTGGCGGTAAGCCTGCTCCGCAAGCACGCCCTTGCCGTACATCTTCTTGATCACGCCCATCGGCACCATACCGGGACGGAAGCCCGGAATATTGGCCTTGCGTTTGTACTCACGCAGGGATTTTTCGACCGCATCGCCGTAATCCTTCTCGCCTACGGTCACCTTGATGAGCGAGTTATTCTGCTCGCGCTGTTCTCTTACGATATTCATATTTCAGTTGTTTTATACGTTACATTTCGGGTCGGCAAAAGTACAAAATAATTCATTAGCAAGCAACAAACACCCGATAAATATCTCCGCACCGATCCGTTTTTCTTTCAGAAAGGGCTTCGGGGAAAAGCACCCGGACCGGCAGCCCCTCCGATCCGTAATTCGGGCGCCGAAATCGACGTCTTTTTCCGAAAAATAGCTATCTTTGTTGCCTATTATAATAAGGACATACCGGCTATAAACGGCCAACGCCGCAGCCGGACAGCATACAAACGATACGGAATCCAATGACAAAAATCGCATGGATCGGACTGCTGGCGATGACGCTGGCCGCCTGCTCGGGACGCACGAAAACCCTCCGAACGGAAACCCCGGCCGCTACCCCCGCCGCGCCGCGCACCTACACCTACCGGGTCATCGAAAGCTATCCCCATTCGACCGACAGCTACACGCAGGGGCTCCTGTTCGCAGACGGAGTGATGTGGGAAGGTACGGGCGAATACGGACACTCCCGCCTGCAGCGCATCGACCTCGAAACAGGACGCACGGACGTAGTGGCTACGCTGCCCCGCAGCGAATTCGGCGAAGGCATCGCGCTGCTCGACGGCAAGATCTACCAACTGACCTGGGAAAACAACAAAGCCTACGTCTATGACGCGGCGACGGGTCGGCAGCTCCGCACTTTCGCCTATGCGGGCGAAGGATGGGGCCTCACGACCGACGGCGAGCGGCTCTATATGAGCGACGGCAGCGAATACCTGCGCATCCTCGATCCGGAAACCTTTCGGGTGCAACGCAGCGTGCCGGTCACCTTCCGGGGTGCCCCGGTACAACTGCTCAACGAACTGGAGTGGATCGACGGGAAGATCTGGGCCAACGTCTATGTCACCGACCAGATCGTCATCATCGACCCCGCCAGCGGCATCGTCGAAGGGGTCATCGACCTGCGCGGCCTGCTCCCGGACGAAGAGATCGCCCCGGATACCGACGTACTGAACGGCATCGCCTACGACGCGGCCTCGGAACGTATCTTCGTGACAGGCAAAAGATGGAGCAAACTCTTCGAAATCGAAATCATACCCCAATAAAATACCACACGACGTGACAAAAAACCGCGACATACGACACGAACTCGAACACCGCATCCTGCTGCTCGACGGCGGATTCGGCACGATGATACAGCAATACGGCCTGGACGAAGCCGACTACCGGGGCAAGGAGTTCGCCGCGAGCGAAAAACTTCTCAGAGGCTGCAACGACCTGCTGAACCTCACCCGTCCGGAAACAATCCGCGAAATCCACGAGAAATACCTCCAGGCCGGATCGGACGTAATTACGTCCAACACGTTCAACGCCAACTCCATTTCGCTGGCCGACTACGGACTGGCAGCGGAGGCGTACCGCATCAACCGGGCCGGCGCAGCCATCGCCCGCGAAGCGGCGGACGCCTTCACCGCCCGCAATCCGCAGAAGCCCCGCTTCGTGGGCGGCTCGATGGGCCCGACGAGCCATACGCTGTCGATGTCGGCGGACGTGGACAACCCCGGCGCCCGGGCTTTCACTTTCGAACAGCTCTCGCAGGCGTACTACGATCAGGCTCGGGGCCTGATGGACGGCGGCGCCGACCTGCTGATGCTCGAAACCGTCTTCGATGCGCTGAACGCCAAGGCAGCGATCTTCGCCATCGAAACCCTCTTCGCAGAACGCGGCATGCGACTGCCGGTCATCGTCTCCGGCACACTCACCTCGTCGGGCCGCACCCTGGCGGGACAAACCATCGAAGCCTTCTACACCTCCGTCGCACACGCCGAACCGCTGGCCGTGAGCCTCAACTGCTCGTTCGGCGCCAAGGCCCTGCTGCCCTACCTGGAGCGGCTGGCCGCTGTTTCGGAATTCCGCGTGGCGGTCTATCCCAATGCGGGTCTGCCGAACGTCATGGGCGGCTACGACGAGACGCCCGCGATGTTCGCCGCCGACGTAGAGGAATACATGCGGCGCGGCCTGGTCAATCTGGTGGGCGGCTGCTGCGGCACCACGCCCCTGCACATCTTCGAACTGGCGAAGATCGTGAACAACTACACGCCCCGCCCCCTGCCGCAGCGGCGGCACGTGACCTGCCTGAGCGGGCTGGAACAGCTTCGGATCGTACCCGAAGCCAACTTCGTCAATGTCGGCGAGCGCACCAACGTCGCCGGCTCGGCCAAGTTCGCGCGGCTGATCCGCGAAAAAAATTACGAGGAAGCTCTCTCGGTGGCCCGCGCCCAAGTCGAAGCGGGCGCCAATATCGTCGATGTCTGCATGGACGACGGCCTGATCGACGGTCCCGAAGCCATGCGCGACTTCCTCAACCTGATGGGTTCGGAACCGGAAATCTCCGCAGTACCCGTCATGATCGACTCTTCGAAATGGGAGGTGCTCGAAACGGGGCTCCGGGTGGTGCAGGGCAAGAGCGTCGTCAATTCCATCTCCCTGAAGGAGGGCGAGCAGGAATTTCTGCACCGCGCCCGCCTCATCCGCCGTTACGGAGCCGCCGCCGTGGTGATGCTCTTCGACGAGCAGGGACAGGCAGACACCTATGCCCGCAAGATCGACGTGGCGCAGCGAGCCTACAAGCTTCTCACCGACGACGGATTCCCCGCCGAAGACATCATCTTCGACCCCAACATCCTCGCGGTGGCCACCGGTATCGAAGCCCACGACGCCTACGCCCGGGACTTCATCGAAGCCGTCCGCTGGATCAAGCGAAACCTGCCCCACGCCAAGATTTCGGGCGGCGTGTCGAATCTATCGTTCGCCTTCCGGGGCAACAACGCCGTGCGCGAGGCCATGCATTCGGTGTTTCTCTACCACGCCATCCAAGCGGGTATGGACATGGCGATCGTCAATCCCCAAATGCTGCAAATCTACAGCGACATCGAACCGGAACTGCTCGAACGGGTCGAGGATGTTATCCTCTGCCGCCGCGCAGACGCCGCCGAACGCCTCACGGAATACGCCTCGCAATTCACCAAAACCGGCGCGACGCAGACGCAGCATACCGACGCCTGGCGCTCGGAGCCGCTCGGCAAGCGCATCGAATACGCCATGCTCAAGGGCGTGGCCGACTACATCGAGCAGGACGCGCTCGAAGGCTACCGCACGCTGGGTTCGCCCCTGGCAGTGATCGACCGGCTGCTGATGCCGGCCATGGAGGTCGTAGGCAATCTGTTCGGGCAGGGCAAAATGTTCCTGCCGCAAGTGGTCAAGACCGCCCGCGTGATGAAAAAAGCCGTCGCCGTATTGACTCCCTACATCGAGCAAGGCTCCGAAGCGAACGCCAAGAGCGCCGGCAAGGTGCTGGTGGCTACCGTGAAAGGCGATGTACACGACATCGGCAAGAACATCGTGGCGGTAGTCATGGCCTGCAACGGCTACACGATCCGCGACCTGGGCGTGATGGTCGAATGTCCCCGCATCATCGACGAAGCCGTCGCCTGGGGCGCCGACGCGATCTGCTTGAGCGGACTGATTACCCCTTCGCTCGAGGAGATGATCCACGTCTGCGAAGAGCTGGAACGCCGGGGGCTGCGAATTCCGGTACTGATCGGCGGTGCGACCACTTCGGACGTACACACCGCCGTAAAAATAGCTCCGACCTACTCGGGCCCGGTGATCCATGCCGACAACGCCAGCCGCAACAACAAAATCCTCGGCGAACTGCTCGGTCCCGGCCGGGAGGAGTATCTGGTTCGCGTGCGCGAGGAGCAACAGGCCCTGCGCGACCAATACCGCCGCCGCGAGGAGATCCGCACGATCCTCCCCTTCGGCCAGGTGCGCAAGCTGCGCGTCCCGAAACCCGCGTCCGAGATCGCCGTTCCGGCACACACGGGACGGCTGGTGTTCCCGGACGTGAGCATCGCCGACGTGGAGCCGCTGATCGACTGGAACTTCTTCTTCCCGGCGTGGGGACTCAAGGGCCGCGTACCGGAGATCTTCGAAAACCCCGAACACGGCGCCGAAGCCCGCAAGCTCTACGACGACGCGCAAAAGATGCTGGCCCGCATCCGCGAAGAAAAACTCCTCACCCTTCAGGGCGTAGCGGGCATCTTCGAAGCCGTCAGCCGGGGCGACGACATCGTGGTCACCGGCCCGAAAGACAAGAAATACATCCTGCCGATGCTGCGCAGCCAGGCCCCGGTCCGGGAAGCCCAGGCCCGCTGTCTGGCCGATTTCATCGCCGACGAAAAGGCAGGCAGAACCGACTATATCGGGGCCTTCGCCCTCACGGGCGGCATAGGGCTCAAGGAGCTGACCGAAAAGTTCCGCGCGGAGGGCGACGACTACAACGCCATCCTCTCGAAGCTGCTGGCCGACCGCCTGACCGAAGCTCTCTGCGAATGGGTGCATATCTTCATCCGCCGCCAGATGTGGGGGTACGAAACCGGTCCGGCGCTCACGCCCGAACAGATCATCCGCGGCAAATACCGGGGCCGGCGCATGGCCTTCGGCTACCCGGCCTGTCCCGACCACTCGCTCAAACGCGAGGTCTTCGACCTGCTGGCCGCCGACAAGACGACCGCCATGCGCCTGAACGACAACTATATGATTACGCCCGAGGAGGCGCTCTGCGGCCTGTTCTTCGCCGACGCCGAATATTTCTCCGTCGGACGAATCGACCGAGAACAACTGGCCGACTACTCCGCACGCCGCGACATGGACACAGAAACGATCGAAAAACTGATACCCAATAACATCTGATGAATATTACGGATCTCATACAGGGCGCTGTCGCTTCGCGCACGACCCGTTTCGCCTTCGAGCTGCTTCCGCCCCTGAAGGGGGACGGCACGCGCAGCGTCTTCGGAGCCATCGACCCGCTGATGGATTTCAACCCGGCCTACATCAACGTCACATTCCACCGCGAAGCCCTCAAAGAGGACGTCCGCCCCGACGGAAGCCGCGAGTGGCACATCATGCGCCGCCGTCCGGGCACGGTCGGTATCTCGGCCGCGATCCGGCGCAAATACGACGTGGAGGTGGTTCCCCACCTGATCTGCGGCGGCTGGTCGAAATACGACATCGAGGATTCACTGATCGACATGGATTTCCTGGGGCTGCACAACGTGCTGGCGCTGCGGGGAGACAAGCGGCAGAACGAACCCCGCTTCGTCCCCTACGCCCAGGGACACGCCCACGCCGCCGACCTGGTGCGCCAGATCCAGGCCATGAACCGGGGAGAATTCATCGACGGCGAGGTCGAGGAGTGCCACCACTCCAAGTTCTCGGTAGGCGTGGCGGGCTATCCCGAAAAGCATTTCGAGGCGGCGAACGCCCAAAGCGACCTCCAGTACCTCAAGGAGAAGGTCGATGCGGGGGCCGACTACATCGTGACCCAGATGTTCTTCGACAACAGCAAGTACTTCGATTTCGTGGAGCGCTGCCGCAAGGCGGGCATCACGGTACCGATCATCCCGGGCATCAAGCCGATCTCGACGCCCAAGCACCTGGAGATCCTGCCCCGCACCTTCAGCGTCAGCCTGCCCGAGGAGTTGGTGAAGACCGTCCGGGCCTGCGGCGAGGACACACAGGCGGCCCGCGAGGTCGGGATAGAATGGGCGATCCACCAGGCCAAGGAGCTCAAGGCGGCCGGAGTGCCGATCATCCATTTCTACACGATGGGACGCACGGACAACATCCGCAAGATCGCCCGCAACGTATTCTAATTCCGAATAGGGCAAAGTAATTGCTATTAAACGCTTAACCATGACACCCGTAGAGTTTCGCCGCCACCTGCACCGCCATCCGGAGCTCTCGTTCCGCGAAACGGAGAGCGCCCGCTTCATCGCCGAAGCGCTCCGCAAGGCCGGCATCCCCTGCCGTCCGATCGCCGGAACCGGCGTACTGGCCAACCTCTGGCGCGACTGGGATACGCTGCATCTTACGGTGGGCGATTATTCCGATGCACACCACCTGAACGGTGCAGGTGCGGACAAATTTACCGCTGTTCTCTGTGATACTATCCGCCGCGATGCGGCAGGGGAGAATGTCGCCGACCTGTTTTATGATACGGTCGAAGATAAGCTGACGCTGACGCCGGATGAATCCATCCTGATGAAGGATGTACACTGATACGAAGGAGGCCCCGCCATGATTGCTGTGACATCACCCGGCTTTGTGCTGTTTGCAGCGCTGTTGGCGGGGCTTTGGTATGTCTGCCCGCCGCCGCGCCGCTGGCAGCTGATGCTGGGGGCAAACCTTGTCTTTTATGCCGTGCTGTGCTGGCAGGCATTGCCGGTACTGCTGGCCTGCACCTTTCTGGTCTGGTGGTGCGGGCGCAGAACGGCCGCGAAGGGTACTTTTTATGCAGGGCTGGCAGCTGCGCTTTTTCCGCTGCTGCTGCTCAAATATCTGCCTGCGGCCTTCGGGTGGCAGGGCACTTAGTATAATACTTTCCCCAATTTCTGACAAGCTAATCTGTTTTTGAAATTTACCGGACAAAAAGCACTGTTTGTGTATTGTTTTTTTTGAATAGAAAAATCATAATGCTTTTATGATAGATTACTGTGGATAGATACAATAATTGTAACTGTAAAGGTACTGAGTGGATGTCAATAATCTGAAACATAAGGAATGATTAGGAAAAGGTGTACATATGAATGAGACAATGAATGAAACGAAAGCAACGCCCATGGAAAAGCTGGCCACCTTTATTGTGGATAAACGAAACCTGTTTTTCCTTCTTTATATCTTTGCGTTGGTATTCTGTATTTTTTCAACAAATTGGGTTAATGTTGAAAATGACATTACGAAATATCTTCCGGACAGCACCGAGACAAGGCGCGGTCTTACAGTAATGGATGAGCAGTTCGTTACCTATGGAACGGCAAAGGTCATGATTTCCAATATTTCCTATGAGCATGCGCTGGAGCTGCAGGAGGAGATTGAAGCAGTGGAAGGCGTCACAAGTGCAGAGCTTGATCACACGGAGGATCATTATCACGATTCAAGTGCCCTGTTTGATGTGACTTTTGATGGGACAGCAACCGATGATATCAGCTTACAGGCCATGAACCGGATGAAGGAACTGCTTGCAGATTATGATGTCTATTATGATACGGAAGTAGGAAGTGATTCGGCGGCGGATCTGGCAGCAGAGATGCAGGTCATCGTCGTGATTGCGGCGGTTATCATTGTGATCGTGCTGACTCTGACATCACGTTCCTATGCAGAGGTTCCGGTATTGATTATGACCTTTGGTATGGCGGCGATTCTGAATATGGGAACGAACTTTTTGTGTGGAACGATTTCCTTTATTTCCAATTCAGTTACAGTGGTGCTGCAGCTTGCCCTGGCAATCGACTATGCGATTATTCTGTGCCACCGTTTTTCGGACGAACATCAGACACTGGATACGAGGGAGGCCTGTATTGCGGCCTTAAGTAAGGCTATTCCGGAAATTTCGGCATCTTCCCTTACACCTCCAGCTCCTCTACCATTTCCGCCTATGGTCCCATCGGTGCAGGCATTCCAGGAACTGGCCTGGATCATGTGGTAGGCGTTTTGAAGGCTTACTCCACCTGTGTAGGA
>OKRU01003088.1_pt1 | contig 13769 bp, 12 predicted proteins | sample 1601131 | NCBI WGS metagenome assembly OKRU01 (sample SAMEA3541558, study PRJEB24748) | human gut metagenome | biome: human gut; feature: human-associated habitat; material: faeces | place: China | collected 2012 | reverse complement strand
AAAATTATTTTCAGGTTATTTAGCATTGGGAAATCTGTATTTATATATGGACAGATTAAAAGATGCAGAGAGATATCTCTTATTATGTCTTGGAAGTTCTAATCTCGTTATAAAGAGAGATGCTTGTGAATGTTTATATGATTTGGAGAAAGAATTGAATAATTTTAAAGGTGCTATCGGGTATAAAGACATAGCTGACTCTTTACGAATTATTACTCAAGATATTGATATTCAAAATAGCATAGCAACTTTACAGAGTCGGTATAATAGTGAAAAATGGCAGAGGGAAAGTCTACAATCCAGTATTGAGAAAAAGAATATTCTTTTAATAAGTTCATTTGTGAGTTTTATTGCAATAATGGTTATTATTTATATTTATTATAAATATAGAACGAATCAGAAACTGGTTAAGGATATCAATGAAAGAATTCGTAAAAATGATGCTGACATAAAGATGTATCAAAGGCAAATACTCAATTATCAGGACTTACAAAGAGAAACATTGCAGGATTATCGAAATCAGATAGGAGAATTGCATGGGAAAATGTCTGTCCTTGAAGATCAGAATAAAGCATTATCTCTTCGTTTAACAGAGAAGAAGCATGATATACCGGAAAGTGAAGCCGATGATCTCTATGCTATTTATATGCAAGCACTTCATATACTAATAATGTTAAGAGGGAAAAATATAGAGAATACTTCAGGTAAGAAATTGCTTTTGGATGCCGATTGGGATAAGTTATTTCATCTATCTAATGCTATACATGGTGATTTTATTACGCGTATTAAGAATGATTTTCCTACTCTTACCAAACATGATATTGAAATTTGCTGTCTATTAAGATTTGGTATTGAACATGAGGTCTTAGGAAGTATTTTTCTGACGGAGACTGATTCAGTGACAAAAGCTAAAAGACGTATGAAAAAACGACTGAATCTATCTGCTTCGGATGATTTGGACGTTTTTTTGCTAAAATATTAGTTTGGCTTGAGGGGAAATTGTCCGGGTAAATATCTGTTCCTTATTTTTTATCTATTGATTTTAAGATAATTAGATGCCATTAACCCTACCTGAATTTGTCCGGGTAATTTCTTTGGCTGTCTGAAAAATATGCGCTACATTTGACGAAACCAAAACAAATAAAATATGAAATTGCGTGTTATTTTATCGTTAATTGTGGTATTGTTCATTGGACAGTCCATGTGTGCTATGTCCACTCAAATTCTTCGTAGACCCATTGTTTTAGATGGTGAAATTATCGAAGAAGGTAATCGTTCCATCAATCCGTTGATTCCTATTTCTGCAGATATTGATGGCACTACTTTATTTATTGAATTTACAAAGGTTATAGGTAATGTGGATATTACAGTGAAAGATGATACCAAAAAAGAAGTTTATTCATCTTCTGTGGATGTAACTGCTGCTAATCAAGCTACTTCGTTCTCTATTGCCGATTTAGCACCGGGAACTTACCTGCTTGAATTTACCAATTCGAATGGTGGTTATGTATATGGACAATTTATTGTAGAATAAATAATTTTAGTTTAGATGAAAAGCATATTATTTTCTGTGGCGATGGAACGTATAAGCAATCAGGCAATCAAGAGGATATAGCTCATTTACTGGAAGGGAGATCAGCTATATGTCGGAAGTAAGTGAACGAGAGTGGGACAATTGGAGATGTTTGTTTACCACCCCTTGTGAAAAATGGATTAATCTTACAGATGCTGAGCTTCCGAGTTAATATGCTGTAGGCTTTACAGACAAACCTGTTAAATCTGATGATGGATATTTTTCAATAGCAAATTACTCCATGAAGATAAGCAGGTATGTGAAAAGATTCTAAGAGTAGTTTCATCTCTATGTTAGCATTCATTGATGCAACACTGGATTTGGACTTGTTTTTTTATATAGTACTATCATATGTTTTTAGTTTAATTGTTTAATACTTAAATGGTTGTTGTGTGCGGGGTGCGTGATGTATCCCGCATACTTTTTATTATCTTATCCTTATATATCTATATTTTTTCTGCTGATTTATCCCTGATTAGTACATAGTATTCCTCATTAGTCTTGTCGGTGATAATTGTATACTTACTGTTGATTTCCTCTAAAATTTTCTTTAATTTATTGATTGCGCTTGTCATGTTATTGGTTGGATCACTGTTTTTAGGCCAAAATTCTTCCTTCAATTCGTGTTTGTTCACTCTGTAGTTAGGCCTATTTAAGAAAAATATTAATATCTTTTGTTGTTGATTAGGCATTTTGATCGGACGGTCATTGAATAGGACAAAGTCTTTCTCAAAGACAAATTGATCCTTGAATGATAACTCCTCTTTTATGGTAGAATTAGTCTGTTTTTCTGTTTCTACAGTATTGTCAACTGGTGTGGGGTCCGTGATAATATTGGGATCTGATGTTATATCAACTGTAGATACAGATCTGTTCTTTTGCTGTTTCCTATAGTATAGTACAAATAGAGTAATGGTGTAGATGAGAATCACTTCGACTACTAAATTGATGTAGATATTGGTTTTAGGCATTCGCTTCCACAAAGTTGAGAAACTATAGTCGATATACATTATGTAATCTACACTAACAATGTCATCTTCCAAGTGATAGATAATTTTTTCTGCATTACAAGGAATGCTACTTTGAGGCTGACTCCATATTTCTCTTTGTAGGTGTTTGGAGACAATAAGACCGATATTGATATATCCTTTTATATCGTTTTTATTTAAACTTTTAGTTATTAAATTTTGTATGTCTGCGCTTTGTAAGCTATCCATCATAAGTAACCCAAATTGGCGGGTGAATAATATTTCGGTATCCATATCTTGAATTTTATGCTGATAGGTAAACAAAGTATCTTTTGAACAGAAAGTACGAGTTTCGTATGTGCCTATTTTGTTGGGTGAGTTATTAAAACCATTTAAAGGTATATATTTACACTTTTGGACTATGTTGTTGATGACGGTTTCTTTCAGGATATTTTCAATTTGTGGCTTGAATGCTTCTTTTTCTTTTTGAATAAGGGAGTGAGTGATTGTATAGGTTGAGGCGCCTATAGCAAGCATAATAAAAAGTATAATGACTCCGATTACTAAAAATATTCTTTTATTCATATTTGCCAGATCTTGTGTTGGTGTTGCAAAGTTACTTTAAAAGTTTGAATTTACCACTCTATTTGTTGAATTAATGATAAGAACAATTGCTATCTTATTAAAACTTAATATATTGATATTTAGACGTCATTAAATAAAATGACGTTATCAATAAAAGTGTTGACGTAGAATGTTTGCATGCTTCTGTCCGCTCGCTTATCTTTGCTGATATTTATTGATATTTATTAAATTATTGATGAAATGAAAATAAAGATTTTGGCAGTATTAGCCGTTGTTACAGTAGTTACAGTTTCTATGTTTATGAGAGAAAAACGAGAAGATCCTTCATCATTAATGATGATGAATGTAGAAGCGTTGGCAACAGGGGAGGGCACTTCACCTGCTATGTGTTTTGGTTATGGTTCAGTGGTTTGTCCCAATGATGGATCCAAAGTATTATATTATTGGTAATAAGAATCATGAAATACTGTCTGACATTTCTCTTTCTTTTGGTAATCTTTACCGGGTGCACTTCAGATTTGCCGAAAGATCGGATGTTGTATGCTTCTTTTCCTAAGGAGGAGACACTACATTCTAAGGTAATTCAGCTTGATTCGGTTTATATGCGTTATCCGTTTCGGGTACATGTGTCCGGTGATCAGGCTGTTGTCCTGGATTTACATGGTACTGATGTGTATTGCCATCTTTTTCATTATCCTGATTTCCATTATCTGTCTTCGTTTGGCAGGAGAGGAGATTCACCGGAAGAGATGCTTTCAGTAGAAACAGTGAAATGTATAGATGGTTCATTTTGGACTTTAGATGCCAACAAAGGCGAGTTAACTAGGTTTGAGTTTGTTTCGGATAGAGATTCGCTTCTGCGTGCAGAAGCGATCTCTTTCGATAAAGACAGCATTCTGCGTGCTCTTGATTTTGTGGCATTCAATGATACGACTTTTCTGATACCTGACTATTCGGGAGATAGCCGATTCTGTTGGGTGAACCGACAAGGGAAGTTTTTGAAGAAAAGTGGAGTGATTCCTTCATTGAACGAAGAAGCATTGAAAGAGGCGCGTCCTGCCTTAGCACAAGCTTGGCGCAGTTTTATAGATTATAATCCTCATAACGGAGTGTTGGTTGCTGCTACTCAATTAGGTGAAGTTCTTGAGATTTATAATCTTCAAAACGGTTTTCATAGGGTCTGTTTAGGTCCTAAAGGGGAACCGGAATTCAAACTTGCGGGCGGGTATGCTATTCCGGATGGGATCATGGGATTCTCGGATGTGCAGGTTACGAATGAGGCTATTTATGCTGTTTTCCATGGTCACACTTTTAAAGAGATTATGGCACAGCACCAAAAAGAGGGAAGAGCTACAGATGGTGGACAATACATTTATGTTTTCAACTTACAAGGGGAACCTTTATGTAAATATACCTTAGATCGTTATATCACAGGTTTCCATGTTGATGAAAGAAATAAGACTATTACAGCAACAGATGTTAATAACGACCAACCCATTGTGGAGTTCCGCTTTGGCTAAAGTCAAGTGTAACAGGTTCGAAAAGGAGCGGGTAAAGCCAACTTGTTGATGGGGAAGCTATTTTCCCGCTCCTGACAACCTTTAGAAAAGGAGGTTTAACAGGTACAAATATAATAAAAAACTAATGGAAAACATAAATGAAGCATTTAGGTTTTCTGCCGGAGAAAGCTGGCTCTTCCGAGAAAGGAGACAGAAATATACAAAACTACATTAATAAAAACAAACATATATGAAAAAGAGAACTTATGTGGCATTAAGTATTGTCCTTGTTATTATATCTGCTGGTTATAACATTTATCAAAATCAAAAGACTGAAACAACTTTGTCTGATTTGGCTTTAGCTAATGTAGAGGCTTTGGCTAATACAGGTGAAGGGGGAGGTGAAACAGTTAAATGCTACTGCAAGGCCTCAGATGGTAGATATGTCTGCTCAGCTCTTGGTAATCTTGCTTATTGTGGAGCTGACCCTTGTTCTAATCATGATGGAAATTGTCGTTAAACAAGTGGATTAATAATAAACTAAGATTCATATATTTTTTATTATATATGAATCTTAGCCTTTAAAATGAAGTTATTGGTTTATATTATGAAAAAAATAGCATTCTTGTTGCTTCTTTGTTCTTTGTTTGCATGTAGTCGTCAAGCGAAGAATGTTCCTCATTCTGGAGAGCGGCTATTAAATAAGAGAATATATTTGGATTCGGTAGTTGTTGATGCCAGTTATACCAGTGGTTGGGGAAATTTTTATTTAGTTGACTCTATCATTACATTTGCTGATACATATTATTCTAAGTTTTATGATTATAAAGCTAATTCTGGTGATTTTGTTGCAGAACATTTTAGAAAAGGTAATGGTCCTGGAGAATTAAATGAATTTATGTTTGCTTATCCTATTCGTAATAAAAAGGATCAGTGTTTAATTGTTGATAATTCAATTATGCTTCATTCTTTTAAACAACAGGATTATGAATTATTTCATCATGGCCGAATTAATTTCGGTTGGAATGGATTATGTAAAGATTATGACTCTCCGCGAGCGTATAATATAATGTATTTAACTGACTATGGGGTTGATTTCTATTATCTAAATGACTCTATTATAGCTTTTCCTGTAAATCTAATAGATCGTTTCGTTTCGGAGAAAGAGATAGAATCAGATCGTTATGATAAGTTGCATATTTTTGGGGAATTGAACGTAAATACTATGATAGTTGAACGTATTACGGGAAAAATGCCCGAGATTTATCATGAAAAACCTATTCCGAATTTTGAATCTTTTCGTTTTGCAATGAGAGGAGATACTGTATATGTAAATCATTATGTAGATTCATTGATTTATGTTTATTTGTATCCGGATGAACTTATTTACACTATGGGGTTTGAAGGTCGAGATATTGATCGTAATTATACGCAAACAACAGAACTGGATGAGGGGAAGACATTCATGAAAGATTATAAAACTGTTGGTTCAAGTGCTGGATTAGATTATGTACCTGAAACTAATATGTTGATTCGAACTTATGTGAAAGAGAGAGTTATGAGAAAGACAGGGCTACAGTTGTATCAAAACTCAAACATGTTGGCTGATATAGATGTACCCAATTACTTTATGTTTCTTGGATACAATAATGGTTGGTACTATGGAGTACGTAAATTACCTTTAGAAACAGAGAATGATATACGTTTTGTTTTTTATAAATTCCGAATAGAATGAAATTTTTTTTATGTTTTATCACTTTTCTATTTATGAATATCTGTATCTGTTTTAGTCAGAAAAGTAAAGATGAGGTTATTTTTAATAGAAGGAGAGTTGATGTTGGTACTATTATGAATGATTCATTACTGAAATGCTCTTTCAAATTTACTAATGTTAGTTCTCATGATATAAAAGTAAATAAAATATATCGATCTTGTAATTGTACTAAAGTTTTTGTTACAGATTCTTTATTGAGAATAGGAGAGTCATCTTATATATATATGATTGTAGATACATCTAGTAAAAATGGACATTTTGAGGTTGCTTCTGTGATTCAGTTGAATACTTTACAAGAAAATTATGCATTAAAGGTGGTAGGGAATAAAAAAGATTAGAAATGAAATATTATAGTATATTGTTGTTAATTTCGGTTGTATTGGGGATTTGTTCATGTAAGAACCAAAATATGGAAAAAAATCTTTTTATAGTTAAGGATTTGTTGGGACAAAATCTTGTGCTTCCTGATAGTTTAATATTTTTTAATTCGGATGGTCAAAGTATAGACGTTACAATTCAAAAAACTAAATATAGGATTGTGATGTATGTGGATTCTATCGGTTGTATTAGCTGTAAATTGAAGTTGGCTAAATGGAAACAATTTATTGTCGATGTTGATAGCCTGTCCGAAAGAAATACTTCTTTTCTTTTTATTTTTTATCCTAAAATGAAGAAAGATATTTTTTATGCACTTAGAAATGATAATTTTACTTATCCTGTTTGTTTGGATTTGGGAAATAAATTTTATAATGCCAATAAGATTCCTGATGATATGATGCTTCAGACATTTTTACTTGATAAAGATAATAAAATTATAGCGTTGGGTAACCCTATTCATAATTCTAAAATTAAAGATTTATTTTTGAATATAATTTCCGGTGGAACTGGGAAAACTATGCACAAACATCTATCAGGATGTCCTACGGTCCGGGTGATGTTTCCTATCTGGATGATGTGTACCTTGGTGGAAACAGATTAAGCGGTTATCTGGACGGAAGGGATAACTTTGTGGAATATCAGGGAAGCAGGTAAAAAAACAATAGGTATCGGAGATAACAAGATGTAGCTAGAAAGACGAGGACAAAGAAGGATAAGATAAAAATGTGTCAGGGGTTAATGACAGAATGATAGGTAGGAGAGGTAAAAGGTTGCCAATAGGATTTCAGGAATAAGGGTTAGAGTATAAATAGGGCGCGAAATGAAAGCATAAAAGTTTTGAACGGGACTAAATAGTTTTTATCTTTGCGCCCTATTAGTTTTATATATACATGGAGTGGTTATCTAGTCTATTTCTCGAACATTCTGCCTTACAGGCTGTTGTGGTACTTTCACTGATTTCTGCGATAGGTCTGGGCTTGGGAAGAGTGCATTTCTGGGGAGTATCTCTGGGAGTCACTTTTGTTTTTTTTGCAGGTATCCTTGCCGGACACTTCGGGCTTTCGGTTGATCCACAGATGCTGAATTATGCAGAAAGTTTCGGACTGGTTATTTTCGTATATTCACTGGGGCTTCAGGTAGGGCCCGGTTTCTTCAGTTCTTTCCGGAAAGGAGGGGTGACGCTGAATATGTTGGCGTTGGCCGTAGTTCTGTTGGGTACTTTGCTGACTGTTGTTGCCAGTTATGCGACAGGTGTGTCTCTTCCTGATATGGTGGGTATCCTTTGCGGAGCCACGACTAATACTCCTGCCTTGGGAGCTGCGCAGCAGACACTTAAACAGATGGGCATAGAGAGCAGTACTCCGGCTTTGGGGTGTGCGGTAGCCTATCCGATGGGAGTGATCGGTGTGATTCTTGCCGTACTGCTGATTCGTAAATTCTTGGTTCATAAAGAAGACTTGGAGATTAAAGAAAAGGATGATGCCAACAAAACCTTTATCGCAGCGTTTCAAGTACATAACCCCGCTATTTTTAATAAAAGTATCAAGGATATAGCTCAGATGAGTTATCCGAAATTTGTGATTTCCCGTTTGTGGCGTGACGGTCATGTCAGTATTCCTACCTCCGACAAGGTATTGAAGGAAGGCGACCGCCTGTTGGTGATCACAGCGGAAAAGAATGTCCTGGCTCTGACAGTACTTTTCGGTGAACAGGAAGAAAATACGGACTGGAACAAGGAAGATATAGACTGGAATGCAATTGACAGCGAATTGATCTCGCAGCGTATCGTCGTAACCCGCCCCGAACTGAATGGAAAGAAACTTGGCTCATTGAGACTAAGAAACCATTATGGAATCAATATCAGCCGTGTGTACCGTTCGGGTGTGCAACTACTTGCCACTCCGGAACTGATTCTCCAGCTGGGCGACCGCCTGACAGTAGTAGGTGAAGCAGCAGCCATTCAGAATGTAGAAAAAGTATTGGGAAATGCAGTGAAAAGTCTGAAAGAACCTAATCTTGTTGTCATATTTATAGGCATCGTATTGGGATTGGCATTGGGAGCGATCCCGTTCTCCATACCGGGAATCAGTACTCCCGTGAAGCTGGGGCTGGCAGGCGGACCGATTATCGTGGGTATCCTGCTGGGAACTTTCGGCCCACGGATACACATGATCACTTACACTACCCGCAGCGCCAATCTGATGCTGCGCGCGTTGGGGCTTTCCATGTATCTAGCCTGTCTTGGTCTGGATGCCGGTGCTCATTTCTTCGATACTGTCTTCCGTCCGGAAGGATTGCTTTGGATAGCTTTGGGAGCCGGTCTGACAATTATCCCGACGGTCCTGGTCGGCTTTGTCGCTTTCAAGATTATGAAGATAGACTTCGGCAGTGTATCCGGTATGTTGTGCGGCAGTATGGCGAATCCGATGGCGCTGAATTATGCCAACGATACGATACCGGGTGACAATCCTTCCGTCGCTTATGCTACAGTATATCCGTTGTGTATGTTTCTGCGTGTGATCATTGCGCAGGTGCTGTTGATGTTTTTATTGGGCTGACGATGAACATTAAAGGCTGGAATTTGTAATAAGTAGATGATAAATCGTTATATTTATAGCGATAAACGATAAGTCGATAAATAGCATATTGTAAATAGTAAAATAGTACATATAATGACTGCTCAAAGTAATATAACTCCTGAAAGCATAGTTGGCGATCTCCGCTACTTGCAGTTGCTTTCCCGGAGTTTTCCTACTATTGCCGATGCAAGTACGGAAATTATTAATCTGGAGGCTATCCTGAATCTGCCTAAAGGAACGGAGCATTTCTTGACAGACATACACGGTGAATACGAAGCCTTCCAACATGTGTTAAAGAATGCTTCGGGTGCGGTAAAACGCAAAGTGAACGAGATTTTCGGCAATACCCTGCGCGAAGCGGAGAAGAAAGAACTCTGCACGTTGATCTATTATCCGGAAGAGAAAATTCAGCTGGTAAAAGCCCGCGAGAAGGATCTGGACGACTGGTATCTGATCACTCTGAACCAGTTGGTGAAGGTTTGTCAGAATGTATCTTCCAAATATACCCGTTCCAAAGTTCGAAAATCCTTGCCCGCAGAGTTCTCTTACATCATTCAGGAATTACTGCACGAAACGTCTGTCGAGCCGAATAAGCACGCATATATCAATGTCATCATCAGCACCATAATCTCTACCAAGCGGGCGGATGACTTTATTATAGCCATGTGTAATCTGATTCAGCGTCTGACTATTGATTCTCTTCATATTGTGGGTGATATATACGACCGTGGTCCCGGAGCGCACATCATCATGGATACTTTGTGCAATTACCACAACTTCGACATTCAATGGGGCAACCACGATATCCTGTGGATGGGAGCCGCTTCCGGCAATGACAGTTGCATAGCCAACGTGATCCGTATGTCCATGCGCTACGGCAATCTGGGTACTCTTGAAGACGGTTATGGAATCAATCTGCTTCCTCTGGCAACTTTTGCCATGGATACTTATGCCGATGATCCGTGTACCATCTTTATGCCGAAGATGAATTTTGCCGACACCAATTACAATGAGAAGACTTTGCGTCTGATCACCCAGATGCACAAGGCGATTACGATCATCCAGTTTAAGCTGGAAGCTGAAATAATAGACCGTCGTCCGGAGTTCGGGATGAGTAACCGGAAGCTGTTGGAGAAGATCGATTTTGAGCGTGGAGTCTTTGTGTACGAAGGCAAAGAATATGCCCTGCGTGACACAAACTTCCCGACCGTAGATCCTGCCGATCCTTATCGACTGACCGACGAAGAACGGGAACTTGTGGAAAAGATTCACTATTCGTTTATGAATAGCGAGAAGTTGAAGAAGCACATGCGTTGCCTGTTTACGTATGGCGGAATGTATTTGGTTTCCAATTCCAATCTTCTTTATCATGCTTCGGTACCTTTGAATGAGGATGGCAGTTTCAAGCATGTCAAGATACGTGGCAAGGAGTATTGGGGACGCAAGTTGCTCGATAAGGCCGATCAGCTGATTCGTACTGCATACTTTGATGAAGAAGGAGAGGATGATAAAGAATTTGCGATGGACTATATCTGGTATATGTGGTGTGGTCCGGAAGCTCCTCTGTTTGATAAGGATAAGATGGCGACTTTCGAACGCTATTTTCTGGAAGACAAGGAGATACAAAAGGAAAAGAAGGGATATTACTACACGCTTCGCAATCGTGAAGATATCTGCGATCAGATATTAGATGAGTTTGGGGCATTGGGACCTCATTCTCATATCATCAATGGTCATGTGCCTGTAAAGACAATTCAAGGTGAACAGCCGATGAAGGCAAATGGCAAACTGTTCGTTATTGACGGAGGATTCTCCAAAGCCTATCAGCCGGAGACGGGAATTGCGGGCTATACGCTTGTCTACCATTCTCACGGGATGCAGTTGGTGCAGCATGAGCCGTTCCAGTCTAGGCAGAAAGCTATTGAAGAAGGATTGGATATCAAGTCAACCAACTTTGTACTGGAGTTCAATTCGCAACGGATGATGGTGAAAGACACCGATAAAGGGAAGGAACTTGTGACGCAGATTCAGGATTTGAAGAAGTTGCTTGTGGCTTATCGCATCGGGTTGATTAAAGAGAAAGTATAAATAAGTATTAGGTAATAAGTATTAGGTATTAACCGTAGCTGCCATTTAGAGACGCATCTGTCTGTCATTCAGACGACTGTAAGGAGGAAGAATCTCTTCTTTGTGACTACAAAAGAGGAGATCCTTCGACAAGCTCAGGATAACAGATACTTATGCTCGTCATTATCGAATTGTTTCACTTTGATAAAGTGATGAAAACTTTGAATGACAGATAGATATACCTCTAAATGATAGCTACGGTTAATACCTAATACTTATTACCTATTACTTATTAATCAGCCTTAGAAGAGGACAATGCCCGCTTCTATGATCGCTCCTTTATCGAAATTACCGGATTTGTTGTAATACCGTGTCAGTCCGTAACCGCCGGTGGCAAAGATGCCGAATTTCTTGCTGATCTGATATTCCAGATTCGCCCGTGCCTGCAATCCATAAAGGCGTCGGGGAATCACTTCACCCTTGTTGGAGCACGTTTCTATATGCTGGAATCCGAGGTCACCGCTAATAGACAAACCTTTGTAAACAGGCACTGCCAGTCCGGCACGGTAAGACGTGCTGATAGAAAACTTATCGTTCAGATTCTGATCGAATGCACCTACTCCCAAGATCGTATAAAACAGTTGGTTCTTGAAACGCACTCCTATGTTGGCGGGCGTGACGTTACCGCCATATACCATCATTTGTATTCTTGTATCGGGATTCGCGTTCACGAGGCCGAGTTGTAATCCTTTCATATCTTCCCTGTAGTAATTGACCAGACCGATCTGAAAGCCATGAGCCTTCGTCGCATAGTTGCATAACCCGATCTGTGCGCCATTCAGGTCTTTTGCGGTGATATTGGCGATACCGGCAATCTGCAGACCGTTCATGTTTTCGCCTACCACATTCAAGAGTCCGGAAGTCATCATACCGTTGAAACTCTGTCCCGTGATATTTGACACGCCGGAAAACTGAAATCCCGAAGCCATGTTTCCCGTCACATTCATCAGACCGCTTATCATTACTCCCGAGTTGTTGTCTCCACCGATGCTGGTAAGTCCCGAAATAATGACCCCCTTTGAGCCGTCGCCTGTGATATTCACCAGTCCGGCGGCGGAAAGCCCTACGGTGTTGTTTCCGCTGATATTGCTGACACCCGCTATCTGAACACCCCGCATCGTACCACCGGCAAGATTGGCTAATCCTGTGATCTGTACTCCGTTCATATCTCCATGAATGACGCTTCCCAGCGCGTTGATGCCAACGCCGTTGAGACGGTTCAGCGTAGACAGCAGACCGAGGTTTACATAAGTCGTCTGAGTGCTGTCATACGGCTGTGTGCAGATGTCTTTCCAGAAGGAAAGGTTGATGCCCGCACTCTTGTTCTGTGCCGGCAAACAAACGGCAGCCATCAGAACAGCTGCCGTGAATATTGTCTTTATTATCTTCATCTTTATTATAACTCTTTTTTTCAGTTTAGGTTCACAGAGTATTCCCTTAATCCTTCACTTCCTTTATCCTTTCGCTTCCTGATACAGATAGCGTTTGATGCTCTTTTTCGGGGTCTTTTCAAATTCTTCGGGATATATCTTCATTTTTAGTATTTGGCTGTATGCCGGTAACATGGCGTTCAGTGCTACGCGGTTTTCTTCCATTACCCGTTCGATATCCTCATTCTTCAGGCCGTGGGCGAATGCTTCGTCAAAGTCCGGATAAACCAGTCCGACGAGTTTCTCGTTCTGCTGTACGATGATGCTTTCCGATACGTATGGCAGGTTGTTCAGTTTATCTTCGATTTCTTCGGGGTAGATGTTCTGTCCGCTGGCGCTGAGCAACAGGTTCTTGCTGCGTCCCTTGATGGTGATATTTCCTTCGGCGTCCATCAAGGCGAGGTCGCCTGTGTGCAGCCAGCCGTCTTTGTCGATCACTGCTTCTGTCGCTTCGTTGTTCTTGTAATATCCCAGCATCACGTTAGGCCCTTTGCAGACGATTTCGCCAACGATATTTTCCGGATCGGAAGACAGTACCCGTACGTCCATACGCGGCGCGGCTTTTCCGCACGAACCCGGCTTGAATCTTGTCCAGTCTTCGTAGCAGATGATCGGACCGCATTCTGTCATGCCGTATCCTACCGTATAAGGGAAGTCTATCATTTTAAGGAATTGTTCTACTTCCTGATTGAAGGCTGCTCCACCTACGATGATTTCTCTGAAATTTCCACCGAACGCTTTGATCATTTCTTCGCGTATGGTTGCTTTTATCTTGTCGTTGATGATGGGTACTTTGAGTAAGATTTTCATGGTCGGCGTTTCCAGTTTCGGTAGTACGCTCTTCTTGATAATCTTT
>OKRU01003082.1_pt1 | contig 13782 bp, 6 predicted proteins | sample 1601131 | NCBI WGS metagenome assembly OKRU01 (sample SAMEA3541558, study PRJEB24748) | human gut metagenome | biome: human gut; feature: human-associated habitat; material: faeces | place: China | collected 2012 | reverse complement strand
ACTGACTTTTCGAAGTGTTGTAACTGTGTTCGTAAGGCTGGACGAACTGGTCGAAGCTATCTTTTTTGAACTTCTCCATAGCAAAAGCGAAATCTTCTTCGGCCACGCGCAATAGGTATTCCTGCAGCATCGGGTCGTTGTCCAGCGTCATGGAGGCGTAAGCTTCGTATCCGGCATAGAGAAAGTTGTCAAATGCCATGTTCTGTACACGTACGGAAGATATGTCGTCCAATGTATTGAACACACCGTCTTGCCAGATAAGCAATCCCATGCTGCTGGCGCGGTAACCATCGCCGTAGCGGTTCTTTAGGATGAACTCTACTCCCCATTCCGCCTCTTCACGCAGGCGGGCGGCGAGGGCTGGGTTGATATTTCTTTGTTTATTATAGGCTTCGAGCAGAGCAAAGGTCACGTCTCCCGTCTGCAAGGTTTGCTGGGACAAGTCTCCTGCATCGTGCCATCCGCCGGAGTAGGAGATGCTGCGTCCGTCATGTCGGGACATGAGGTCTACGTGGCAGGTGGAATGCTTGCCGGGAACCGGATGTCCACAGCGCTGGCAGAAGATGAAGTTCAGCACTTTCCATTGTGAATCTTCCCAAAGTCTTTCTCCAATCCGGAAGGTGGGAGTTAGCGATGTTCCGACCTTCAGCTGATACTCTCCGGGATTATTGAAGGAGGTGAAATCAATAAGGCCAAATTCTCCGAGAGTGGTTTTCTCTTTTCGGATGTCTCCTTCGTAAGCTATTTCTCCGGTTGGGGTAAGCAGTTGGAAGCGCTTTCCGGCGTCTATGGTGAGGTTTGTGTTGATGAGGGCGGTTTTGGGGTGGTTGACGGCATAGCCGGTTGTCGAGTAGGAGATTTTTCCATCGGCAGGTATCCATCCGCTGACTTTCTCAGGGGCTTTCACCGTTTGCAGTTGTAGATTGTCCAGGTAGTAGATAGCTGAATCTCCTGTAGTCCGGTCTTTGCCTTTGAGGGCTGTGCTGAAGGTGATGGATATCACCTTGTCGCGCTGATACTCGTCTATTTCGAGGAAGCATTGGTTCCACTCCTTATTAATAAGGTTAATGAGGTGTGAACCCGAAGGCTGATTATATCCTTTCTTGGCAGGAGTATCTGCATTGCGAAACGTGAGGTTCATGTTGACGATGCGCGCGCCGTCGCAATCGGGATAGATGGAGAATACGATGCGGTTGTACTTCTCCAGATTGGCGCCGTCTAGATGATAGGTAACACTGCTGTTTCCGTAGGTGGCATAGTCTGGGTCGGAAGGAGAGCCGGTCGCCCTTTTCCCGGTGAATGTGGGGAATTGCAGTTTGATGCTGCCTTTGCCGGAAACGGTCTTTTCCGTACTGAAGGACATGCTTCCTGCGCCGGAATGACTCCATCCCTCTGTACCTGCCGAGCGGGTGAGAGGAGCGCTTTGCAAGACCTCCTTTTTCCATCCGTTGGTTTCGAAAGAGTTTTCAATATCCAGGGGGAGGGGTTGATGTATCAGTCCGCTTTCGTGGAGTTGTCGTTCCAGTTTGGGGTCTTGGGTCAGACGTGTCTGACCGTATGCGGCAATACTGCCGAGAGATAAAAGGTATAAAAATAATAATGTCTTTCTCATGTTGATGTCAACCTTTGGTTTCGGTTGCAATGTTAGCCATTATTAGGCAGAAGGAGGTTTGAAAACTGCCATAAAAGCTTTAAAAGCTATCCGAAGTAGAGGAAATATGAATTTCGGTAGATGTATAATCCCTATGATGTACGACTTATAATGCCAAAGAAAATACTAAAATCGTATTTTCATAACAGAAGAAAATTGTAACTTTGCGAAGTTATGTCACAATGTTAACCTATGATGCGTATCTTGATTTTAATAATAATGCTGTTGCCATGTTCGCTTGGTATGTATGCATCTGCAATAGATAGCCTTTTGTCTGTTCTGGATAAGACTATCGTGATGCGTAGACAATACGAGGAAGAAAAAGAACGGTATATTTCTTTGATAAAGGATGAGTTGAAGCAAGGGAGGCTTACTGACATGGAGCGTTATCTGATACAAAATCGTCTTTTTGCCGAATATAATTCTTATATTAGTGATTCTGCATTACATTATATAAATGAAAATATTCTTATTGCCACACGGCTAAATAATAGGCAATGGATAAATAGTTCTATATTAAATAAAGTACATATTCTAAATACTTCGGGCCTTTTTGTTGAAGCAATGGAATTGCTGAAATCGCTTCCTCGTAACACGTTGGAGGGTGAAAATATAGTGGACTATTATGTATGTTTTGAAAACCTATATCTCTATCAGGCAGAGTACGCCACTGATCGGAACTACGTGAACAATTATCTTCGGATAGCAAATTTGTATAGGGATTCTATAATCAGCCTAGTACCGGAAGATACTTATAGATATGTAGTCGTGCATGCACCTCAGCTCATTGACCAGGGAAAAAGTCAGGAGGCTATATGTTTATTGAAGAATTTTTTACCTCGGTTGAAATCCAATACGCGTGAGTATGCAGTAGCTACTTCAATTCTGGCTTTTGCTTATCATGTCGTGGGGAACAAGCAGAAAGAAATGGAAGCACGTATTAGCAGTGCCATTGCTGACATTAGGGCAGTGGTGAAAGAAAATTATTCTTTGTGCGCATTAGCGGAATTACTTTATGGAATGGGCGATTTGGAACGTGCTAATCACTATATCAAGATTAGTATGGAAGATGCTAATTATTATACTACTCGGTTGCGTAGTTCGCAGAATTCCAAGATGCTTCCGCTCATAGATCGTGCTTATCAGCAAGAAAAGGAAATACAGCAACAGCGGCAGAGAATGTTTATTACAGGCATATGTATCCTTTCTGTTTTCCTTCTATTGACAGTACTGTGTGTGCTATGGCAAATGAAAAAATTGTCTTATGCCCGTAAAAAAGTTGTTGCTGCCAATTCCCAATTGAGTATATTGAATAGTGAATTGAAGAAGCTGAACAAGTCTCAACATGAGGCTAATGAACGATTATTGCATACTAATCAGACTCTTACGGAAGCCAATCATATTAAGGAAGAGTATTTGGGACGTTTCCTCAGTTTAAGTTCCTCTTATATAAGTAAGATGGAAGAATATCGCCGCATATTGAACAAGCAGGCTGCTGCCGGTAAACTTGAGGAGTTATATCGTACATTGAAGTCCGACCGTTTCATAAATCAAGAGTTGAAAGAGTTCTATCACAATTTCGATGTATCTTTTCTTAAGATATTCCCTAACTTTGTAGAAGAATTTAATCGTTTGTTGCCAGTTGAAGAACAATTGCATCCTAAAAATGAAGAATTGCTTGTTACCGAACTGCGCATATTTGCACTGATTCGTTTAGGTATTACAGACAGTGCGCGTATTGCAGAATTTTTGCGTTATTCCATAACTACCATCTATACTTATCGTTCCAAGCTAAAAAACAAGTCTCTTTGTAAAGAGGACTTTGAAGAACGAGTGATGAAAATAACTTCTTTTTGATTTTATCCTCCTTTTGAGGCTTTCTTCTGCCTTAAAAAGTTTAGAAATGATTTAGAAATTAGTAGCAATAGCATTTTTGTAATGCGTTGTATTATAGTTGATTGCCTGTTGCAGGACTTTAGATTTTTATCTCAGCCCAAATCGTGCGTTTGTTTTGATAATACATTTGCATCAATCTATTTATTGTTTAACTAATTTCTAATAAGATGAAAAAGAAAAGTCTAAAGAGATGCCTTAAAAAGCGCATGATCCTTTTACTGGGTTTTCTTATGATGACTGGTGTTGCTGTTGCGCAACAACTTCAGGTACAAGGAAAGGTGACCGATGCAACGGGTGAAGGTCTTATCGGTGCAAGTGTATTGGTAAAGGGTACAACTTCGGGGGTGATAACTGACATTGACGGTAACTATGTGTTATTGAATGTCAATCCTGATGCAATACTTATTTTTTCTTATGTAGGTTACCAAACGCAGGAACTGAACGTATCCGGTAGAAACAAGATTGATGTTGTCTTGCATGATGACCAGCAGGTGTTGGAAGAAGTTGTAGTAGTGGGTTACGGTTCATTGAGTAAAAAAGAAGTTTCCAGTTCCATTGTACAAGTGGATAAGAAAAATTTTAATTTGGGGGCTATGAATAACCCGATGGAAATGGTATCGGGAAAAGTCGCGGGCTTGAATGTCAATACGCAGGCAGCTGCCAATCCTAACTCCAGTTCTTCATTACAAGTACGTGGTGCAACATCTGTTTCTGCAAGTAATAGTCCTTTGATTGTCATAGATGGTGTGGCAGGTGGCGATATCCGTAACATCGCTGCACAGGATATTGAATCTATTACGGTATTGAAAGATGCGGGTTCAGCTGCTATTTACGGAACGCGAGGTGCTAATGGTGTGATTTTAGTTACAACGAAACGTGGCTCGGGTGAAGCTGGAAAAACGGTAGTCACATATGACAGTTACATCGCTTTTAATGTAGCCAAGCCCTCTCCGGATATTCTGTCGGCTGATGAATTCCGTCGTTCGAGACGAGGTACAGACTATGGAGCCGACACTGACTGGTATGGACTGATTACTCGTGATGTAGCATACGACACAAACCAATATATATCTATTGATGGTAGCACAAAGAATGGTTTCTATGGTGCTTCCTTCAATTACAAAAGTGCCAATGGACTTGACATCGTGAGTGGTCGTGAAGAATTTGGAGGTCGTTTTTCTATGGAACAGCGTGTACTGGAGAATCGCTTACAATTCAACGGTTCGTTGAGTGCACGTCGTGTAAATGAAACCTGGGGAAATGATGGTTTCTTCGATAGGGCACTCACAATGAATCCTACAATGCCGGTATATAATGCAGACGGTTCGTATTATCAGCCTACTTCTCCTACGGGTGCAACCAATCCGGTTGCGGAGCTTGCTTTGAGAGATAACAACGGCCAGCGTATGTATTTGTTGGGTACGGCTGAGGCTAAACTGAATATTTTGCAGACAGAAAAGCATTTGTTGAATACAACATTAAGTTACTCATTGCATTACAATGACATGAAGCAACAATATTATGCTTCGTCTGCCGGTTCGGAGTCCTATTGGAATGGTTATAAAGGACGTGCGGAAATGAAGTATCAGAAATGGTACACCAATCGATTGGAGTGGTTGGGAAATTATGCACTGAACTTGGGCGACCACAATATTAAGGCTGTAGTGGGCTATACTTATGAGAAGTCTATCTGGGAACAGATTGGTGGTAGTAACAACGACTTCTCTTTTGATAATACGAAATATTGGGATTTGGGCAGTGGCTCTTATCTGAAGGATGGTTTGGCAAGTTTATATAGCGGTCGCTCTGAATCGACACTTATTGGCTTCTTTGGTCGGTTGAACTATAATTGGAAGGATATGCTTTTTGCATCGGCTTCGTTGCGCTATGAAGGCTCTTCCAAATTTGGTGCTAACCAAAAGTGGGGGTACTTCCCAGCAGCTTCTTTGGCTTGGGAAATGATGGAGATGGGCTTTATGAAGAATACCCGGAAAGTGTTGACCAGTTTGAAACCGCGTGTTTCTTTCGGAATTACCGGTCGTTCGGATTTTGATGCTTATAAATCACTTTCTACTTACAATACCAATGGTAGTTATCTCTTTGACGGGCGTTGGGTAACGGGCTATGCTCCCTCTAGTAATGCTAATCCTGATTTGGCTTGGGAAAAGAGCGTTGCGATTAATCTGGGTGTTGATTTTGTTCTATGGAATCGTTTACGTGGTTCAGTGGAGTATTTTGACCGTAGTTCTAAAGACTTGCTTTATACGTACACGGCACCTCAACCGCCTTTTGTCTATTCCACTATTTTGGTTAACGTTGGAACAACGAAAAATACCGGTATAGAAGTATCTTTGGATGGTGATATCCTTACTAAAACAGCAGTGAAGTGGACGAGCGGAATCAATTATTCTTATGGGAAGACTAAGTTGACCAAACTTTCTAACGATATTTACAAGGCATCTTATCTCGACCTTTACTTAAAACCGGGTACTGGTTCCAGCGAATATTTCTTCCGTGTGCAGGAAGGGGGAGAGATAGGGCAGTTCTACGGTTATGAATATGCAGGTGTTGACGAAAATGGCAATATGCTTATTTTGAATGATAAAGATGAGCAAATACCGATTTCTCAGGCTGATGCCAAGTATAAACGTTATATTGGCAATGGTGCTCCCAAGCACTTCTTGTCTTGGAGTAACAACCTGACTTGGAGAAATTTTGATTTGAGTGTATTCTTCCGCGGTACATTCGGTTTTGATGTATTCAATATGCGTAAATATGGTATGGGGCTTCAGGGATGTGGTACAGATAATGTTCTTCGCTCTGCGTATCTGGAAGATAAGAATATCCGTACCGGTGGTGGAGTAATATCTTCCTATTTCCTGGAGGATGGTAGCTTCATAAAACTGGAAAATGTAACCTTGGGATATAATTTTACTCCTAAGAACCGTAAGTTACTGGATAATATGCGCATATATCTGTCTGCCAAGAATCTGTTTACCTTGACCGGATATTCTGGTAATGACCCTTCAATTATAGACGTGAATGGTATCCAGCCGGGAGTAGATAGTAATAGTGCTTATCCTACAGCAACTCAATTGAGTTTAGGTGTGACTCTTCGCTTCAAATAAATGAGAAACAAATTATTAAAAATATGAAAGATATGAAATATATAAAATGTCGTTGGTTATTGGCGATGATTATGTCATGTTCACTTTTCTCTTGTACTAATTTGGACGAGGAAGTGTTCGATCGTGTGGATGCCGGAATTTATTATCAAGATGAGACGAGTGTTCAGGGGGCAGTGGCAGCCATCTATTCGAAAGCTGCATATAGTTATTTGGAATACTTCTGGTATTTGCAGGAGTTTTCTGCCGACCAGGTGGCATGGCGCAGTTGGAACGGTGGACTTTGGGGATGGGATGAGGCATTGAAGTTTGCTTTGTCTTCACATACCTGGACGTCAGAATCAACCATTATTCGCCAAACTTGGGAGAATGCGTGGACCACTATTGGGCTTTGCAATACGCTTATTACAGATTTGCAGGCAATCAGCCCCGCATCTATACGCATGACTGAGGATGCTTTGAATAGTTATATTGCCGAAGTACGTACCCTGCGTGCTTGGGCATACTACAATATCTTTGAGATTTGGGGTGGAGCACTTCCCTTGAACATTTCTTCGGGTGCGGAAATCCCTGGTTCTGCAGATACTGATTTTGATAAGGGGTGCAAGATTATCTACGATTTTATCAGTCAGGAATTAGATGAGTCAGTTACAGATCTTATGAAAGAAGATGGTTCTGGAAAGACTCGCAACCGCATGAACCAAGCTGCCAATCGTATGATTAAGATGCGCTTGTTGCTGAATTCTGAGGTGTTTATCAAACAAAACAGTTATAATGAGTGTGCCACTCTTTGCCAAAAAATTCTGAATGGCGATTATGGTACTTACAGCATTACCGATGACTATCGCGATATTTATTCGATAAACAATGTAGAATGTCCGGAAGTTGTAATGGCATTGGCGATGGAAGTCGGTCAGGTCAATACCGGTTGGATGCGTAACATGCCTTTCATGCCTTACAATTGTTGGGATTATTTTGGAGGTACATACAGCCAGAGCGGATGGAATTGTGTATGCTTGGCACCTTCATGGGATAATTCTGGAAATGTACAGCCGTATGGTGGTACTGACAATCCTAAGAGCTTCCTTACTGACTACGGTGATAAGTTAGGAGCAGTTTATGAACGTTTCCACGATAAAGATATCCGTAAGCAGAACTATGTGTATAATGAAACAACAGGAAACTATCAAGGCATTTTTTTGAAAGGGGCTATTAAAGCCAACTATGGTAAGGGTGCGGCTTTGAAAGCAGATGCCGACCGTGACGGTCAGGATTTGGTTTATGTGGATCAGGTGGGTACATTCCTTAATTTAGGACGTAATCTGGAGACTGTCATGTCACCTCGCTGGGGTGAAACGAATTCAGGTGTCCGTTTGGTAAGATATCCGGTTTATCCGGAGAGTGCAGGCATTGATTTCCAAAACATCGATGAGGTGGAATTCCGTTTGAGTGAAGTGGTCTATACTCTTGCTGAATGTAAAATGCGTGCAGGTGATACGGAAGGTGCTAAAGAACTGGTATATAGAGTTAAAACACGCTATTTTACAGATAAATCGGCTCTCGAACAGCCCGGTCCTGGTTTTACATCCTTTGATATGGATTGGATGTTGAGTGAATGGGGACTTGAATTCTTGGGAGAGGGGCGTCGTCGTCGTACAGACTTGCGTCGTTTCGATAAGTTTACGCAAGGGCAATGGTGGTTCTTTGGCCGTGCCACGGACGACGGTTTAAGCTATCCGGCTAAACGTGACCGCAAATACGAGTGGTATCCCTTGCCCCAGTCTGCCCTTATGGTAAATCCGGGACTGGTACAGAATCCTAATTATTAATCATCCTATAATAATAGTAACAATGAAAAAATATATATGTAATCCGCTATGGCTTTTGTTGCTTTTTGTAGCTTTCATCAGTAGTTGTGACAAGGAGGAAATTGTGTTTGACCATGAGTTGCCGCAATTTGAACTTCGTAGCGATGCTATCTTGCTGGAGGTGATTATGCCCCAAGGAACTGGTGCCGATGAAATAATTTATATTGCAGGCGATTTCAATGGAGGTCAGGATGCTGCTTCCGGAGACCTTAAGTGGCAGATGGAGAAAGCTGCAAACAATGATGTTAAATGGGGCATATACCTCTATCCGGAAGATTTTGTTAATGGAAAGACACTTGCCGATGGCTTTTATTTCGTTTCTAAGACACAAGGTATAGAGCGTACTTTGCAGAATGGGGATGCTTTACATCAAATTTCGGCTAAGGTAGGTACTCGCACTGATATAACGGTAACCCGCTGGAATGCTTATTTTGAGGAGCCGGAAGACCCAAGTGAAGTGACCCACGACGGTTATGCTGTGTTCGTGATGGACAATACAGGTTGGGATGCACTGACACTTTATGCGTGGGGAAATGATTTGCCGGAACTTTTTGGAGGTTGGCCCGGTATTTCACCTACTGGTAGCGTTGAGATAAAAGGAATTACCTATAAATACTTCGATACAGGTGAAGCAAATAAGGGATTGGTTTACAATTTGATATTTAACGATAATGGAGTAGGTTCACAATTTGATGGACCACAGAACTTTACTCTTGACCGTGACATATATTTGGAAATCACAGAAAGCGGTTGGACGGAAATAGATCCGGATGCAGTGGTCATCCATGATGGTTATACCATTTTTATTGAAGACCAGTCCGGATGGGCAGAAACAACCATATATGCGTGGGGAAATGATATACCGGAACTCTTTGGCAGTTGGCCAGGAATATTACCAACCGGTAGTGTTGAGATAAAAGGTGTCACGTATAATTATTACGATACAGGTGAAGCAAATAAGGGATTGACTTACAATCTGATAATGAATAATAACAATGGAGGCTCACAATTTGACCTCGCAGCAGTGACGCTTGATCGAGATTATTATTTCCGTATTACGGACATAGCTGGTGAGGAGATTGACCCTAACAATCCGGACGGAGACTCTGAACCGGAATCTGAAGCGGCTTTTGTTCCTAATCAGAATAATTTCTTGAAATGAGTTTTGTATAGTAATGAAGATGTTAAATGACCTATTGGTGGAATGAGATTGGGGATAGGATATCTCTTTTCAATCTTGCGGATATATGTCCCAAGGCTTGGTTTTTCTATCCCAATTATCGGGATAGAAAAACCAAGCCTTGGGAAGAAGTTATCTCTTAGCTCTTTTGTTTTTTAGTATTGGCTTCCGGGATTTTTAGTATTAAGGCTTAGTATCTTTTCTGCCAATGCCCATTACTGGAGAGTTTGGATGCTCCTTTTGCAGATATCAGTTCCGCCAATGAGTATAAGTATAGATAAAAAGTAGAAATATGAAAAAAGTAATAATTGCGACACTGCTCTTTACGATGCTACATTCTTGTATGGGGTGTAGTGATAGTCAGAGTGACATGGAACCGATTCCCGTCCCACAGGAAGAATACATGGCTTCGGATATGGTGATTTATGAGGCAAATCCCCGCATTTTTGCCGAAGAAAATGCGTTCTCTGCCATCAAAGCAGAGCTTGACCGTATTCAAAGCCTGGGGACTACCGTGCTTTGGCTGATGCCTGTAAATGAGCCGGGAGTACTGAAAAGTGTGAATTCACCTTATTGTATAAAGGATTATAAAAAGCTGAATACACGTTACGGAACAAAAAAAGACTTGAAAGAACTGGTAGATGCTGCCCATGCCAAAGGAATGAAAGTGATTCTTGACTGGGTTGCCAACCATACTTCGTGGGACAATGCTTGGGTGACTGAGCATCCGGATTGGTATACACAGGATGCAAATGGCAATGTGGTACAACCTCAAGAACAGCCTTGGGCGGATGTTGCTGACTTGAATTTTGACAACGAAACCATGCAGCAAGCCATGATTGATGCCATGAAGTATTGGGTAACAGAAATTGGTATTGATGGATACCGTTGTGATTATGCCGAGGGGGTACCAGATGCTTTCTGGAAGAAAGCAATCGCCGAGCTCCGTACACTTGACAATAATTTGCTGATGCTTGCCGAAGGCGGAAAAACGTCTTTAATGAACAATGGTTTCAATCTGCTCTACGGCTGGAACTTCCATAGTAAACTGAAAGACTATTATGCCGGTAAATGCTCACTTACTGACCTTTATGCTATGAATACTTCCGAATTGGAGGGAATGCCGAAGGGTACGTTACGGTTACGCTATTCTACTAATCATGACCAGGCAAGTGAGGCATCACCGATAGAATGTTATGGCGGTGAGCGTGGTGCCATGTCTGCTTTTGTATTAACGACTATGCTCGAGGGGATACCTCTTATTTATAGTTCGCAGGAAGTAGCCTATCCGCGGTCACTTAACTTTTTCAATTACGGAGTTATAGACTTGAAGTCCAATGAAGTCTTTGCGCAAGAGATGGCAGAAATCATCAGAGCCTATAAAGCTACGAGCAGTGTACGTGGTGGTGAACTGGAAGTTTATACTACCGGAGATGTCGCTTCATTTTATCGGGCAGCAGGCAGTCATGGCATGTTGGTCATGGTGAATACCGCCAATGAGTCTGTACAAGTGAAAGTACCTATGGAGCATGCTGGCAAGACCATGACCGATGTGATTGCCGGTGTGGATGTGGAGTTGCCTACAGTAATGACGATGGAGCCTTATCAATATTTTATATATCAACAATAACGGATGTATATGAAACATGTATTATTAACAGTTGTATTTCTGGGAATTGCTTGTGTGGCGATGGCACACGAATTGTTATCTCCCAATGGGAATCTGAAACTCAATGTTGTGCTTGATTCCGAGGGGGGGCCGGTCTATAGCTTATATTACAAAGGAGAGCCGGTTGTAGAACCTTCTGCCTTGGGAATACTTATGGAAGAAGCGGATTTGTCAAATGGCTTCCGGATTCTTGATGCAACAAATTCTACTTTTGATGAAACTTGGATGCCTGTATGGGGAGAGTATGAAAAAGTCCGTAACCATTACAATGAACTTACTGTCACTTTCTCACAACCGGCAAAGCACGACCGTACGATGATTGTACGTTTTCGATTGTTTGACGATGGACTCGGATTCCGTTATGAGTTGCCGGAGCAGAAAACCATGAATTATCTGACGGTAAAAGACGAACTGACGGAATTCAATCTGACCGGTAATCATACACTCTATTGCATTCCCGGTGATTATGATACGAATGAGTTTGCCTATACTACTGCGGCCATTTCCGAAGTGCGCGAAGCTATGGAACGTAATCTACGTAAAAAAGGATATGAAGCTAAAGCGACTTCATTCACAGTACAAACACCCCTTATGATAAAGACTACCGAAGGACTTTATATCAATATTCATGAAGCTGCCTTGGTAGATTATTCTGCCATGTTGCTGAATGTGGATGATAAAGAGTTTAACTTTTCTGCTCATCTTACTCCCGATAAATTAGGAAAGAAAGGATATCTGCAATTACCGTTGCATACCCCGTGGCGTACAATTATGGTTAGTGACGATGCACGTAGCATCCTTGCTTCTCAGTTGATTCTTAATCTGAATGAACCTTGTAAGCTGGAAGATACTTCTTGGATTAAGCCACAGAAATTTATCGGTGTCTGGTGGGAGATGTTTACTGGTGGAGGGGGTACATGGGCATATAGCGACTATTATAAGGCTAAACCCGGCATAACCGACTATTCAAAGTTAACTCCTAATGGACATCATCCGGCCAATACTGAACATGTGAAAGAGTACATAGACTTTGCGGCGGAGAATGGTATTGATGCGGTATTGGTTGAGGGTTGGAATGAAGGTTGGGAAGATTGGGCATCCTATCGTAAGGATCGTCAGTTCCTTTTTGACAAACCTTATCCGGACTTTGATGTTGCGGTACTACATGCCTATGCCAAATCAAAGGGGGTAAAGATTATCATGCATCATGAGACGGCTGCTAATGCTGCCGATTATGAGCGGCAGCTGGATGTAGCCTTTCAATTTATGGTAGATAATGGCTATAATTCTGTAAAGACAGGATATGTGGGCTCAATCATTCCCCGTAGTGAATATCATTCCTCACAATGGATGAACAATCATTATATACATGTGGTGAAGCGTGCTGCTGATTATAAGATTATGGTAGATAGTCACGAGGCTGTTCGTCCCACCGGCTTGTGTCGGACCTGGCCCAACTGGGTAGCGCAAGAATCTGCCCGTGGTGGTGAGTTTGAATCTATGGGGGGCAATGATCCGGATCATACTTGTATCTTGCCGTTTACTCGGTTGAAGGGTGGTCCGATGGATTACACTCCTGGTATTTTCCAGACAAAACTTTCGTATTATAATAGTTCGAAACCTAAAGGTCAGGCGGGTACTACATTGGTAAAACAATTGGCTCTATATGTAACGATGCCCTCTCCGTTACAGATGGCAGCAGACCTGCCGGATAATTATCGCCGTTTTCCCGATGCGTTTCAATTTATTAAGGATGTAGCGGTGGATTGGAGCAATTCTTGGTATTTGGAAGCCGAACCGGGTGATTATATCACAGTGGCTCGTCAAGCCAAAGGAAAACAAGAGTGGTATGTAGGTGCTATTACCGACGAACATCCTCGTACGGCAACTATTCCTTTCTCTTTCTTACCCGAAGGAAGGAAATATATTGTTACCGTTTATGCAGATGGTCGGGATGCAGACTGGAAAGATAATCCGCAGAGCTATGACATCCGTCGTGGCATAGTAACGTCAAAGAGTGTGCTGCGTCAACCTTTGGCAAGTAGTGGAGGGGTGGCTATCAGTGTTCGAGAAGCAACAAAAGAAGAGGTAAAAGGATTGAAGAAATTATGAAGCTTGTCCGTACATAGTAATTATTATGTTGCGGATTTAATACAAGCATTTAAGAATTAAAGTTAGCAATTGGAAAGGCATAGTCCGTGAGGATTGTGTCTTTTTTCGTAAATTATTCGTCATTTCTTATTTTCTTTATTATAATTTTTCTATATTTATGCCGTTATGGCGAATTGTTGACAGAATAGGAAAAGAATAGACCATTTAGGTATGAATAGAGAATGCTGGGGATTTGACATTTTATCATTCTTTAATCAAAATATAACCGTAAAATTTAGCTG
>OKRU01003075.1_pt1 | contig 13804 bp, 14 predicted proteins | sample 1601131 | NCBI WGS metagenome assembly OKRU01 (sample SAMEA3541558, study PRJEB24748) | human gut metagenome | biome: human gut; feature: human-associated habitat; material: faeces | place: China | collected 2012 | reverse complement strand
ATGCAACAGCATTGAAAGAGCAACCGAACATCAAGCTGGCTTGAATGTACGTTTGCCTTTCAATGTAACCCTTTTGTTCTTCTGTCTTTAAAAAGTGAACATACACAAAGCAATAGCACAGAGCACTCGACAGCGTCATCCCTGGCCTGGACCAGGGATCTTATCTCAATGACAGAACAATGCCAGCAAGAGCACTTAGCAACAATAAATAAAAGACATAAGAACAAAAGAACATAAGAATGCATGAAACGAACATAAATCAGTGCATGCATAAGCAAGCTCCTGCCTGTCACTGCCAAATGTTCATCAAGCAAGCCAAGTTTGTATTTACAATATAAAATACATTCTTATAAGAACAGAAAAGAAATAAGCATCCTCAACTTTTGTTCTTTTCTAAACAAAGAGTTGCAGACCAGCACCAGAGGTGCAAGCATTGAAGAAGCAAAAGTATGTCAAGCTCGCTTGAACAGACATTTGAACGTTCAATGCCCCTTTTGTTCTTATGTTCTTCTGTCTTCAAAAGTGCCCCCTTTATTAAACGAAAAAGACAGAAGCCTCGCGACGGAGACTTCTGTCTTTTCTTCAAATGTATCTTTTCTTTCTAATCTTTCACACATTTTGGTGATGATAAAAATTTTGTATTTTATGTAGTGTTCAATAATTATAGCTTTAGATTTATTTATATCCTTTATATATGCGCCAGAAAAAATGCCAAGTTCTAAATAACGGTTCTGACAAGGCTTCTTCTGGGTAATACTTTACAAAATGCATATTTCTGTATATTTTAAGGAAATATTTCTCTGCCATACTTTTTCTTGTGAATCCCTTATATTTTGTATAATGTCGGCCGAAATTACCTCCATTAAGAATTTCATCTTCAAGCAACCTTCCGCGTTTCACATCAGGTTCAACGATAAGGTATTTTTCATCAAGTCCCAAAACATTTTTTTCAATATACATTACAGCTCTTGCAAATTTGTAAAGGCCAAAGTATTTCAGTTGATTTTTTATCTTGTCTTTATCATCAACCGTATATTCAAGCAATAGATAATAATAGTCTATCAATTGTCTCAAACCGATTCCCTCATCGAAGAAGTGGTGAAAAATGTGTCCAAGCTGATAGATTACATTGAATTCTGTTGTTGGTACAGAGATTACACCTGCATTATCTGGTAAATTTTTTATATTCGAACATTGCAGATCCCCCATCTTTTCAAACCATTTCTGTAGCCGTCTATTGTATATAGGGTTATTCATAAATAGGGGAAAGAAATGTATTTCACCTGTAACCCCGTAGCCTACATTGACTTCCACATGGTGAAACCTCATACCTTCTACGTTAAAATACTTTTTGGCAAACTCAATAACTTTATTCCTGTCTGCCATTACCCATATATCTATGTCACCGGGTATTCTTGAATATGGTTCCGGGTACATCAACGCGTTTCCTTGTCCTTTAAGTATACAGCAACGAAAACCATTCTTGCTGAATAATTCGCATAACTTGGATGCCTCCTTATTGACCGTGGCATTACGTATCTTAATCTGTTCTCCTAAAGCTAGCCATTTCAACAACATATTACGTTGTGGAGCAATGTCTTTAGGCAGTTTTTTTATACCTTCAAGCAGTACTCCATTGATGGCATGTTTTTGTCCAAAAGAATACAGTTTCTCCCAATCAATAATTTTCAGAGTTTCATGGTTGAGTTTATTATTTAGGCAATATAGTAGGAATCCAATATTGAACGTTTTCATAGATTAAGTATTGGTTAGAAGATGTTTATTGTAATTTCCTATAACAATTTTCACAAGCATCTACCATCTTTTCTAATGTAAACATATTATTTACGCGTTCTATACCTTTTGTAGATAAATGTTCATATAATGTTTCATCTGTCAATAATCTGTCAATAGCAGAAGCATAGGCTTTTGAGTCTTTATTTGCGACTTCCAAACATGTTTCATTATTAATGCTTACCCAGTTTACTCCACTGCCTTCAATTGTAAAAGTTACTGCTGGTGTACCGCAATACATTGCCTCTGCCAAAGCAACACCAAAAGCTTCATTTTTAGTTATAGAAGGAAATGCAAAAATTTTTGCAGCATATAGATAGCAACGTAAATCGTCATCAGACAGTTTACCTACAAAAAATACTCTGTTTGATTTGCATTTTTCTTTTAACATGGTAGTCAAAGGTCCATTGCCACCTAAAACAAAAACACAATCTGATTTTACCCACCTTTCTGCTTCTATCAACCATGGTATACCTTTATATTGTATGTGTCTTCCGACAAAGAATACAATATCTTTACCGCCATACAACTGTTTTATCTGCTCTATGCGCTCCTTGTCATTTTCTTTTAATATAAACTTCGTTTCGTCCATTGCATTAGGAACAATATCCACTTTATCCAGAAATGGTTGTAAAGGCAATGAGTGTTTTTTATAATTAGGACTTGTAACAATAATTCTGTCTGCACGTTTCAATAGAGCTGTTTCGATAGGCTTTATTAGAGGATATATTTTCTTCTGTTTTATTATATCCATGTGCCAATGAACTACAAGTTTTACATTCTTAGGAATAATTGTCAGTAAAACTGCTGCAGGAAAAGGATTTGCCCAGTGAAAGTGAATTATGTCTGGTCGAAATTCTTTTATAGCACGTTGCATCATCGGAAAATATGACAAAGAAAGAGCCTGTCTTGCAATGTTTATCCAAGTTGCAACTCTATAGACTTTTATGCCATTTACTTCATCAGCAATGTCTTTTTTGTTTTCATTAAAACAAAGAACAGCCATCTTGTGCTCTGGCATACCTTCAACTAAATATTTACAAATATTCTCTACTCCTCCAATATATGGAAAGTAGTACTTTGATATATGAAGAATTCGCATGATTTTTATAGAATCGCTACGTCATAATATTATTAATTATGACATTTTATGGTGTACATGAATGAAAATAAGGTGATTAGAAGACTTGATATAAATACATTATATATAGAAATGTGTCTTCATAAATATATAAAGATTTAAAATGAATTTGTTTTAAATCTTGTGTTATATGCCACTGTTATCTATATCCTTGAACAAAATAAAATGTTTATATATCCTTCCCTTCATATATAGAATATGGATATCTTTTATAACATTTAGTTATAAGATATCACTGAGTTTTTATTCTTTACCGGAAGTACTAATGAATACTGGTATAATATATTATTTTGCATTGTTAAGAATTATCAATGGCAAAATATTTATTTCCCTTAGAAACAGATAATAGCTAAATAAGTTTGTTCTTGAATTATTTCTTTTGTAATGTGTATATGGTATTATTTGTATAGTTATATTTTTCTATATAAAAAGTACAAATTTCTTTTTATCCATTTTTTTACAACAAAAATGAAACCTAAGTTATTTCTCCACGATTGATCAAACCAATGTATAACATATGATTCTTTACATTTAGATTTTCTTGTTGCAAAATATGAACTATCGTAAATTTTTATATCATCATCTAGGTATTGTGTTGTATCTCTATATTTTATCCCATATTTTTTTTGAAGTAAAACCATCATTTCAAAATCTATTACAAACACTTTAGTTTTACCATCTTTTTCCAATAGTACTTTATTACCGTTTTCATATATTTCCTGTATGCAATGCTCTATGAAAGGATGATTTGGTTCTGAATACATAAAACCTGCTTGTAAACAAAATGCAGAAAATCTTTTTCCTCTTTTATCATATCCATTTTCATTGATTTCATCCAATATATTTGTCCCTATTGCGTGGTTTTCAACACCAGAAACAAAAGAAGCATCCAAAACATTTTCTAATGGACGTAGTATTTGTACATCAGTATCACAATAGGCTCCACCATATTTTTTTAGGACAAAAAGTCTAATGAAATCAGCTGCATATGCATAGTTCTTCAACTGTATAGCTTCTCGGACCCATCTGTACTTATTAATGTCAAAATTATTCTCATTCCATTGAATAATTTCCCATTCAGGACAGTTTTTTTTCCAACTATTTATACATGAAATAACGTTTGGAGGTAAAGGTGCTCCTCCAAGCCATACGTAATGTATCTTTTTTATCATAAGTTTTAATATAAGTTGATAAATAATTATATGGTAATAGGCATATGTTGAATAGGCATGATATTATGATTTTACAAACATAAAATCAGAGTATATTTCAATTAACTTTTTGCAGTGTGTTTCAATGGAATATTTTGCAGGATTGAAATCTCTTAAAATGCGATTTTGCATATTTATTTTGTCAGAATGTTCATATTTAAGAATTGCTTCTTTTAAAGAGTTCAAATTTCCAGATTTAAATATATATCCAGTTTCCCCATTAATTATTTCTTCGTATGCGGAGCATTTATCAGGAACAATGCATGGTATTCCATAAGATTTCATTTCAATAATGGTTAAAGGAGCACCTTCGTACCATAAAGAAGGAAAGACCAAGGCTGTACCAGTTTTTATTAAATTATCTTTTTCAAGACCTTCTACCCAACCTTTAAATTCTATATTAGGGTATTTATATTGTAATTGTTTACGTAAATACCCGTCTCCTAAAACACATCCATTCAATTTAAGATCTGTTATTGCTCTGCAAAACAATTCTATACCCTTTTCGGAGGATAGTCTACCAATAAATATGTATTTGTTATTCTTTTCAATATGAGGATAATCATGATTAATGATGTCTACTGGGTTCTGAACAAAATACCAATTATTTGAAATGTTTTTTAGTATGGGATAAGATACATTTTTGTTTAGTTCTGAAATGTATATGATTCCAATAAGTTTATTCTTTTTTAATTTATTCCATTGAACAATCTGCCTTGAAAATCTCCATATTTTTTGTGCATAATTTCTAGAATCACAATTAGTCATCAGACATTTTAGGGAAGAAGGTTTAATATTGCATATATCTAGTTTTTTATAATTAAATAACCCTCCATTAGGACAAAATGTAAAATAATCGTGGAGGGTTATTATTATTTTAAATTTATATTTTGAGGTTACTGCAAACAATGACGGTGATAGCGCTTTTATCCAGGCATGGTAATGAATAATTGTATTTGAAGGATCAAGACTTGATAATAGTTTTTCAAATTCTTTATATGCTTTTGAATTATATATGCCTTGTTTAATTGCTTTGAGTCTATTTTGTTCTGAAAGAATGTCTTTTTGATCTAAACAGATAATATTTACATTGCTATCTAGCAACTTTTTTTCCGTAGGAGCTACTGCTGAGAATAATGTTACATTATATCCCATATGGCTTAGACCTATAGCACTTTCTATAGCAACTTTGCCAGCTCCTCCATTAATATATGCAAAGTCATTTATTATTATTATATCCTTAATCATCCTGTTTCCTCCTAAAAATGAAGTCTTTATAAGCCGGAATACCTAATTTTTCCATTTTTTTATCTGGGTCAAATTCTATAAATCTTAAACCTTGTCCTACATATAGACCTTCTTTTATCAGACTTTTAGAAATGCAACAATGTGCCCCTACTGTTATTGAATTAGAAATATTAACACCCGCCATAATTGTACACCTTGCTCCTATATAGCAATTGGAACCTATAATGACTTTAGCATCTTCTCTTGCTATTTTTGATGATTTTTTAGAAAAATAAAAGTTATGAGTCCAAATCTGAGTATCAGCCCCTGCCAACATACTATTCTTTCCAATTATGATACTATCTGTCATATCCAGTAAATGTTTAACTCCAATTTTTGCTCCCTCATGCAAGACTAAATATATATCATGGTAAGTATTTCCAATTGATGATATTTTATTTTGATTGTTTATCCATGCTTTTTGATTTATTTTTACGGAGAAGTTACCTTTTATAAAATTTAGATGTCTTATATAACCTCCGTTGATTAATAATCTATTGCATTTTATAAAATTTAGATGTCCTATGCTTGATTTGTCACCTAATTCAATATAGTCTGATATTATTATTGAAAAACCTATTTTAACGTTTTTACCAGTCAATTTAAGCCCTTTATATCTGAAACATCTACAAATAATATAGACAATTCTGGCTGGTAGTAAAAATAGTAATATTGAAACTAAATACTTCATTTTTACCTATTTATTAATTCTAAATATTTTTTTAAAAGTCTATCTGATTCTATATTTATACAGTATCCAGATTTTTTCACAACCTCATTATATATACGCCTGTCGGATTTTTTTGATATCAATGATTTGATTCCGTTTATCCATGTATTTATAGAGGATTGTAATGAGATATACATGGCAATATCTGTTATTTTACATTCCTCCGTTATAGTGTCTGCCATAATTATTGGTAATCCATTTGCTTGGCTTTCTATAGATACGACAGGTAGACCTTCAAAAAGTGATGGCAATATGAAACAATCACAGGCATTAAGTAAATCAGGCACATCATTTCTATTACCAAGAGTTATAACTTTATCAGAAATTCCAAGTTGGCATACCTCATTCTTGATAAAATCTTTAAGTTCTCCATCACCAATTAATACAAGTATTGCTTTATCATCTGTTTTAGAATATTCTGAGAACAAATGAATAAGGAACTTATGATTTTTTTGGTAATTTAATCTACCAACATTTACTAAAACATGTTTGTCTGTCAAGCCCATATATTTTCTTAAAGCATTTCTTTTAATATCAGAAAAAGCATATCTTTCTAAATCAATGGCGTTGTTAACAATGTAACATTTACCTGAATCATAATATTTTTGTCCCCATAAACTTATCGCAGCCTTTATACCACAAGCAAAAAAGTCGGTAGCTGTTTTTTTTGCTATGAAATGTCCTAATGGGCGATATAAGTGCTTAATAAAAGATATATGAGAGTTGGCTATATGTGAGTGCATTATGCGTACTTTAACCCCGTGCTTATATGCAATGGCTAAATACCACTCAGATAGGAATTCACAATGTGTATGTACAATATCATAGTGTCCTTTAGAAATAATTTTATTAAACTCAATTAGACGCTTAATAGGATTTCTAGATAAATAATGAATTCTTGCACCTAACTCTTTAAATTTTGAAGCAAGAAACTGTTCTTTCGAATAGCTCAATGTAATAATATCAAATTTAATTTTAGAGCGGTCAATATGGCTATAGTAATTATAAACTACAGCTTCTGCACCACCACCATTGATATAGGTCAATATATGTAGAACTCTTATCATTTAAATAATTTATCTAATCAAGTGGTTTTATATTGCTTTTTTTTATTACTGCTGGATTTCCTGCAACCATGCAATTATCCGGGATATCATTAATAACAACACTACCTGCTGCTATTACTACGTTGTTGCCGATTTTTACGGGCCCTAAAATTGTGACTCCTGTCCCGATATAACAATTTTCACCAATTATAATGCATGGCGATTCTATATGAGGATTTTTTTTCCCAAGTAGGACACGTGGAAGAACTGTACAGTTTTTTCCAATTATAGCAGTGTTGCCTATCCATATAAAACCAGGATGTTCAATATTTAATCCTTTATCACAAACATTTGGATGTATAAAAATTTGTGTTTTAATTTGATATTTCTCTAATCTGTGTTTATAGTATAAATAAAATATCTTATGAAAAAGATTCTTATTTTTCGTATTAGAATAATATTCTAAATGTCTCAACAAGCTTATGTACTTATATTTGGTATAAGCTCTAATGTTTCCTTTTAGATATTCTAGAAACATATTCTTTCCGTACACCTCACGCGTTCGATTTAAATCTGATTCTATATATTCCTGTAAATCCGTAATTGTTTTTATCATATACCTAAAATTTTTGAAGAATATGGAATTGTGTCCACTATATTTGTTGTATTTGCTAAATATATGTATCTAAATAAAAGTAAACCAACTATTGATAGCAAGAGATTGTTTCGTTTTGATGGCACATTAGTTATAAAACAAGCTGAAATAAAAGAAGGCATTATGAAATAATATGCTAATCGGTTTGCCACTTCTACAATAGACCCCATTGTCGTAATGCAAAATGAAACTATTAAAAAGAATAAAGTAAAATTGAAATATTCACTCCATTTGATATTTTTATAATGGAATATTATAATTATCATTAGAAAAATAAGTAGAAGATCAATTTTATGACTGCTGAAACCTTCTTGATCTATATAGTTGGTATATTTTAAAGATAGTATGCCTGAGTCTATAAAATATATTAGCATTGAATTGTATAACAAATTTAAAGCTATTGTGGCGGATATAATTATAAATGTTAACAAAAGCTTTTTGTTTTGAAATTTGATTATTATGTTTAGCAATGGATGTAATAAGCACAAGAATATTGCGGAACTATGAGCCCAAAAAGCGATGAGTACTAGAATATAAAACTTTAATATTTTCTTTTCTAGAAGGAATATACTTGCGTACATGCCTATCAATATAGCAATAGATTGACGCATCATGGACAATGAGTTGTTATATAGATATAATAAGAACACAATAGTAAAATACCACAAGAATGCACCTTTGTTAATTTTATATGCAACCATTGTTGCTATTATTAATAAAAGTGCCATATGGATGAAAAAGAATATATGTATGTCATCTGTAAATAATGCAACAATATAGTTCAAAAGCAAATATATTGGTTCTGTATTTATATTATTGAGTAAATATTCATGTAAACTATGACTATGTTTAATATTGTACCAGGTAGGCTCAACATAGTTTAAGACATCAATACCAACATCAAGGTCACGAAATGCCGCTAACAAAGATGGTATAAGTATGCCTATAAATATTAATATATATTTGAATATAGAGTTAGGTAGCTTACTTGCACAATAAAATGCATAAGTAGACAATGCAAATACTAATAAATATAAAATCATAGGAACTTTTTTATTTTATAGAAAATAAGGTTTAAGTAGAATAGTTTGTGGTTCAGTAAGAAAATTTTTATTCTATTCAAATATGGCATTTTGTTAATTTCATATTCTGATTTTATAGTTCTCCATTCTTCTAAATTAGATATGGAAAGAAAGAGTTCTTTTTTCTTTTTTAATGATAGATTTGATTCTTGAATTTTTTTTACGTAACTTAAATTATATCCTATGAAAAGTCTTATTATTTTATTTTTAAGGAATTTTTTTTCTTCACAGTCAATGAATCCCAAAAGTTTGTTATAAAGTTTTCTTGTATTCCATATTTTTTCTTCCGCAAAACATCTGGAGAGCGATTGGGGATTATTGCAATAATAGTATAAAGCATCTGGAATCTTTCGGATTTTTTTACTCTTAAATAAGAAACAAAAATTGAATATGATATCTTCTGATACAAACTCTCTTTCAGAAACAAATTTTATATGATTATCAATTATTATCTGTCTTTTATATATTGCATTCCATACTGACATGCATTCATTTCTGTCGTTTTTTTCGGAAACATTGTTGGCTATCATGTCTCCTAAATAATTTAATATGTCATTATTTGTTAATAGGCGTTCACTGTCAAATTTTTTAATGAATTTCATATTTTGTAATTGACAATTAACACCACAAAATACTGCATCATAGTTCGCAGAAATCGCTTCTTCGTACATTTTTTCAAACATGTGTAAATCGACATAATCATCAGAGTCTATAAATGCCACATATTCGCCTGTTGCAATTTCGAGACCGGAGTTGCGTGCATAACCTAATCCTGCATTTTGTTTATGTATTACCTTGATCCTATTATCTTTTTTTGAATATTCATAACACATCTCCGGGCATTTGTCAAGTGATCCGTCATCAACCAATATAATCTCAATATCTTTGAGTGTTTGATTGAGTAACGATTGCATACAACGATCAAGATATTTATCTACGTTGTATATTGGTACAATTATGCTTATTTGTGGCATGTTGTTATTTATTAAAGTTAATAGATGGTAATATTTTTATCATAACAATTATGATATTGGATTCAAATATATTGTAGATTAAATACATTCTTCATTGTTTCTCAAATCATCAAGATAGAGGGTATTTTTTTTGAATATAATAATGAATGTTAAACTTTAAAAAAATAAATTTTACTTTCTTTTTTAATGTTAACTTAGACGAAAGGATTGAAAAAATTGAGATTTGATTTATAATGTTTATATTCTTAATCTTAATTTTATGCCGAATGGACCAGATATAATAGGTAGTATTAAAATAAAAACCTATAATTCTTTTTATTGGTATGGACATTTGGGATATTATAGCTAAATACTTTTCAACCTGTTCTTGTTCTAATTTACATTCTGATGTTACCATAACAGATGAGTTATTCCTAAAATAAATATATCCTCCTTGAGAGGATGTATATAGAGTGTTAATATCTGTATAACATGAAATAAAAAATACCACGTCCTCTCCAATTTTTAAAGATGTCATAAATCTTTTATCGCAAATTAATCTTTTAGAGAAAAATCTACCCCATAGTTCATTACGGAAATTATTTGCATAATATTTGTCAATCTCTTTTTTCCCATTTATCAATAGTTCTTTGTGGACATGAAATTTTCCATCTCGTGAATATGGAATTTCTATAATATCCACTTTATTTTTATCAAAAAGGGAAAATGCCATATTAAATGTATTTGAACAATACCAATCATCTGCATCACAAAATGCAATCCACTCACCAATAGCATTCTCCAGACCTATGTTTCTAGCAGAACTCACACCTCCATTCTTTTTATGGAATACTTTTATTCGATTATCTTTTTGGGCATAATCATCGCAAATCTTACCAGAATTATCATTGCTTCCATCATCTATCAGCAACAATTCGAAATCTGTAAAAGACTGTGCAAGAATACTATCTATACAACGATGTAAAAACTTTTCAGCATTGTATATGGGAACAATAACTGATATCTTGGGATTACTATTTTCCATTAGAAAAGCTTATACAGTTTGATAAAATACTCTTTGATATTTTTCTATTATAATTTAGAGAGGTAATTAAATTTTCCCATGGAATATATGTTTTGATTTCTAATGATGATTTGCAATCAATAATCCTGTCCACGATTCCAAACATATCAAGCAAAGACACAAAACGTGACATTCCACGTGTAATATTTCCGACAACAAAGAAAGGCTTCTTGAATAATATAGAAAATACGCAAGCATGAAAGGAATCTGTAACAACAAATTCAGCATCATAAAATCCACGTAGCCATTGTTCTAACGGTGGCTGTATACGGTCAGAAATAGGTGAATTTATATCTTCGCTTTTTGATTTTACATTAAACGGTATTAACCTTTTTTCTTTTGCGACCCGTTTTATCAGTTCTTTTTTTTCATCTGTTTCATCTAAAAAATAACATAAAAGGTTGCCTTGGCTTTTAGGAGTATTGTTTGCTTCAAAAAGTTTTATATAATCTTCTTTTTCCAATAGCATTGTTGGGTCTAACACGTGCTGTGCCTCAACTCTGAAATGCTCTTTACACAGCTGAACTCCAGACTCTTCACGAACTGCAACTGCATCAAATTTTTTAAGAAGTTCGCCACATATTGAGGTCTGTTTTGTTGTATATTCCCATTCGTCTGTACCAAATGACGCAGCATAAGCCATACGTTTGATATTCCAATTTTCAGCAAATCTTAGATATGCTTGTTCTATTTGATTAATTCCAAAATATTTTGGTCGCCATACTTGATCACTTCCGACAACAATAGCATCATATTCTGATTCCTTTATGTCGCTGAATTCTTTATATTTTATTAAATGGATATATTTTTCAATGAACTGATCTGTATATTGTCTTATTATTGGTTGTTCCTTATTACATTTCTGTTCATAGAATATCGGGACCTTTTTCCCCATTATGTTTTTTATGATTCTTTTTCCATAAGTAAACGGCATTTTGTATTTATTTATCGATAAAGGTTGCTTTTCTTTTTCTATTACATGTACCTCATTCCCCATACGTTCAAGTACAGTCTGCAAAGCATAAGCTTGCAGTATACCCCCATAGTTGGTGTGAAGAGGAAGTGTCAATATACCTATTTTCATATTAGATTTAGTTTATGTAAAATGTCTTTTGTAAATACTTTTGCACCGCTTTCGCTCATAAAATATGAATTATAGAAATAAGAATCGTGATCGTAAGCTTTGTCATCCATGTAGTCATAAAAAGGAACATTAAACATATCCAATTCTCTTATGAAAGAATATATGTAGTTCTCGCGGAATATAGAGGTTAATTTATTTGTTAACGTGTGATGCATCGGTGGGATAACTATAACAGGACGCAAGTCTCTTTCGATACAAAACTTAATCATATCTTTTATTGTATCCATGCGATAATGTGCACCATCTATATTTTCTTTAGACTTAGGCAAATTCAAATCAGAAATGTTGAATTCTTTCATCCAGCCATTTATCCACATTTCCGCATCTTTTTCAAATTCTATATCGTTGTGGCAAACATTGTATTTTTTGCCACTTCGGTTACGTGCTACATCCTTAATCAGGCGTTTTACTGATTCCTTGGGGTAGTAGAATAATGGCCATTTTCTGAATCTGCTTATTTTTTCATAGTTGTCTATAAGCGTATAATCTAGTATGTAATAATATCTGCCATAAGAGGTTTCAGACCATTTAGTCCCTGAATATAAACCTGAGAACGGGCTAAATGGAATTATAACAACCCCATTCTTCTTTAAAATACTGAAATAATTTTTTAATACTCTAAAGCTGTATTCCATTGATTGTGGTTGCATTGCCCAGTTGAATGCTTTCACTCCTGTCCCGCTGTAATCAAAAGCATACAGTCCGGACGAACTGCCGACATTTACAACGTCATAGTTGCGCTCGCTATGGTTTCTATACCAATCATTCCCCGGATAATTATCAAAATCTGGTATTGAGTTCATATACCAATTAGTTTGCTTGATATGTTTATTTAGAAATACAGCAATAGTCGCTATCAGGGACAAAGCTATCATTATGTATAAAAACAGGTGTAGTAAACATTCCATTTTATATATGTACAAAAAAATGCATATCGCAGCATTTATAAGTACAACCATAAACATTATTCTTTTCATTATAATTACTTCTTAATTAATAAAATTTTATTCATTATTCTATTTAAAATATTGGAATATAAAGGTATACACAATAATGGAACTATAACTATTAAAAAACATATCCCATACCATTTGTCAATTATGTGTGGTCCTATACCCCAAGTACAAGGAAAAATTATTAACATGTGACACAAATAAGCATTCATGGTCCTAGTTCCAAATTTTGTAAACCATATTTTTTTGTTTGGCATAAATCCGATAAAAGAGATAGACATAGCTATACACATAAAATAAGTAAATATTCGGACCATTAGACCTTTAATACTAAACCCAAATCCACTCATAAACCCAGTTCCGTACACTATACCAGGATGTAAAAAATTAATATACATATAGAATATAGATAACATGATTAGAACTAGCATGCATACTTTACTTCTATTTTTTAATTTATGCAACCATTCATTCCTTTCTTTTAATAATATACCCAAAATAAAAAATGGATAAAAGCATATAACTCGTGAAAGTTGCAATAAAGTTCCAATAAAAGGCAAAAATCCGATGGATAGCGCAATTAATAAACTTGTATAAAATATTGTGGTCGTTCTAAAATGCTTTAAGAGAACCGGAGTAATTAAATAATATATAAACCATGAAAGGCGCCCCAGCCTGCCGGCTTCGAAACGATACTACCGTTTAGGACGGCATGGGTGATTTC
>OKRU01003067.1_pt1 | contig 13836 bp, 11 predicted proteins | sample 1601131 | NCBI WGS metagenome assembly OKRU01 (sample SAMEA3541558, study PRJEB24748) | human gut metagenome | biome: human gut; feature: human-associated habitat; material: faeces | place: China | collected 2012 | reverse complement strand
ATATCGCCGCACTGCGCCGCTTCAAGCGCACGCAGCACCTCATCGTCCGAGGCTTCCGGACGTGCCATTCGCACGTTTTCGAGGATCGTTCCCTTGATAAGGCGGCTGTTCTGGAATACGAAGGAAACCGTATCCATCAGCTGTTCCTTGGGGAAATCCCGGACGTTCACGCCGCCGATGAGCACTTCGCCGCTGTCCGCGTCGAAGAACCGGGAGATTATGTTCGCGAGCGTAGTTTTTCCGCCGCCGGAGGGTCCTACGAACGCGCAGGTCTGTCCGGAGACTATCTTCAGTGAGATACCGTCCAGCGCCTTATTGCTGCCGTCGTAGCTGTAGGATACGTTCCGCAGCTCCACGGAGTGATCCGCGGGCTTCACGGGAGCGCTGCCCTGGGAGAGCGGCTCCATGGACATCACGCTGTCGATACGGCTGATGGCGTCGGATACGACCATCTTGTTCTCGCTGTTGAACATGATCTTCGTGAGAGTAACAGTCAGCAACGGAGTTATGATGATGTAGAACATGAGGTTCAGCAGGAACTCATTGGTCACACCGTCCGCAGTGAACCATATCGCCGCAGCGATGAGCATTGCGAAAACGGCGTTCACGGCGGTGGTCAGGAACATCATCGGCAGCCGGAGCTGATTCGTGTATCTGATGGTCCATTCGCCGTAGCGGTCGATCGCGCCCTTGAATTTCCTGAAGGAGAACACGGTCTGCCCGAAAGTCTTTACAACGGGGATTCCGCGGACGTATTCCACCGCCTCGTTGGACATGTCGTTGAGCGCGTCCTGGTATTCAGTCATGCTCTTCTTGAGGGACTTACCGGTCATGAACACCATCATGATGACGAAAGCCAGCACCGCCGGTACAAGGCTGAGGAGTCCCAGGCGCCAGTCGAATACCATCATGAGCACCAGCAGGGCCACCGGCGTGATGTAGGCTGTCACCGTATCCGGGAGCATATGCGCGAGGTAGGTTTCGGTCGCGCCGCTGCATTCGTTGATTATCTTGCGGAGCTTACCGGTGCCGAAGTTCTCGGCGAATCCCAGCGGAAGCCCGGCGATGTGCCGCGTCATGGCGATACGCAGGTTGGTCGCAACGCGGAATGCCGCCAGGTGCGAGCAGAGCAGCGCGGCAATGTACACCAGGAAAGCCAGCGCCGAGAATCCCATGGCAGTCCAGCCCCATTCGCTGATGTGTACCGCCTGGCTGAAATCCGGGCTGACGTTCAGGACCTCCCTGATTATCCTCCAGAGATACCAGAACGGAACCAGTGCGATCACAGCGCTTATTCCGGCGAGCAGCCACGATAGATAGGTGAGCACCCTGTGCTTTCCGGCGTATCCCATCAGCACATAAAGATCTGATTTCTTCTTCAAGTTGATGTTCCTCCTTTTGTTAGTTTAAGCTAACTCTTTGGCTTATCTGTAGCCGCAGTTTGTAAGCTGCGGCTTGTTTATGTGAACAGGTCGTCCGCTCCTGCAACGTCCGGGATTCCCATGAGCTTCGACCAGCCTGCCGCCTGGAAAATGTACATCTGCCGGACGTAATCCCGGCTTTTTTCACGGGGGAGGTCGTGGATTATCAGCTCAAAGTAGGAAGCGAACATTCCGCTGACGATAACGTGCTCAAGATCCTGGTCAATATCCGGGACATTAATCCCCTGGGAGCGCAGCACCTCGTAGAATTTATGTGTGGCTTCCACCTCGATACGCACAATCTCGTCCATGAGAGCGGCGTATTTTGTCCCCTCGGAGCAGGTGAGCACCAGCCGGAATGCGGTCTTGTTCTCATAGAGATAGTCTATCATGTCCATCATCCAGCTGCTGGAGGTCACTCCCAGGTGGCTCCGCTGGAATTCCGGCGGAAGGCTGGCGAACATGTTCTGCACCTTGCGGTATTCCTCCATGAAGTGGTCTACGGGGGCGGCGAGGGCGTTGAACAGCTCCACCTTGCTGGAAAAGTAGCCGTAGAAAGCCCCGGTGGTAACTCCGGCGTCCTTGACTATGTTCCGCAGTGAAGCGCGCTGGAATCCCTTGCTGAGGAATTCAGCCGCACCAGCGGAAATTATCCTTTCAAGGGTGTTGTTTTCGTCGGGCATGCTGACCCTCCTTCTTGTGTAACACTGTTATATAACATTGTTATAATACCACATACTTCGACGGTTGTCAATGGGCGGAAGCACTTTTTGTGAATTCCGGCGAAAATATTTCAGCAGGAGAGTGTCGGTTAGTCAGAACTTACAAATGTCGCGTTTACTGTTGCAAGACAGGGGGATTTGTGATATAATGAGTTAGTGATAACTAACTGAAAGGAGAATTACAATGTTTACGCAGATAATATATGGCATACTGATACCGTTTATCGGGACTACCGCCGGGTCCGCCTGCGTGTTCTTCCTGCGCAGGGAGCCGCACTTCCTTGTGCAGAGGAGCCTGACCGGATTCGCGGCAGGCGTCATGACCGCCGCCTCGGTGTGGAGTCTGCTTATCCCGGCGATGGAGCAGTCCGCCGCAATGGGCAGACTGAGCTTCATTCCGGCGGCGGTGGGATTCGCTCTCGGAATACTGTTCCTGCTGATCCTCGACCAGGTGATTCCGCACCAGCACATGAATTCCGACACGCCGGAAGGGCACCGCAGCACCCTGGGGAAGAACACCATGCTTTTCCTGGCGGTCACCCTGCACAACATTCCTGAGGGAATGGCGGTGGGAGTCGTATACGCCGGGCTTGCAAGCGGCGGCGCAAATATTGCTGCCGCCAGCGCCCTGGCGCTCTCCCTCGGGATCGCGATACAGAATTTCCCAGAGGGCGCGATAATCTCCATGCCGCTGCGCTCCTCGGGAATGGGCAAGGGAAAGGCGTTCCTGCTGGGAACGCTTTCCGGAGCGGTGGAGCCGGTCGCGGCAGTGCTGACGGTGCTGCTGTCCGTATTCGTGGTGCCGGTACTTCCGTACCTGCTCAGCTTTGCCGCCGGCGCGATGATCTACGTCGTCGTGGAGGAGCTTATCCCGGAAATGTCCGGGGAGCCGCACTCAAATATCGGTACGGTCGCCTTCGCCGCCGGATTCATTATAATGATGAGCCTTGACACGGCGCTCGGCTGAAATTCCCGGCAATATATCCGCTCCCGGGCTGAAAATACTGTCCTGGAGTCCCTTTATATTCCAGAAAAAATTCCGTTAACTAGCGGCTAACTTTTTATTGACAAACCGGACCGACTGTGTTATAATCATATATGTTATTTAAGGCTAACCCGCTTATCGCATGCTAACTCGTGTGATTGCCAGTGCAAAATATAGTTAGCCAAATCTAACCAGGAGGTGCGTATGACATCGTCGGAATACAGGTATCTGCTCACGATAAACGGGCTGTACAACGGCGCGGCAGGGATACGGCTCACCGCCATAGCCGCCGCCATGGAGGTCACGAAGGTCAGCGTATTCAAGGCAGTGGAGAAGCTAGAGCAGGAGGGGCTGATCGCCCGGGACGCCAAGAACCGTGTGATCATGACGCAGCACGGTAAAGACCAGCTGGAGAAGTACAACATACTTATAGCCTGGCTCAGCGGACACCTTGAGAAGAATTGCCGGGTGTCTGCGGACACGGCAAGGCGCGACGCCGCCGGAGCTGTATGCGCGTTCAGCGACGAGAGCATAGCGGCGCTGACGGAATTCATAAAACGGGATAAGGAGAAAAGACATGCTGGATAAGGAGAAAAGACATGCTGGATAAGGAATTGCTGCGGCTTCTGGGCAGCAACAGAAAATACATATTCTACACCGTCGCGGTCATGATGATGGGACTGCTGGCGAATCTCTCGATAACCGCCGGTATATGCGTGACGATATACCTGCTGACGCAGCAGGCGGAGCCGGGAGCCTACCTCATGCCGGCGCTGCTGGCGGCAGCCGGGATAATCGTGCGCTACGCCGCGAGCCGGGTTTCCGGAAATCTGAAGGATATCCTCGGCAGGAAGGCCAAGAAGGACCTCCGGGAAAAGACCTACGACAAAATAGTAAGGCTGGGAGTCCGGAGCACTGATGGAATGAGCATTGCCGGGCTGACCCAGGTGTCGATGGAGGGAATTGAGCAGCTTGATCTGTACTATTCCTCGTATATTCCACAGTTTTTCTATGCCATGCTGGCGCCGCTTGTGCTTTTCCTGGCGACCGTATGGATTGACTGGAGGGTGGCGGTGGTGCTTATCTGCTGTGTTCCGCTTATCCCGGTGTCCATCATCGCGGTGTCGAAGTACGCCAAGAAGATATTCGCGAAATACTGGGGGAAGTACACTTCTATGGGCGACAGCTTCCTGGACAGCGTCCAGGGACTGCGCGAGCTGAAAATATTCCGTGCGGACGCCGCCCGGCATGAGAAGATGAACCGCAATGCCGAGGAATTCCGGAAGATCACCATGAAGGTCCTGGTAATGCAGCTGGCAAGCACCACGATCATGGACATGGTGGCATACGGCGGCGCCGGACTTGGTATCGCGTTCGCTGTCACGGGAGCCGCATACCGCGGACTTCCGCCGGTTTACGCGCTTTTCCTGATACTGGTGGCGGTGGAGTTCTTCCTGCCGCTGCGTGCATTCGGCTCGGCGTTCCATGTGGCGATGAACGGAGTCAGCGCAGGTAAAAAGATACTCTCCCTCCTGGCGCAGCCGGATCCCGTCTGGGGAGATGAGGAGCTTTCCGGCACCGAACTCCGGCTGGACAACGTGACCTTCAGCTACGACGGCGAGCGCAGCGTGCTCCGGAATGTGAGCATGAAATTCCCGGCGGTTGGAATGACGGCTATCGTCGGCGAGAGCGGCTGTGGAAAATCCACGGCGGTGGGACTGCTGACCGGAGCGCTCCGCCCCGGCTCCGGAACTGTGGTCGCAGGCGGAAAGCCGCTGGAGAGCCTCTCCCGGGAGGCGTATTATTCCCGGGTGGCGGTGGTCAGCTGCAATACCTATGTGTTCAACACGACCGTCCGGGAGAACTTCCGGCTGGCGAAAAAGGACGTCACGGACGACGAGATAATGTCCGCGCTGGAGCAGGTGAACCTGGCGGATTTTATTCGCGAAAACGGAGGACTGGACAAGGCAGTGACCGAGGACGGTGCGAATATTTCCGGCGGTCAGAAGCAGCGGCTCGCCCTTGCGGTGAATCTTGTGGCGGATAAGGATATCTACATTTTTGATGAGGCGACGAGCAATATCGACATCGAGAGTGAATCCGTCATAATGCGGAATATAAAGGCGCTGTCCGGGAAGAAAAGCGTTATCGTTATTTCCCACCGCCTGGAAAACGTGGTGCCGTCCGACCTGATATACTACATGGATAACGGCGAGGTCCGGGAGAGCGGCACGCATGCCGCGCTGATGGCGCAGCAGGGCGGATATTCCGCGCTGTATACGGCACAGAAGACACTGGAAAACGGCTATACGGAGGTGGCAGAATGAAGAAGTCAATACGCAGGAGCGGCGCCAGGATAATGGCGAGCCTTGTCATGCTGCTCGGAAGCCTGGCATACATAATGGTGCTCGCGGTAATAAACGGCTCCCTGGGATTTGTCTGCGCCATGGGCGTTACGCTTTTCGGCGCGGTGGGAGTTGCGAAGGTCATGGGAGAAGCTGTCGCGCTTTCCTACGGCTGGATAATCGCGCTCGCGATAGGCTGCGGAGTACTGCGCGGACTGCTGCGCTACCTGGAGCAATACGGGAATCACTACATTGCTTTTCGCCTGCTTGCCGTGCTGCGCAGCAGGATTTTCGGAGCGCTGCGCACTCTGTGCCCGGCAAAGCTCGAGAGCAAGCAGAAAGGCTCGATAATCGCGATGATAACCTCGGATATCGAAACCCTGGAGGTGTTCTACGCGCATACTATTTCGCCGATATGCATTGCTGTAATAGTATCGCTGGCAGTATTCATCTTCGTTGGTAATATCGCCCACTGGTACCTGGCGCTTGTGGCGCTTCTGGGGTATGCGGCGGTAGGGATAGCGCTGCCGCTGATATCCTCGGCAAGGCTGAAGGAAAGCGGCGTGAGATACCGCGCTGAGTTCGCCGGATTCAACGCGTTCTTCCTGGACAGCATAAAGGGAATAAGGGAGATAGTCCTGAACAACGCCGGAGAAATCCGTAAAGCGGAGGTTGACCGCCGCTCCGACGTCCTCCTCGAAGAAACCCGGAAAATGAAGAGGGACATCACCCGGGCTGCCGCCGCCACGGAGCTTACGGTATCCCTGGCGATAATCGCGGCGCTTGCGGTCGGAGTGCTCCTGGTCGGCTGCGGAATGCTCTCCGTCGGCAGAATGATCATAGGAGTGACGGCGGTGTTCGGGTCATTCGGACCGGTCATTGCGATTTCCGCCCTCCCGGGGAATCTCACGCAGACCTTTGCGAGCGGCGACAGAGTGCTGAACCTGCTCTCCGAAAAGCCTGCGGTGGAGCCCGTGGAGAACGGCGAGGAATTCACCTTTGACAACCTGGACGTCAGGGATCTTTCCTTCTCCTACGACGGGGAAAATCCGGTGCTGTCCGATATCTGTATGCACGCCGGCAAGGGCGAGATCATCGGAATAGTGGGCGAGAGCGGCTGCGGAAAATCCACGTTCCTGAAGCTGCTGCTGCGATTCTGGCAGAAGAACCGGGGTACTATCGCCTACAACGGCACGGACATCGACAGAATAGACGGCGCCAGCCTGCTGGACAACGTGACCATGGTCAGCCAGACGACATACCTGTTCGATGAATCCATCGAGGACAACCTGCGCATTGCGAAGCCGGAAGCCACTCAGCAGGAGATTGAGGAAGCCTGCCGAATGGCGTCGATACACGACTTCGTCATGTCGCTGCCGGAGGGATACAAGACCCGGGTCGGGGCGCTCGGCGACAATCTTTCCGCCGGGGAGAAGCAGCGCCTGGGACTTGCGAGGGCGTTCCTGCGCGGAAGCAGCCTGATACTCCTGGACGAGCCGACCAGCAATGTGGACAGCATAAACGAGGGCATCATACTGAAAGCGCTCCGGGAGCAGAAGCGCAGCAGGAGCATAATCCTTGTTTCGCACCGTGAGAGCACGATGGCGGTTGCCGACCGTGTTTACCGCGTCGAGAAAGGAATAATGCATGAATGCTGACAAGAAGCGCGAGCGCGAAAAAAAGACGGTATCGCTCATGATACGGCTGTATTGCAGGAAAAGGCACCACACCTCCGGCGGATTGTGCGCCGAATGCATGGCGCTTTCGGATTACGCGGTGCAGCGCAGCGACCGCTGCCCGTTCATGGAAACCAAGACATTCTGCTCGAACTGCCGGGTGCACTGCTACAAGCCGGAAATGCGCGAGAAGATACGCGAGGTAATGCGGTTCTCGGGACCGAGAATGCTGCTTTACCACCCGGTGATGGCAGTCCGTCATGTTATTGAGGGCAAGAAGGAAAAGAGAAGACTGGAGATGAACAAGTGAAGAAGGCGATTCTTATAATTACAGGCTGCATAGGCGTCGGACTCGGCGCTGTGGGCGCAGTGCTTCCGCTGCTGCCGGCATTTCCGTTTCTGATGCTGGCGGCGGTTTGCTTTGCGAAAAGTTCCGAACGGCTGGACAGGTGGTTCCGGGGGACGAAGCTGTACAAGAACGACCTGGAGAGTTTCGTGAAAGGGCAGGGAATGACGAAACGTACCAAGATAAAGGTGATGATAACTGTCACCCTGCTGATGGCAGTTGGGTTCGCGGTGATGTTCGCCCGGGAGATCTACATACCCTGCATGATACTCGGGGGAGTCTGGCTCTTCCATATAATCTACTTTGCGTTCATGGTCAAGACGCACAGGAAAGAGGAGAGCGCTGAGGAGTAAGCGCATAAATAAAACAGCCGCCGTAAATTATTTACGGCGGCTTGTGCGTTTACATATCCTTGAGTATCACGATGGGAATAGGCGGACAGTTCGGGCGGTTGACAAAGGGCATTTCAATGACGGTGTATCTGCTGCTGTCGATGGTGGGCAGGTATTCCAGCAACGCGTCGCGCTCCTCAAATCCGGTTTCCCTGCCGTAGTAGATTATCAGGGTCATGATTCCGCCGCTCTTGAGCAGTTTCATTCCTTTTTCTATCGCTGGAATGCTGGTGGATTTGTTGGTGAATATGTTGTGGTCGCCCTTGGGGAGCCAGCCGAAGTTGAACGTAATGCAGGACACCGTGCCCTCCTCGCATACTTCGTCCATTTCGCTGTGGCTCTTCAGCAGTACGTCCGCGCGGTCGGACATTCCGTTTGCTTCAAGCAGCGCCCGGGTGCTGTCCACTGCGTCCTGCTGTATGTCGAAGGCGGTCACATGTCCGGTTTCTCCGACCAGTTTTGCCAGGAACAGCGTGTCGTTTCCACGGCCGGCGGTGGCGTCAATACAGATGTCCCCCGGCTGTACCTTTTCCTCGATTATTCTGTGGATTATGTTAAGTGCGCTGAAATGCTTTCTCGGATCCATTTTGTCCTCCTGTGTTGGTTTTCATACCGATATTATAGCATTATTCCGCGGATTTGTAAAGCAGTATTGCTCCGGTCTGATTAATTGTCAGTTCATGCCTGAAAAGTTAACAAAAAGATAACAATTCTGTGGTAGTATAAAATAGACATATTATGCGGAAAGGAGGCGGACAGATGAAAGAACTTTGGGAAAAGCTGCTGAAATATATCAGAAAACTTACCCCGGCGATAAAGAGGGCTTTCCTGCTTCCGCCGGGGGTTATCCTTGTTCTTTTCCCTGCAACAATGGTGCTGTGTATTATCGCTTTGAATAATCGTGGATTGTTTCCGGCGATGGAGTATACGATATATCTGATATCCGCGTACTCCCTCGCAGTGCTCATCGTAGGCATGAGCGACGTGTCCAAGCTGGTCATGCGGAGATTACACGGGAGCCGCGTGTGGCGGTGGGCGCAGAACAATCCCGTTGCAAGCCTGTTCATCAGCGATTTCCGGTTCCGTGGGGAACTGTCGCTGTACCAGGGACTTCTGATGAGTACCCTATTCGCAGTATTCAAGGGAGCTGCGGCGATATTCTACCAGTCCCAGTGGTTCGCGGCGGTCGCCGGGTATTACATCATCTTCGGAATATCCAGGCTGCTCCTTGTGCGCAGCTGGCGGAAATCCCAGAAACTGAGCGGGGAACGGCGCCGTATCCGTGAGCTGAAAGGTTACCGGCAGTGCGGCTGCCTGATGTTCCTGCTGAATGTCGGGATTCAGGTGATGGTGGTCCAGCTTATCCGGGAGGAGCACACCATCGCGTATCCCGGCTCCATCATCTACATAACCGCGGCTTACACCTTCTATATACTTACGCTCTCCATCGTGAACATTGTGAAGTTCCGGCGGCTGAACAGCCCGGTGCTGTCCGCTTCCAAGGCGCTGAACCTCGCCGGAGCGCTCATGTCGCTGTTCACGCTCCAGAATGCGCTGACTTCCAGGTTTGGCAGCGGCGACAGCAATTTCCGTATGATAATGAACAGTATCGTCGGCGCGGCGGTCTGCCTGACTGTGCTGTCGATGGCTGTGTATATGCTGGTGCATTCCAGCCGGGCATTGAGGAAACAAACCGCAATGTAATCAGCGCTTTTCCGGGAATTTCTGCAACACTTGTTGTAAATTCCAGATTTTGATTGACAAATAGCATGAATTGTGTTATACTAAATTTGTACTCTATCGTCGATTCCCGACGTAATGCGTATTTAAAAGGAGATTGGTTATGTTTTGTGAAAAGTGCGGTGCGCAGCTTGGTGCAGGAATGAAATTCTGTACCGTCTGCGGAGCCCCTGTCGGCGTAAGCGAGCCCGAGCAGGGAGCGCCTGCCCCCGTAAATAACGGTGGCACCGGCGCAGTCAATGATCTTATGAATTCCTATTATCGTGCGGCACAGGGAACTCAGCCCTCCGCTGCTCCGGCGAGTGCTCCGGTACAGCAGGGCGCTCCGGTGCAGGGCGCGGCATTCCCCCAGGGCGCGCAGTCCCAGGGGTATCCGTACGGCGCTTCGGTGCAGAATACCGGGATACCGGCGCAGGGTGCGAATCCCTACCAGGGAATACCGCAGCAGCCCGGCGTAATGCCGGAGGCGTATTCCGCGTATCCCCAGGCAGTGAAGCCCATTAAGAAGCCGGGCAAGTTCAGAAAGTTCCTGCCGGCAGCGTGCATAGCCGGCGGCGTGGTAGTTCTCGCCGGAACCGGGCTTATCGTGTACAACTGCAACAAGGCGTTCTTCACGCATTCCGCGCTTGGCGACGCAGGCTACGCGCACGAAATGGTGATAGGCACGCTGACCAGCGGAAAGACCGGGGAAATACTGAACAAGTCGCTCAATGCCGCAGGAAACATGATGAGCGCCCAGAGCGCCATCAACCGCCTGTATTATGACAGCGGCTACGATACATACTACAACTACAAGGACACCCTGGCGTTGGAGTACTATTCCCAGATACTCCAGAGCTACATCGGTACGTCCGGCGTGCAGATGACCGTTTCCGCGGACGTCCAGCTCAACAGTGACGGCAAGGACGCCATCGAGAGCTTGGTCGGCAGCAGCGTCGATATCGACGAGATACTGAAGTCGATATCCGACCTGAAGTTCACGGCAGCCGAGAAGGTGGAGAACGACACCATCGAGGGCGCGGCTTCCCTCACTATAGGCAGCGATACCATTGCTGCGGCGCAGGTGCGCTATGAAAAGGACGGCACCTACACAGTGATACTGCCGGGGATTTCCGACATCGGTATCAAGGGCGAGCTTCCTACGCTCGATATGGACAGCCGTACTTCCGGGACTGTCAGCAGCTACAACTTCAGCGCGCTTGAGCAGAAGATAAAGCAGAAGACAAGACCGCTGTTTGAGAACTACAAGTACAAGTACACCACCGGCAGCGACCTCGTCAGGGGCGTGGAATTCGACGGCATGAAGGTCGAGATCACGCTGAATGTGGCTGACGCTTACGAGCTTTACAACGTCGTTCTGGAAGTAATGAAGAACGACAGCAGTTTCGTCAGATACATGTCCCAGATAAGCGGAACTGACGCCGATGATTTTGTATCCGGCATTGAGTACATCATTGAGAATAACAACTCCGAAATCGAGTACCTCAATGAGTATTACGACGGCGGCGATGAGTACAGGATCACGGCGTACATGAACAACAACAATACTCTTGCCGGCGTCGGAATTAAGATGGACGATGTCAATACCATCTTCATTTCCAACGGTAAGGACGCCGCTTTCTCCTATAAGGAAGGCGATACTGAGTATGTCAGGTTCAATGCCGAGGGTAAATCCGCCAGCGAGGGAACAGCGAAGCTGGTGATCACCGACAGATATTATTCCAACGTCCAGACTTACACCGTGGATTACAAGAACTTCGGCATGATGACCGCGTTCGGCATGCCATGCATTAAGGGCGATTTCGAGATGAGCTTTGACGACGGCGAGCTGTATGACATAAGCAGCGACCTTGGCAGATTTGGCGGCGCGAAGCTGCTGCTCTCCATCTCCCCGAACGGCCAGGGAATGAAGATTTCCGCCGGAGTGAGCAGCGACGACTACGGCAAGGTAATGCTGAACATTGATTACGACGCCGCAGGAACCGTGGCTCCCAAGCCGGGCAATAATTACAAGCTGTACGACCCCACCGACAGCGACATGCTGAACGAGATCAACTCTGACCTCATGGATCACATCGGGAAGCTTGCTGAAAAGTACGCGATAATCGACAGCATTTACACTCCGACCTTCAAGGGGTATTTGGATTCCAGCAGGGTAGCCGAGGCGGATTCCACGGCTTCGACGATAAAGGCGGCAACCACCACATTCCTTACGAAAGCTGATACATATGGTGCTACCTTGGTAGGTGATGGTACGCTGTACGCCTATGTATCCGGCGGCTACTGGACTTTATACAGCACCCCTGGATACTTCCGCAATGATGCGTTCACATGGGACGGCGGCTCTTACAAGGATAAGGATTTCGCCCTCTTCATTCAAGATATGCTGCCCTCCATCGACGACGGAACGGTTGAGATCATCATAACAAACGGCTCTGTAACGGGAGTTGCCTATGTTCCCGGAACGTCAGTATACACTGGTACACTGCCTAATTATGACAGCTGGGATTATTACGGCTGGTTCTCGTTTGGAAGCGGCGATGGGATTACTCCCGATGGAACGGTGATAGGTACTGCTCCGAAGCTTTACAATTATTAAGAATAAAAGGGAAGCGGTAACGCTTCCCTTTTTATTATACCCCTTTATTATAATATCTCCGCCGCCTTTTCCGGGAGTTCCTCAAAGGAACGTATTTCCGGCACGGCCCGGTTCATCTGACCGAATCCGTAGGCAGCGCGGATAAACGGTATTCCGGCGAAATCCGCGGAATCCAGGTCGCCCTGGGTGTCCCCGACGTAAACCGCCCTGTCGATGGAATTCCGCCGGATAACCAGCCGGATATTCTCGCCCTTGGAAAGACCTGTGCCCCCGGCGCTCTCGTGGTCGTCGAACAGGTCGTGCATTCCAGCGAAATCCAGGAAGCACTCGATGTACCCCACCTGGCAGTTGCTGACGATGATCAGCGTGTATTCCTTCCGGAGGAGCTCCAGCGTTTCCCGTAGCTTCGGGTACAGCTTTCCGCCGTGCCGCGCGATGTATTCCAGCTCATACCCCACGCATTCACGCAGCGCCCTCCGGCGGAGCTCATCGGGGGTGTCCGGCAGCGCGATGGGGAATATTTGCTCCAGCGTCTTTCCCATGAATCCGCGGATGTCCGCCGGGGTAAGCACGCGGTCTATTTCCGGGTAGCGGCGGAATACCTCGTTCCAGGAGCCGCACACGCTCTCGGAACTGTCCCAGAGAGTTCCGTCAAGGTCGAATATTATCGCTTTTTTCATTGTCGTTCTCCTTCGTGTTGGTCTTTCACTAATTATACAATGCCCGGGCGGATTTGTCAATCGGTGCGAACATTGGGCTTGCATTTTTCCTGGATTTGTGATATACTAAGTAAGATAATGCAGTTTTGTGCCCGTTTGCGGCATTGCTGCGGTAAACAGGAGATGCATAAATGGCAAAGGAAAACAATTACAACGACCTTGTGTCGCTGAAGGGACCGGACCAGGTTCGTCTGCGCCCGGGCGTAATTTTCGGCTCGGACAGTGTTGACGGCTGCCGCCACTCGGTGTTCGAGATAATCTCGAACTCCATCGACGAGGCGCGCGAGGGCTACGGAAAGCGCATAATCATTACGCTGCACGCCGACAAGTCCATAACCGTTGAGGACTTCGGCAGAGGTATCCCGATAGATTTCAACAAGGCTGAGGATAAATATAACTGGGAGCTGGCATTCTGTACGCTGTACGCCGGCAGCAAGTATAATAATAACTCCGGCGGAAATTACTCCTTTGCGCTGGGACTTAACGGTCTGGGACTCTGTGCTACCCAGTTCTCCAGCGAATACATGGAGGTAGAGAGCCGCCGCGGTCAGTGGAACTACTCCCTGCGCTTCGAAAAGGGATTCAACGTGACCCAGGACGAGCGCGGATTCAAGAAGTCCCGGGGCGACGGGACTACCGGAACCAAAATACACTGGAAGCCCGACCTGGAGGTGTTTACCGATATAGATATCGGCGTGGAGTACCTCGCGGATATCCTCCGCAGACAGGCGGTGGTGAACGACGGCGTGGAGCTTGTCCTCAAGGACGAGCACGAGGACGGCACGTTCACCGAGCAGATATACTGCTACGAGAACGGGATCAGCGACTACCTGCTGGAGGTGGTCGGCGATAAATCCCTGACTACGCCGCAGCACTGGACTGCCGAGCGCC
>OKRU01003065.1_pt1 | contig 13841 bp, 9 predicted proteins | sample 1601131 | NCBI WGS metagenome assembly OKRU01 (sample SAMEA3541558, study PRJEB24748) | human gut metagenome | biome: human gut; feature: human-associated habitat; material: faeces | place: China | collected 2012 | reverse complement strand
TCGCCTCCCTGCACGAGTTCAACCCCATGATGGGCCACCGCGGCTGCCGTCTGGCCGTTACGTTCCCCGAGATCGCTGCCATGCAGACCCGTGCGGTCATCAAGGCTGCGCTGAACGTCAACGCCGCGCATCCCGACTGGAACATCATCCCCGAGATCATGATCCCGCTCGTCGGCGAGGTCAAGGAGCTCAAGTACGTCAAGGACGTCGTCGTCGAGGTCGCTGACAAGCTGATCGCCGAGGCCGGCAGCTCCATGAAGTACAAGGTCGGCACCATGATCGAGATCCCGCGCGCCGCTCTGACCGCGGACGAGATCGCCAAGGAAGCGGACTTCTTCTCCTTCGGCACGAACGACCTGACCCAGATGACCTTCGGCTTCAGCCGTGACGATGCCGGCAAGTTCCTCGGCGCATACTACGACAAGAAGATCTACGAGAGCGATCCGTTCGCCCGTCTCGATCAGACCGGCGTCGGCAAGCTCGTCTCCATGGCCGCCAAGATGGGCCGCGAGACCAACCCGCACATCCACCTCGGCATCTGCGGCGAGCACGGCGGCGATCCCACGTCCGTTGAGTTCTGCCACAAGGTCGGCCTGGACTATGTCTCCTGCAGCCCGTTCCGTGTCCCCATCGCCCGCCTCGCCGCCGCACAGGCTGCGATCAAGGAAATGTGAGCGATCTTTTGAGCGTTCACAAAGCGGCTTGAAACTTGCAAACCTTTGATGTAACTGCCTTTGCAGACATCATTGGCTGAAAACAAACAAAAATCCGGTATTGTTCCGTTTGGAGCGATACCGGATTTTTTGCATCTTTTGCGGGGCAGGTTGAGAAAAACCGCGTCATGGACAGATTCCGTGTGCCGCCGGTACTCGGAATGGCACTCTGAATGGCACGCGGAAGCGGCACTCGGAAGGGTTGGCGCTATCAACGAAAGCGATGCATTGCCTTTGGTGTGCTCGTGCGGTACAGTCCGTGCAGAGGTGATGCAGCATGAGGTTTTATTACAGGCGCGGAGGAAAGGGCGCAGCGCCGGAGGGTTTTGACAGAGTCTACACGGAGGTCGATGGGGACGGCAACGTCCTGCGGGAGCTGCTTGCGTATGTGAGAGCGGGCGACAGTGTAACCGTGGAGATGGGCGGTGAGCTGGGCGACGCAGCCGGAGCGTTCACGGAGATGGCACTTGCCATCTATCAACGGCAGGCGACTTTGCTCTGCAAGTCTCCGAAGATTGACACAGCGGCAGGTCACTGGCAGGCTGTGCTTTCCGACCTTGTGCTGTTGACAAGCAGGGACACCGGAGATGCGGCGCGGCTGTCGCGGTTTAGGGAGGAGCTGCACCGTTGCTTCGACCTTGTGGAGAGACGACAGATGACCGTAGCGGAGGTCTGCCGGAAAATGGGCATTGGGAAGACAACCTACTACCGTTATTGGCGTAAGGTCAAGAGTGCCCCGCACAGGGAGCGTCACACAGAGCTTTTTGAGGAATTGCAGGCAAAGATAGAAGCAAATGAGCTGAGTATTTCCGCAGCTTGCAGACAGATGAATATCGGTGCGGGAATGTATTACAGAATGAGGGATCAGTATAAAAAGAACGCAGCGTTCCAAATGTTCCAAATTCAGAATGATGTGGTTTTGCAGTCAACAGGAGATAGTGATTCGGCAAATTGGGGAGGTATGGAACGACACTATAGGTGAGAAGCCCTCTTACGGTCGGAAATGGAGGGCAGGAGATCAGTGCGCGGCTGCTTCAATGAGAGTAAACATACATTAGTGCGGTCGGCGCAGACAGTCATTGCGGAAGCACGGGCATATACAACAACGGAGGTGCAGTATGAAAAAAACGAATGGGCATGACGAGGGGCATTTCTATATCCGGTTCCCGCGCACGAGAGGACTTCCGCCGCACAAGCGACGGCACACGCCAAATGCCGGAAATGCCAGAAAGGACTTTACTTATGCGGCGCAGCCCTGTATAATCATTTAAAATGGAAAATTGTCGAAAGACTATGCTGCAGGGCCATATGTCTGAGCGGGAGAGCCCCTATGATCGACCGACCGCACCCTTAAGGCAACACCGCGCAGTGAAAGCTGCGGTATTGCCTTAGCAGGACTGCGGTCAGTTTTTTTCTCTGCGAAAGGAGGGAGCATCGGTGAACCGCGTGTTCCGCGAGGAAAAGAAATATCTGATCTCGCTGCCGGAGGCGCTGCAAGCCTGCCATCGGCTCGCGCAGGTCATGCACGAGGACCCGCACAACGGCATAAGCGGCTACCCTGTCCGCTCGCTTTACTTCGATACGCTCGACGACAGGGACTTCCACGAAAAGGCTGCGGGCGTAGAGCTGCGGCGCAAGCTGCGCCTGCGCTGCTATGATCCGGCGGCAGACTTCGCCATGCTGGAGATGAAGCAGAAGCAGGGCGCAAGTCAGCTCAAGCGCTCTCTGCGCGTGACACGGGAGGATGCCCAAGCGCTCGCGCGCGGCGACTATGCGCCGCTGCTGCGGTATCCGGAGTCTTTTGCCGCGGAGTGCTACGCGCTGATGCACAGCCGGTGCTATCGCCCCAAAACGATCGTAGAATACGACCGCAAGGCATTTATCGCCAAGGAGAACAAAATACGCATTACCTTTGACAGCCGCATTGTTTCCGTCGAGAGCTGCTTCGACCTCTTTTCACCGCGGCTGAACATGAACCCCGTGCTCGATCCGTACTGCGTGGTGCTTGAGGTCAAGTACAACGGCTTTCTGCTCGATTATCTTCGCGAGCTGATCAACAGCGTGGATCGCAGTGAGCTTTCTGTCAGCAAATATGTGCTTGCCCGCCAAAACGGATGTCAGACGAGGCTATAGGAGGAAAACACCATGAGACAACAGATCCTGAACCTTTTTACCACACCCCGCGATATGTCGTGGGAGGATATTCTGCTCAATATCGTCCTTGCCGCCGTGCTGGGCTTTTTTATCTTCCTGTCCTACGCCATCTCCCACCGCGGGACGATCTACAGCCGCAAGTTCAACGCCTCACTCGTCATTCTCGCGGTGCTGACGGGGACGGTCATGACCGTCATCGGCAACAACATTGCGCTGTCTCTCGGTATGGTGGGCGCGCTGTCCATCGTCCGCTTCCGCACCGCCATCAAGGACTCGCGCGATACGGTTTATATTTTTTGGTCCATCATTGTCGGCATCTGCTGCGGCGTGGGCGATTATGCCGTGGCCTGCATCGGCAGCGCCGTGACCTTCGCGGTGATCCTGCTGCTCGGCTGCATCAAGAGCGATAACCGGATGCTGCTCATCATCCGCGCCCACCGCAGCAAGCAGGAGCCGATCAAGGCGCAGGTCTACAAGCTCTTTCGCGCCAAAGCGACGCTGCGTGTGGAAAACACGACGGAGGATACGGTCGAACTGATCTACGAGATCACGCAAAAGCTCCTGCGCCGCGCGGAGCTGACAACGCCGGACATTCCCGGCAGCATCTATTCGCTGGGAAGCATCGACTATGTCAATCTTGTCATGCAGAACGACGAGGTGTCGAACTGAGAAACCGGAAAGAGGGGAGCGGAGACGAACATGAAATACAAGCGAATGGCTCTTGCGGCCTGTGCGCTGCTGCTTCTCCTATCCGCAACAAACCTGTCAGCCGTGCTGACCGATGAGCACCCACGCTATCATCAGCATCTTGAGCGCCCCGCCTATACACCCTGTGCCGACCACGGAGAAGATCTGCTCTGCTCTCATCTGCCGCTCGTTCTCATCGACACCGGCGGCGCGGAGATCCCCGGCGTTCCCATCCGGAGCGGCGGCAGCGGCCGTGAGGACGATGCTTTCACCACGACCGCAGACGGCAGTACGCTGCTGCGCGCGTCCGTCTCGGTGGTGGATCATGCCGAGGGCAACAATCACCCCGACGACACGCCGACGCTTCAGAGCGTCATTGACATTCGAGTGCGAGGCAACTCCTCGCGCTATTTTGATAAGCACAGCTATCTTGTCAAGACGCTGACGGACGACGGTGCGGCCTCGCGCGATGTCGCCATGCTGGGGATGGATGCCTTCGACGAGTGGGCGCTGCATGGGCCGTACCTCGATAAGACGCTCATCCGCAATTATATGTGGTACAATCTTGCGGGCGAGATCATGGACTACGCGCCGAATGTGCGCTTCTGTGAGGTACTGCTCAACGGAGTGTATCAGGGGCTTTATGTTATGACGGAGACTGTCAGCTCCGGCGCGGATGCCCGCTTGAAGCTCACGGAGCCGTCGAAGGACACCGTGCAGACGAGCTATGCTCTGCGCCTTGACCGCGGCAGCGGCAACGAGGTCAAAAACATCGAGACCTTCTCCCAATACGCCCTGCGCAATCTGCAGGATATGGACATCGTCTATCCGGGAACAAAATGGCTTACGCCGGAGCGCGCGGCGTGGATCGCACAGGATTTCTCCGACTTTGAAAAGTCACTCTACTCCTATGACTATGATACCGAGCCCTATGCATGGTGGGAGCAGGCGGACATGAGCTCTTTCGTGGACTACTTTATCCTCAACGAGTTTACCTGCAACTATGATGCGGGCTGGCTTTCCACCTATATCTACAGGGATGTGCGCGGCAAATACAAAATGTGCATCTGGGACTTCAACTCCGCCTGTGACAACTACAGTCATCCGGTCGCAGAGCCGCAGCATTTTGAGCTGCAATACAATGTCTGGTACTATATGCTCAGCAAAGACGAGAAGTTCATAAACGCCGTCATCGACCGCTACCGCGAGCTGCGTCAGGGCATCCTCAGCGACGAGTATCTCTGCGCCTACATAGACGACGTTACCGCGTGGCTCGGCGATGCCGTCGAGCGCAACTTCTCCGTCTGGGGCTACACGCTCGAAAAGGATATGCTCTCCCCCGCGTGGCGCAACCCGCACTCACACGCGGCTGCCGTCGCGCAGATGAAGCGCTTTTGCATCGAGCGCGGCGCGTGGATGGACGAGAATATCGACATTCTTCGCCAGTACAGCCACGAATCCAAAAACAAGAAATTCAACCACTGAGCCACCACACCATCGAGAAAGGAGGGCGGCGGCTTGAAAAGATTTCTCATCGTGCTCACCGCCCTGATCTTAGGCTATCTCGCCTACGACACCGCGCGCTACTACCTCGGCTGGTACATCGACCTTCAGCCGGACGCGCCGGTCAGCGCTTTCATGTCCACCGACGCGCAGCACCTTTATATGGACCGCGGCGCGGGACCGGAGGAGTTCACCGTCAAGGGCGTGAACCTCGGCGTGGGCATCCCGGGCGAGTGGGCGACGGACTACGCCGTCAGCAAGGAGACCTATCTGCGCTGGTTTGCCCAGATGCAGGAGATGGGCGCGAACACCGTGCGTGTCTACATTACGCTCCACGACGACTTCTACAACGCCTTCTACGAGTACAACACCGCGCGCGAGGAGGCCAACGAGGAACCGCTCTGGCTCATCCACGGCGTATGGGTGAACGACTATATCCAAAACTCCCACCGCGACGCCTATGACAAGGACTTTCTTGAGACCTTCGTCAGGGACGGGCGCACACTGGTCGACGTTCTGCACGGCAACAAGAAGATCTCGCTCGGGCGGGGCACGGGATCGGGCTTTTACAATAAGGATGTTTCCCGCTGGGTCATCGGCTATATTCTCGGTGTGGAGTGGGAGGATGTGACCGTCACCTACACCAACCACAAATACCCCGATCTGCCGCCCTATCAGGGAACGTACCTCTCCGCGACGGAGGACGCCTCCGCCTTTGAATCCATGCTCGCGCAGGTGGGCGATCGGATCGTCTCATATGAAAGCCGCCGCTACAAGACCCAGCGCCTTGTGGCGTTTTCCAACTGGCCGACCACCGACCCCTTCCTCTACCCGGAGGATATCACGACTTTCTTTATGAAGTGCGCGCAGGTGGACGTGGAGCACATCCGCACTGAGGATGCCTTCTTCGCCGGTCAGTTTGCCTCCTACCATGTGTATCCCTACTATCCCGACTATCTCAACTATATCCTCAACCCCGCGGCGATGGACCGCACGCCCATCTGGGACGGCAAGGCCGTCATCTCCCGTGCGGAGACCGGTCCCGGCACGCCCATCGGTTCCGTGCTGCGCCGATCGGACTTCTACGATGAGACCGGCGCGGCGAACACCTATCTTGCCTATCTGCGCGCCCTGCGGCGGCATCACACGATGCCCGTCGTCATCTCCGAGTTCGGTGTTTCCACCGGGCGCGGCATGGCGCAGATCGACCGGAACACCGGACGCAATCAGGGCCATATGTCCGAGCAGGAGCAGGGGCAGGCGCTCGTGGACTGCTGGCGCGACATCACCGCGGCAAACTGCGCGGGCGGCTGCGTCTTTACCTGGCAGGACGAGTGGTTCAAGCGCACCTGGAACACCATGCACGCGGTGAACCTGCAGCGCACGCCCTACTGGAGTGACTACCAGACCAACGAGCAGTATTTCGGCCTGCTTTCCTTCGACCCCGGCGAGGAGGAAAGCGTCTGCTATGTGGACGGCGACCTCTCGGAGTGGACGGAGAAGGATAAACTCTTCGATACCGGCACGCGCGCCCTTTCGATGAAATACGACGAGAAGTTCATCTATCTGCTCGCCTATGAAAAGGGCTTTGCGAACGGACAGAAAACGCTCTACATCCCCATCGACACCACGCCCAAGACGGGCAGCACCTACTGCGAAAACTTCGGCCTGCGCTTTGAGGACCCGGTGGACTTCGTCCTCGCCATCGACGGCAGGGACAACAGCCGCCTCCTGGTGCAGGAGCGCTACGAGGTGCTGCGCGCCATGTTCTACCACGAAACGCACGACGCGGACGCCTACCTTGACCCGCCCGACGCGGACACGCCGCTTTTCAAGCCCATCGACCTGATGCTCCAGACGGCGACGCCGCTGCTCACCGGAAACTGGCAGGCAAGCTCTGAGACCTACGAGACGGGCAATCTTGCCTACGGCAACGCGAACCCCGCCGCGCCGGACTACGATTCCCTCGCGGACTTCATCTTCGCGGGCGACTATGTGGAGCTGAAGCTCCCCTGGCAGCTTCTGAACTTTTCAGACCCCTCGCGCATGACCATCCACGACGATTACTATGAAAACTACGGTGTGGACGACATCACCATCGACACGATGTACCTTGGTCTTACCGACGGCGCGGCGCAGGAGCGCACGCCGCTCTATCCCGCGGCGCTCAAGGGCTGGGGCAATACGGTCAGCTATCACGAGCGGCTCAAGCCCTCGTACTATATCATGCAAAAACTCTGGAAGTAACAAACAAAAAAGGAGGAACGCCGGTGTTTGTTCAAATCCTGATCTACGTCTATCTCGGCATCTGCGCCGGCATGATCCTCTTTAACATTGTAACGGCGCTCCTTTCGCGGCGCAGGGAGCATCGGTCCTTCTGCGACGGCATCCGCCTTGAGCTGACGGTCTCGCAGGAGCTTGACCGTCTCGCGGAGACCGGAGCGGTCAGCGAGAGGCATCTGCGCTTCATGGAGCGCAGACTGCGCCGCGTGAACGGCATGGCGGCCTTTGACGCCGCGCTGGAGCACCTGTGCGTGAGGCGGCCAGAGCTGACCCGCTCCTATCTGACGGCGCTTAACGGTGTAATGATCGCGCTGGCAGAGGATTACTGCCGCCGCGAGGAGATCGAGGCGGCGTACTTCCCCTACATCATCAAGAAATACCGGCTGCTCGGCGGCGCGGACGACGCGCCGCTCAAGGAGGTGCTGCTCGAACTGCTGCACGAGCCGAGCATCTACTGCCGCGAGAACGCGATGCAGGCGCTCTACACGGCGGGTCCCGCCGTCCTTGTGCGTGCGCTGCGGATCATCGACGCAAGCAGCCTCTATTATCACAGCAAGCTCCTCTCCGACGGCTTGCTGAACTACACGGGCGACACATGGGAGCTTGCCGACGCGCTTTGGGAGGCATTTGATGCGTTTCAGCCGTGGATGCAGGTGACGCTGCTCAACTATTTCCGCTTTTCCTCCGGCGCATACTGCGAGAAAATACACGCGCTCCTCAACGATCCCGCGCGGGACGACGAGCTGCGCTTTTCCTGTCTGCGCTATCTTGGCCGCTATCCCTATCCGCCCGCCTACGCCGATCTGCTGCGCTATGCGACGCCCTCGGAAAACGCGCGCTGGGAGTATGCAGCCATCGCCTCGTCGGTGCTGGCGAGCTATCCCGGGGCAGAGACTGCGGCGGTGCTGGAGAGGAACCTCTATCATCCCAACTGGTATATCCGCTTCAACGCGTCAAAAAGTCTGGAGCAGCTCGGCTTCGGCTACCGCGATCTGATCGACGTGATCGAGGGGCACGACCGCTACGCCTCCGAGATCCTGCGCTATCGCTTTGATGTGCGGGAGCTGGAGGAGCGAAAGGAGGACGCAGTATGTACGACGGTATAAAGCTGTTTCTTGAGTGGGTGGGCTATTTCTTTATCGCTTATCTGATCGGCTACTCGACCTTTCTGTTTCTGTCGGTCGTCGTCGGCTCACTTGAGCTGTACAAGCACCGCCGGCAGGAAATGTTCAAAAGCATTCTGCCCTCGGATTACTACCTGCCCATCAGTATCATCGTTCCCGCCTACAATGAGGAGGTCACCGTGGCAGACACCGTGCGCTCGCTGCTGACGCTGGAATACCGCGCCTATGAGATCATTGTGGTGGACGACGGATCGAAGGACCGCACCTCGGAGGTGTTGGCCGAGACATTTGATATGCACCTTGTTCACCGGCCCATTCGCCGGCAGATCAACTGTCAGCGCGAGGAATACGTCTATGAGACACGCGCACAGAAGGTACCGGTGACGCTCATCCGAAAAAAGAACGGCGGCAAGGCAGACGCGCTGAACATGGGCATCAACGCCGCAAATTTCCCGTACTTTATCTGCATGGACGCGGACTCCGTTCTGCAGTACGACTCTCTGCGCCGCATCGCCCAGCCGATATTGGAAAACGGCAATGTGGTGGCGGTTGGCGGCATCGTCCGCATCTCCAACGATGTTGAGCTGGAAAACGGGCGCGTCAAACGCTACCGCCTGCCGCGCAATATTCTCGCCTTCATGCAGGTGCTGGAATATGACCGTTCGTTTCTTGCCTCCCGCATTCTCTTTGACCGCTTCAACGGCTCGCTCATCATTTCCGGCGCCTTCGGGCTGTTCAAAAAGGATACCGTCATCGCGGCAGGGGGCTATGACAGCGGAACGATGGGCGAGGATATGGAGCTGGTGGTCAAGCTGCACGAATACTGCACGGTCAACAACATCGACTATGCCATTCGCTACGCATCCGACGCGATCTGCTGGACGCAGGCGCCCGAGCGGCTGCGCGATCTGTGCAAGCAGCGCAAGCGCTGGCATCTGGGCCTGTTCCAGAGTATGTACAAGCATCGCGTCATGTTTTCCAATCACAGGTTCGGCGCGGTGAGCTTTGTATCCTATTTCTATTTCCTCATTTACGAGCTGCTTTCGCCGTTTATCGAGGTCTTCGGCGTGTTCACGATGGTGCTCGCATGGTGATGCGACCTCATCAACGTGCCGTTCATGCTGCTCTTTTTCCTGATCTACGCCGTCTTCGGCGGGGTCCTGACGCTCACCGCCTTTTTCTCGCGCATCTACACGGCGGACCTCACGCTCTCGTTCGGCGACGGCCTCAAGGCCGTCTGTCTGTGTCTCTTTGAGCTGGTGTTCCTGCGCTTTATTCTCGCATGGGTGCGCTGCACGGCCTTTATCGGCTATAGGAAGAAAAAACTCAGCTGGGGGCGCATCGAGCGCCGCAAGATCGATTTGAAATAGAGGGGGTGCCGCCTGTGCGCCGAAAAAAGCTCTTGGAAATCACGCTCTGCGCCGTGCTGACGATTGGAGCGCTGCTGTGCTGTATGCAGGATGCAAGCGCGAGGGAGACGCTTCTGATCTCGGGAAACGCCGATCTCTATCCCATCGAGTCCTATGACCGCGGCAGAGAATGCTATGTCGGATTGCTGCCGGAGCTGTACGAGCGCCTGAGTGAGCAGACAGGGTACGATCTTGTCTATCTTCCGTACAGCAAGAACACAACGCAGGCGCAGCAGACCGCAAACCGGCAGGCGGACATTATTTCCGCCTATCCCTCCGGCACGGTCGACAGCGGCGCGATGCGCCGTCAAGTGCTGCTCTGCACGATAGAACATGACGGCGCAGAGCGCGCGATATATGTTGGCTTTACCAACGCACTCACGCCGGAACTGGCCGGCGCGCTTGCACAGGCGCTGAAGGACCTCTCCGGCGCGGAGAGCATCGGCGTCCTGGCAGACTATATGAATAGCAGCGGCGCGGAAGCCTACCGTACCAGGTGGCTCATTACGCTCGCCGCATTGATCGCGGCGATGCTTGCCGCGGCGGTCGCGCTGATAGTCTTTGCGCGAAAAAAGCGTGCCGAGCAAAAGGCCAACGCCTTCATCGACCCGCGCTACGGCATCGGCAACGACGGGTATTATCTGAACTGCATGGAAACGCTCATCCCCGCCCCGCTCAGAAGCATCGTCTATGTCTTCTGCATCGGCTGCGATATGCCCTCGCTTGAACGGCGCTTTGGCGAGGCGGAGCGCGGGGAGATCTTCTCCCGCGCGGCGGAGTATCTGCGCCTTGGCTGCGGACGCGAGGAATACCTCGCCTGCGTGGGGCGCGGGATGTTCGCGCTCGTGTGTCAGTGCGGCAGCCGCGAGGCGGCACAGCAGCGCGCCGAAGGGCTTATCCGCGGGCTGGACGGCTACCTTGCGGGCTTCCGCGCCGAATATGCCGGCGCGTTCCGCGCGGGCATCTGCTCGCTGTCGGAAAACCCCGACTGCGGCGCCGAGGCTGCGCTCTACAACGCGCGCCAGGGCTGTGCCCACGCGTTCCGCACGGAAACGCCCTGCGCGTTCAGCACGCGCGGCATGATCGACGAGAGCGAGCAGCTCGAGCGTCTGCGCGGCAGCATGAGCAAGGCGGTGGAAAAGGGCGAATTTGAGCCGTACCTCCAGTTCGTTGTCGATCGTGCCGGCACAGTCGTCGGCGCGGAGACCGTCTCGCGCTGGCAAAATCCGGAGGAGGGACTGCTCATGCCCTCAAAATACATCGACCTGATGATCCGCGCCGGCACGATCACCGAGCTGGATCTCTATATGCTCCGCTGCGCGTGCGTGCAGCTCCAGACGTGGAAGCGGGAGGGGCGCGGGACGCTGTGGCTCTCGTGCAACTTCACGCGCCAGTCCATCGCAGACGAAAAGATCCTCGCGCGCGTGCACGAGATCATCGAGCAGTACGACTTTACGCGCGACCGCCTTGTGGTGGAGCTGACGGAGGACTCCTACGCGCACGACCGCGAGGCGGCGCTGCGGACGATCGAGGGGCTGCACGCGATGGGGCTTCGCATCGTGCTGGACGATATCGGCGCGGGCTATTCCTCGCTCTCCGACCTGAGCACCTACCCAATCGACGGCGTGAAGATCGACCGCAGCATCGTGATCGAGTCCGCCTTGCCGCGTGCCCACGCGCTGCTGGAGGGCATGATCCGTCTTTCGCACGACATGGGCATCCGCGTGCTGTGCGAGGGCGTGGAGGACAAGGCAACGTGCGACGCCGTGCTTGCGGCGGGCTGCGACTTCATTCAGGGCTTTTATTTCTCGCGCGTCCTGCCCGGGCGCGAAGCGGAATCCTTCCTGCGCAGCCTGGCGGCGCGCGACAGGGGGGAAGGATAAAGGAGAAATGAACATGGTCAACAAGAAACGAGTAGGCATGATGGTGGCGGTCACGCTCCTGACCGGCGTGCTGCTCTTCTGTTCCGTCTTTTTCCTCGTCCGGCGGGCGAATCGTGAGATCACACAGCGCTCCTTTGATGAATTGGCTACCGCGACGCGCGAGATCGCAAAGGATCTTGCCGACGCGGCGAACGCGGACCAGACCATCCTCTCCGCCATGGCGGAGCTGATCGCGGGGCATGACGAGCGTGACAATGACGCGGTGCTGCGCATCATGAAATCCTTCAGCCTCAGTGAGACCTTTGTCTCCACCGTCGCGCTGCTGCGACCCGACGGCACGCTGCTGCTGACCGACGGCACCCGCTACGACGTTTCCGGCACATTCGATTTTGAAACAGAGGCGGCGCGGGGCGCGTACATCTCCGACCGCGTGACAAGCTACTTTGCGCCGGAAAAGCTGGTGGTGCGCAACGTCGTGCCGGTGGTGCGCGACGGCGAGACCGTCGCCATCCTCTACGGCGTCGTCCCCCTGCAGGAGATTTCCCAAAACTATCAGATCGACCTCTACAACGGCAATGCCTTCCTCCTTCTTGTGGACGGCAACAACGGCGACATCCTGCTGGATACCTGGCACGACTCGCTCGGCAACCTCTCGGAGCTGCGTGGCCGCAAAATGCTCAAGGGCTACACCTACGAGGAGGCGATGGAAAAAATCCCCAACGGCATCGGCGGCGATATGTGCACCGTCTCCCAATCCACGGGGATGACACTCTACCTGCACTACGAGCCGGTCGGCATCAACAACTGGAGCGTCGTGCTCGGTGTGAGCGAGGCGGAGGCGCTGGCGGGCACGCGCGGCGTGGTGGAGACGCTTTCGATGATGGCGATCATTGTCACCGCGCTGCTGCTGAGCTATCTTGGCTTTATGGTCTGGTATCTCACCTCGGCGCGGCGCGGCGTTTACCGTATGAGCATTACGGACCAGGGCACGGGCCTGATGAACCGTGTCGCCTATGAGAAGTGTCTGCGCAAGAGCGACCAGCGCGTCATCGCTCCGGCCGCCTGCATTTATATCGACGCGAACGGCCTGCACGAGCTGAACAACAAGCGCGGTCACGAGGCGGGCGATCAGCTGCTGCGCGCGGTCGCAGAGCGTCTGCGGGAGCAGTTTCCGAGGGACGATCTCTACCGCGTCGGCGGCGACGAGTTCGTCGTGTTTCCCGCGCCGGCGGCAGAGGCGGAATACGAGGCGCGGATGCGGGCGGTTTCTGAAAGCCTTGCCGCGCAGGGCTACAGCATCTCCTACGGCATCGCCGTCTGCGAGGCGGCAAACGGGCTAAGAGAGCTGGTCCGCGAGGCGGACGAGAAGATGCTCGGGAGCAAGCGCGCCTACTACGCCGAGCACGATCGCGGAAGGCTGAGATAACGCCAAGACGATAAAATGACCGCCGGACGATACCGGCGGTCATTTTGTCGTCCAACCAACAAAACCGCTTTAGAATATCGTTCATGATAAGTCCCCCCTCTCCGCATGATCTCAACCCTTATTTTCTTAGAGATGAGCAAAACAAACCCTAAAACAAAAGGGCGAATGGTCATCTTATTTTTTATACACATTGAGGCTTAAAGTAACTGTGATATCGGTGATTGGAAAAGAGTGTTCATTTGCAATTCTAAGGGGTGCCCACGATGTTTGCCGCGAAAACCTGTGGAAAGCGTGATAGGGGTGAAATTTTCAACGACTGGCAAAGGCATTTTAAGGGGAAATAGTCAATAACCAAGGCACTGCTTCTGCAAGAATTTTGAGCAAAAAAGGCTTGCAGTTCAAGAAAATCTCGTGTACGATGCCATCCCAATTTTGAAAGCGGAGGTATGGTTTATGTGCAAAGAGAAGGAAATCACTGTGCTCAAGGTCAGTCCTCATAAGAACCCGGAAGTAGTCACCCTGAAAAATGAGTGGTCGGCTCTGCAAGAAGCCGTGAGCAGTGGAGTGAAGGACTACCATCACCTGATCCAGTTGGTCGGCGCGGATGCTCAAAACGCGCCCGCACACAGAACAGATGAACCTGTTTCCCGTGAGAGCGC
>OKRU01003063.1_pt1 | contig 13856 bp, 5 predicted proteins | sample 1601131 | NCBI WGS metagenome assembly OKRU01 (sample SAMEA3541558, study PRJEB24748) | human gut metagenome | biome: human gut; feature: human-associated habitat; material: faeces | place: China | collected 2012 | reverse complement strand
ATATCGGTTCATTATAAAAATCTTTGATTTTTGTCTTGACAACTGAGCCATTATACGTTGTTAGGAGGAGAATAAAATGGTAAAAATTAAGTGGATAGTTACAGATTCTATTAACGATGTTGATTTAAATGAATTTGATACAGAATGGGAGGGAATATATGGCTATTTTGAAATAGGTATTAATAATCATGTATTAGGCTTTTGTCCAAATAGAGAATTGTTAGCTGGCGAGGAAGGAAATGAAAATATTTTATATTGGTTAACTAAATTGTCGGATGGAATTATTCAATTGAATATTGGGAAAGAATATGAAATACAATTGCTCTCTATGAATAGGACTAAAATAATTTTAAAGAAAAATGATAAGCTACTAATAAGTTTTGTTAATGCTAATACCGATGAAGTTATTTGGGCTGAGGAAGTGACTATTAAAGAATGGGATAATGAAATTATAATGAATATAGAAAAATTCATTAAAGAAGTTCAGAAAAAAAATTCCATTTTATTAAAAGCAAATTTGATTCAAAAACTTGTCAAAATAAAAGAATCATTAGCATAGATTGTCAATTTTTAGTGTTATACTTTAGAAATCCAAAGTAAAAAATAATTAAAGTTACTGAACTAGCGGTTACAGAAAGCAATAACATTAATGCAATTCGTATATGACATAAGTCCTTACAGCAAAGGAAGGCAGTTCATTTGATATATCAATGATACTGGGACTAATTTTATATGTATTTTCCAATAGACTGATATAAACACACTTTTGGTTATGAAAAGTGTGTTTTTTGTTTAAAAAATTAGTTTAGATTTCATTAAACCATCTGAGATTAGGCAAGTAAATTATTGAAAAATCAAAGAAAAACAACTTCTCATTTAATTTGCAATTGCTACCTGTGGTTACAAAAAGGTTACAAATCACAGGTTACAAAAACGAAAAACGGGAAGAAAGTAACGGATAAAATGTAACCAATTTGTGAAACATTCACAACAAAAAAGGGTAAAATTAGGTTTTTTGAACAGGAGGGAAAACAAAATAACAATACATATGTTCGGGGTTTTTTTACAAAAAAAATAGATTTATTATTAACGTAGGGGTTAGGGAATAAGGGGAAAAACATAATTTATTTAAGGAGGAAGTATTATGAGTGGAGTAAAAAAGGGAGCAAAATTATTAGCATGGATGACAGCAATGTCAATGGTAACAGGTGTAACATTTTCAGGAGCTACCTTATATGCAGCAACAGATAATTATGACGAGGACTATGATTATGATGAAGATTGGGAAGATTGGGAAGATGCAGATGAGGACGAAGACTGGGAGGATGTAGAAACACCTGAATTAAGTGATGAAAAAGTAGCTATGAAGATTGGGGAAATATATCAGTTAGATGTGGACGGTGATTATGATTCTATTTCATGGTCTACCAATGCAAAAGGTGTAGCAACTGTTTCCAGTGATGGAACAGTAAAAGCAAAAGGAACAGGAACTGCAACAATTACAGCAGAAGTAAAATGTACAGAATATAATACAGATGATGCAGACGAAGCAGATGAATTTGATTATTATGCAGAAAATTATTCTGATGATGAATATGATGATATGGACGATGAAGATTGGGAAGATGCAGATGAGGACGAAGATTATGATGTAGATGATGATAGCTGGGATGACAGCGATGCAGATGCAGATGACTGGAGTGATGACGAGGAAGAAGGAACAGAAGTAACTTACAGACTTACTTGCATCATTAACGTAAAAGCACCAAATGTAAAATTAAATGCAACAAAAGTAACTTTGAAGAAGGGAAAAACAAAGAAGCTGAATGTAGCAGGTGCAAATAAAGCAAAAATTAAATGGAGTACAAATAAGAAAGCTGTTGCTAAAGTTTCTGCAAATGGAACAGTAACTGCTGTGAAAAAAGGAAAAACAGTAATTACGGCAAAGGTATATGGAAAAACTTTAAAATGCAGTGTTACAGTAAAAAAATAATAGTTGAAAGATAGGAAACGAATAGAGGTTTCTTTTGTGAGAGTGGATGGAATGTGTTACAATAGACACAGGAAAGAAGCTCTCCTTTTTTTACTTTATAGGAAAATGCGTCCTATAAAGCAAAAATGCTTCGCGGGATGTGCACACAAAGCTGTCAACTTAGACTTGATAACGTAAATTATGGTTTCATAAAAGAACAAGAAAAAAATAGTCAAGAAATGAATGGAATGTTTTCGCAGGGGACATCAAAAGGGAGATGTTAGGAGGAAGTATATGGCGATTAACTTAGTGTTAGGAAGAGCAAGAGATGGAAAATCAGCCAAAGTATATAAAAAAATCATAGAAAAGTCATTGGAAAATCCAGATAAATCCTATTTTGTGATTGTTCCGGAACAGTTTACGATGCAGACCCAATTGGAATTGGTACAATTGCATCCCAACAAGGGAATTTCCAATATCGATGTATTAAGTTTTATGCGTTTGGCATATCGGGTATTCCAACAACAGGGAGGAATGCAAAAGACGGTTTTGGAAGATACTGGAAAAAGTATGTTGGTTCGTCGAGTGATTGAAGAAAAGCAGGAACAATTAAAGGTATTTAAAAATTATGCAAAAAAGCCTGGTTATGTCAGTGAAATCAAATCTCTTTTATCAGAATTTTATCAGTATGAGATTAAAGAAGAAAAAATGAAAGAGATGCTTGCGGTTGCTAAAGATAACCAACCTATGTTGCAGCGCAAGCTGGAAGATATGCAAGTTGTGTATGAGGGATTTGAAGAACTTCTAGCAGAAAAATATATTACAGCGGAGGAAATATTAGATGTGTTGACAGGGAGTTTGGAGCAATATGATGTCTTGAAAAACACAACAATTGTGCTGGATGGCTATACAGGATTTACACCAGTACAATATAAACTCCTTCGGAAACTGATGAAGCTTTGCGAGGAGATCATTGTAACAATTACGATTGATCCCTTTGAAAAAGAAGTATATCAAAAGCAGGAATTTTCCCTATTTCATCTGTCTAGAGAAACCGTGAATAAGTTAAAAAGGATTGCAGAGGAAGAAGGCGTTCCTTGCAAGGAGTCAAAGGTAAAAGAGTGGAAAGAGGAAGGCAGCAGTTATCTTGCCTGCCTAGAAGAAAACTTATATCGGTTTTCTGTGCAGCCATATGAAGCATATTGCAAAAGAAAAGGAGTAAAGCAGGAGATAGAACAGGATATTGCTTTTTTTGCAGCCAGAACCATCGAAGGGGAGGTCTCCTATGCGATAAGAGAAATCAAGCATTTGATTCAGAAGAAAGGGTATCGGTATCGGGATATTGCCATTGTAACAGGAGATATGGAGCAATATGGTCGGTTATTGGAAAAAGCATGTAGAGAGGAAAAGATTCCCTGTTTTATAGATTATAAAAAGGATATTTTAGGAAATCCGTTGGTGGAATTTTTAAGAACAGTGCTGCAACTGTTTGCAAGGAATTTTGATTATGAAAGTGTGTTTCGATATTTGCGATGCGGACTGGCAGATATGGACTTGGAACAGGTAGATATACTGGAAAATTATGTGCTGGCAATGGGGATAAAAGGGTATAGTCGCTGGAACAAAGAATGGGACCGAGTTTTTGAAAAGGATTGCAGAGAGGAAGAAGAAAAAAAGAATAAATTGGAAGGTTACAATGCATTACGTGTACAATTTATTTCGTCTTTTGAAAATCTGCGTACTGTTTTTTCAAAAAGAGAGCAAACAATTCGGCAATATGTGACTGCATTACATGCGTTTATGTTGGAACAGGGCATTTATCAGAAATTAAAAGCATATGAGAGGAAGTTTGAGGCGCAGGGCGAGCGAATGCTTGCAAAAGAGTATGCACAGGTATATGAGCTTGTATTGGGTATTTTTGATAAACTGGTCGAGTTGTTAGGGGATGAGACTGTTACGGTAGCGGAATTGGGAGACTTGTTGGAGACAGGATATACGGAAGTGAAGGTAGGCTTGATACCACCAGGAGTTGACCAGGTTTTAGTGGGAGATGTGGAGCGAACCCGCTTGAAGGAAATTAAAGCATTGTTCTTTTTAGGAGTGAATGAGGGTATTGTACCAAAGAATAGCTCCTCTGGTGGTTTGCTGTCGGATATGGAGAGAGAGATGCTTGCACAAAATCAGATTGCATTGGCACCTACTGCAAGGGAAACGGTATATACGCAACAGTTCTATTTCTATCTAAACTTAACAAAACCACAAAATAAGTTATATTTAACTTACCATAAAGTAAATGAAGAAGGAAAACCCGCACTGGCATCCAGCCTGTTAAGACAGGTACAAAAAATTGTTCCAAATGTAGAAGAAAAGACAGAAAAAACAGTTGATGTAATGGAAGATATTACAATAGAACAAATGGAACGGGTGCTAGGCAATTCCATGGGAAAAGCGTATTTGTTAGATGGCATTAGAAAAATAGGTGTGGAGGAATTTGCGGATTGGTGGAAGGAGTTACTATCTTTTCATATAAAATCTGCAAAAGAGGATGCCAAAACATGGAAGCATTGGGAACAGATTTTAGATGGACTGGCATTTCAAAATACAGAGGATAATCTGTCAAGACAGGTTGCAGAGGCCTTGTATGGAAAACGATTGAAAAACAGTGTTACAAGAATAGAAAAATATGCGGCTTGCGCGTATGCACACTTTTTACAATATGGACTTCGTTTACAGGAGAGACAGGAATTTCAATTTAAAAGTGTAGACTTTGGAAATATTTTTCACGAAGTATTGCGACGTTTGCCAAAGGCATTGGAAACAAAAAATCTTGGTTGGCGAACAGCGGAGGAAACAGAACTTTATGAAACCGTAGATTTGTGTATGAAACAGCTTGTAGAAGAATATGGAAATTCTATTTTATTAAGCAGTGAAAAGAATATATATATGGTTGCCAGAATGACTAGAATTTTGAAACGTACAGTATGGGCATTGGCACAGCAGCTAAAGGAAGGTGCATTTGAACCTACTGGATATGAAATAAAGTTTGATTTTTCGGATGGACTGGATTCGGCAAGAATGGATTTAGGCGATGAGCATACAATGCGTCTGAGTGGACAGATAGATCGTTTAGATGCGTTGCAGGACGGAGATAAGGTTCTTTTAAAAGTCATTGATTATAAATCAGGGAAAATGACCTTTTCCTTGTCTAATTTGTATTATGGATTACAGATGCAGTTGGTAGTATATATGAATGCAGCAGCCGAATTTACAAAAGATAAATATCCGGAAAAAGAGATCGAGACAGCAGGCATTTTTTATTACAATATGGATGATCCAATTGTAACAAAAGACGAGGAAGAAGCTGTAAATCAAGCGTTGCTAAAAGCGTTAAAAATGAATGGACTTGTAAACCGAGACAGCCATGTAATTCCGCTGTTGGATCAGGCATTTGCCGCAGGGGAAGAACAAAAGGATACGTTAAAGGGTTCGGTGAAGTCTTGGATTATTCCAGTAGAAACGGTAAAAGATGGCGGCATAGGGAAACGTTCCAATGTAATGGACAAAAAAGGATTTGAAACGATAGGAGCCTATGTAAAGCATAAGATTTCCAAAGAGGGAAAAGAAATTTTTGATGGAAATATTCAGATAGAACCTTATCGACAGAAGGATCGTACGGCCTGTGCCTATTGTCCTTATCTGCCGATCTGTGGGTTTGATCCTAAATTGCCGGGAAATGCGTTCAGAGAATTTCAGGAGTTGAAAGCAGAAGATGCAGTTGCGCAGATGCAAAAGGAGCTGAATGGAGAGAAGCAAGCAGATGGAGGAAATACACATGGGGAATAAAGGAGTATCATGGACAGAGCAACAGCAGCAGGTCATTGATGCACGAGAAAAAAATATACTGGTATCGGCAGCGGCAGGTTCTGGTAAAACAGCAGTGCTTGTGGAACGTATCATTACTATGGTTTCCCAAAAAGAAAATCCAGTTGATATTGATAAATTGTTAGTGGTAACCTTTACCAATGCCGCTGCCGCTGAAATGAGTGAACGAATTTTGCAGGCATTGGAAAAAAAGGCAGAAGAAGAACCCGAAAATATGCACTTACGCAAACAGATTACGTTGGTTAAAAATGCACATATTTGTACTTTTCATAGTTTCTGTCAAAGTGTAATACGCAATCATTTTAACGAAATTGAATTAGACCCTAATTTCCGTATTGGGGATGATACCGAATTACAGTTGATGAAAAATGATGTGATGGAAGCTTTATTTGAGGAAAAATATAAAGAGTATCGAGAAGAAAAAGAGCAGGCACAGGCAGAAAAGAGAGAAATGACCGAAGAGGAAGAAGCTTTTATTAATCTTGTGGAATGTTATGCAGGAAACAAAAATGATGATGGATTGCGGGAAATTATATTGCAACTGTATCACTTTGCCATGAGTTCGCCTTGGCCAGAGGAGTGGCTGGAAGAGAAAAAAAAGATGTATGAAGTGGCTACGATGGAGGAGCTAAACCAGACCGACTGGATGAAATTTTTGTTACAATATCTTTCTCAAATATTGGAGGGCATAAAAGAAAAGAATCGAACTGCCTTGCGGATTGCTGGGGAAGCGGATGGACCTGAAATGTATCTGGATGCTTTATTGGATGATGAAGAATATTTGGAAGCGTTGTCTCAAAAGAAAAGTTATGAGGAACTGGGAGATTTGTTGGCAGAGCATAAATGGAAACGATTGTCGACAAAGAAGTCGGATCAAGTTAGTGCGGAGAAAAGAGAGCAGGTTAAAAGTATTCGTGATGAAGTGAAAAAGACATTGGCAGATCTGAGCAAACAATTTTTCTTTCAAAGTTCGGAACAAATGCTTTCTGATATGCAGGAACAGAAAATGCCTATGTGCGCGCTATTGGATCTTACAATGGAATTTAAGAGAAACTTTCAGTGTGCAAAAGAAGAAAAACGCGTGTTGGATTTTAATGATTTGGAACATTACGCATTAGCAATTCTTGTGGATGGGGAAGAACACGTTTCATCGGCTGTGGCAAAAGCATATAGCCAGCAATTTGTAGAAATTTTGGTGGATGAGTATCAGGATAGCAATGAAGTACAGGAGACGATTTTACAGAGTATTTGCCAGGCAGAAGAAAATGGCCCTAGCTTATTTATGGTAGGAGATGTGAAACAGAGTATTTATAAGTTTCGTATGGCAAGACCAGAATTATTTATGGGAAAATATGCAGAATTTCCACTACAGGCTGGAGCCCAGCAAAAATTAAGAATTGATCTGAGTAAAAACTTTAGAAGTCGTGGTGTAGTACTCGAAAGCGTAAATCGGATTTTTCAGGAGATTATGCGGCAGTCTCTTGGTGGTGTGGAATATGACGAAGCAGCAGCCTTGTATCTTGGAAATAAAGGTTTTCCTCAAGAAGAGGGCGTATCGGACACAACGGAGTTATTGCTTTTCTGTGATGAAGATACTGATGTGGTAGCCGAGGAGGAAAAAGAGGAAGAACAGAATGCGGAAACATTATCGGCTATTGAAGTGGAAGCAAGAATGGTAGCCTCTCGTATTCAGGAATTGGTAGACCAAGAACATGGACTAAAGGTTGTGGATAAAAAGACAGGGCTTTTAAGAAAGTGTGAATACGGGGATATTGTAATCCTTCTTCGTACTATGAATAAATGGTCTGATGGGTATTTGGAAGTATTAAAAAATGCGGGGATACCTGTATATACAGAGACAAGAACGGGGTATTTTTCTACCTATGAAATACGAACGGTACTGCAATATTTAAAAGTATTGGACAATCCAAGGCAGGATATTCCTTTGGCAGCAGTGATGCGTTCTATGTTTGGAAAATTTACGGCAGAAGAGATGGCGGTGATGCGAAACTATCATCAAGGGGAAACGCTTTACGATACAATAAAATATTATAAAGAAGAATACGAAAAGGAAGAAACAGGGCTAGATGTAAACCTAGGAGAACGGATACAATCCTTCTTGTTTCAAATTGAAACGTTTCGTGAAAGGATACCTTATACGCCAATCCACCAGTTATTAGAAGAAATTTATGAGGAAACCGGATATGCAGATTATGTTTCTGTTATGCCAAACGGTGCACAACGGAAGGAAAATCTCAAAATGCTTATCAATAAAGCATTGGATTTAGAGGCAACGAATCAAAGTACCTTATTTCATTTTAATCGTTATATTGAAAAATTGCATAAATATGAAGTGGATTTTGGAGAGGCACTGGGAGCAGATTCGGCGGGAAGTGCGGTACAGATTATGAGTATTCATAAAAGTAAAGGATTGGAATTTCCTGTTGTAATAGTAGGAGCCATGTCAAAGAAATTTAATAATCAGGATGCGCAAAGCAGGCTTGTACTGCATCTGGACTATGGTGTTGGTGCAGATGTGATCGATTACAAAATGCGAACCAAAATACCTTCCCTAATAAAAAAAACAATTGCAAGAAAGAATACGTTGGATAATCTAGGTGAAGAGTTGCGTGTGTTGTATGTAGCATTAACCCGCGCCAAAGAAAAGCTGATTATGGCAGGTGTTGTGGAAAAAGAAGAAAAATTGGATGCGTGGAAAAACAAAACAGGCGAGATGGATTATTTTACCCGCGTACATGCAAGTAGTTATGCAGACTGGGTAGCACCAATCATTATGAAAGAAGATAGCAAACTGTTTTCTTGTAATGTAGTCGGGATGGAAGGTTTAGTGCAGGCAGAAACGTTGCAACAGATACAAAATGCGGTAAAAAAGAGTGAATTAAATCAATGGAATACCGAAAAAGTGTATCAAAAAGAAATGGCTGAAAAATTGAAGGCACAGACCGAGTATAAATATGCATTTGAAAATGAAAAAGATATAAAAAGCAAAATGACAGTTTCGGAGTTAAAACTTCTGGCAATGCAGGATGTAGAGGAAACAGGAGTGTATCTTTTAGAGGAACAGCAAGAAAAAGAAATAGAGGAAACCCCTCTTCCACAATTCTTAAAGCAGGAGGAGCCTATTAAGGGAGCAAATAGAGGAACAATCTATCATAGAGTCTTTGAGAAAATACGTTTTGAGCAGATAAAGAAAGAGACAGATATTCTGACGGAGATAGAATGGATGCAGGAACAGGCATACCTGACAAAAGAAGAAGCAAATGCGGTGTATCGAAAGGATATTTTCTTATTTGTAAATTCTAAGATTGGACAGAGGATGCGACAGGCAGAAGAAAAAGGAAAGTTGTGGAGAGAGCAACCCTTTGTGATTGGACTTACTGCTGGTAAAGTAAAGCAGGAATGGAAGGGCAGTCAGGAACTTGTATTAATTCAGGGAATTATTGATGCCTATTTTATAGAAGAAGATGAGATTGTGTTGGTAGATTACAAAACAGATTGGGTCAACTCTGCGGATGTGCTTGTTCAAAAATATAAGGAACAGCTTGCTTACTATCAGCGAGCCTTAGAACAGATGACGGGAAAAAAGGTGAAAGAAAAAATCATTTATTCCGTGTCCTTGGGAACAGAAGTACCATTATAATAGTAGAAACCTGCTATAGAATAGGAAAGGTTTTTGCGAAAGAAGCAGATAACACCTGTTTTAAGAGAAAAAGTCCTTGACATCTTGACAAAAGAGTGATAGGATGAAAAATGCACTATTATGGTGTAGTATGCTTTAGAATCTGTCCAAATGACAGAAAAGCATAGGAAAATAACAGTAAAGTGTTTTTGTCCGTAGTGAAAGAAACAATTAATTTTCCCACAAAAAACGCGGATACACATAAAAAAATTCAAGGGGTGAAAACGTCAATGGAAAAAAACAGAATTCGTCCAATTAAAGTTGGTAACAGTGTAAGAATGAGTTTCTCAAGACAAAAAGAAGTTCTTGAAATGCCTAATTTGATTGAGGTACAGACTGATTCCTACAAATGGTTCTTGGAAGAAGGACTAAATGAAGTTTTCAGAGACATTTCTCCAATCACAGATTACACAGGAAATCTTTCATTAGAATTTGTAAGTTTTGTATTATGTGATGATGAGGAGAATGTAAAGTACAGCGTAGAAGAGTGTAAGGAACGTGATGCGACTTATGCGGCTCCGCTTAAAGTACGTGTAAGACTTCATAATAAGGAAAATGATGAAATTAACGAACACGACATTTTCATGGGTGATTTGCCATTAATGACTGACACAGGTACATTTGTTATCAATGGTGCCGAACGTGTTATTGTCAGCCAGTTAGTACGTTCCCCTGGAATTTATTATGCAATTGGTCATGATAAGATTGGTAAGGAGCTATTTTCATCTACTGTAATTCCGAACCGTGGAGCATGGTTAGAGTATGAGACAGATTCTAACGATGTATTCTATGTTCGTGTAGATAGAAATAGAAAGGTGCCAATTACCGTATTGCTTCGTGCATTAGGTCTTGGTACAAATGAAGAGATTGTACAGATGTTTGGTGAGGAGCCAAAGATTTTAGCAAGTATTGCTAAGGATACATCGGACAATTATAACGATGGTTTATTAGAGCTTTATAAAAAGCTTCGTCCGGGTGAGCCTTTATCAGTAGACAGTGCAGAAAGTTTGCTAAATAGTATGTTCTTCGATCCAAGAAGATACGATTTGGCTAAAGTGGGAAGATATAAATTTAATAAGAAATTAGCATTTAAGAATAGAATTACAGGTTTTGTATTAGCAGAGGATGTTGTAGATACAGAGACAGGAGAAGTGCTTGCAGAAGCAGGAACTATGGTTTCTGATGAATTGGCAGACAAGATTCAGAATGCAGCAATTCCATCTGTTATGATTCAGACAGAACATAAGAATGAAAAAGTGCTTTCAAACATGGCAGTTGATGCAAATTGTTATGTAGACTTTGATGTAGAGGAAATCGGTATCCGTGAAAAGGTATACTACCCTGTATTAAAGGGAATCTTAGATGAGTATGCTGGTGATATGGATGCAATTCGTCATGCGATGGAGCGTGATATTGATGACTTGATTCCAAAGCATATTACAAAAGAAGATATTTTCGCTTCTATCAATTATAATATGCACTTGGAATATGGAATTGGTAATGATGACGATATTGACCATTTGGGTAACCGTCGTATTCGTGCAGTTGGTGAATTATTACAGAATCAGTACAGAATCGGTTTATCCAGAATGGAACGTGTTGTGCGTGAGCGTATGACAACACAGGATATGGAAGGAATTTCTCCACAGTCATTAATTAATATCAAACCAGTAACAGCAGCCGTAAAAGAATTTTTCGGAAGTTCTCAGTTGTCACAGTTTATGGATCAGAACAACCCTCTTAGTGAATTGACTCACAAGAGACGTTTATCAGCATTGGGACCTGGTGGTTTGTCAAGAGATCGTGCAGGTTTCGAGGTTCGAGATGTACATTATTCTCACTATGGTAGAATGTGTCCAATTGAAACACCTGAAGGTCCAAACATCGGTTTGATTAACTCATTGGCATCTTATGCTAGAATTAACGAATACGGCTTTATTGAAGCTCCATATCGTAAGGTTGACAAGACAGATCCACTTAATCCAAGAGTAACGGATGAAGTTGTTTATTTGACAGCAGATGAAGAAGACAAGTATATCGTTGCGCAGGCGAACGAAACTTTGGATGAAAATGGATATTTTGTAAATAACAATGTATCTGGTCGTTTCCGTGAGGAAACTTCACGGTTCGAAAAGAAAAAGATCGACTTAATGGACGTATCTCCTAAGATGGTATTCTCTGTCGCAACAGCGATGATTCCTTTCTTGGAGAACGATGATGCAAACCGTGCGTTGATGGGATCAAACATGCAGCGTCAGGCAGTACCATTGCTTGTGACAGAATCACCAGTTGTTGGTACAGGTATGGAACGTAAAGCGGCTGTAGACTCTGGTGACTGTGTAGTTGCCAAAGAAAACGGTGTTGTTAAGAAGGCAGCTTCCAATGAAATTGTTGTTACAAATGAAGAAGGAAAAGACGTTACTTACAAGCTTGAGAAGTTTACAAGAAGTAACCAGGGTAACTGCATGAACCAGAGACCAATTGTAAAGAACGGTGATGCAGTAAAAGTAGGAGATGTAATTGCAGATGGTCCATGTACTGCAAATGGTGAAATTGCCCTTGGTAAAAACCCATTGATTGGATTTATGACATGGGAAGGATATAACTATGAGGATGCGGTATTATTAAGTGAGCGTTTAGTTCGCGATGATGTATATACATCTGTTCATATTACAGAATATGAGGCAGAGGCGCGTGATACAAAGCTTGGTGCAGAAGAGATTACCAGAGATGTCCCTGGTGTCGGTGACGATGCACTGAAGGATTTGGATGAAAGAGGTATCATTCGTATTGGTGCAGAGGTACGTGCTGGAGATATTTTAGTAGGTAAAGTAACACCTAAGGGTGAGACAGAGCTTACAGCAGAAGAAAGATTATTACGTGCTATTTTCGGTGAGAAGGCAAGAGAAGTTCGTGATACTTCCTTACGTGTTCCACATGGAGAATTTGGTATCGTAATTGATGCAAAGGTATTCACAAGAGAAAATGGAGACGAATTATCACCTGGTGTAAATCAATGTGTGCGCATTTACATTGCACAGAAGAGAAAGATTCAGGTAGGAGATAAGATGGCTGGTCGTCATGGTAACAAGGGTGTAGTTTCACGAGTATTACCAGTAGAAGATATGCCATTCCTTCCAAACGGACGTCCACTTGATATCGTACTTAATCCACTTGGTGTGCCTTCTCGTATGAACATTGGACAGGTGTTGGAGATTCACCTTTCCCTTGCATCAAAGGTACTTGGTTTCAACGTAGCAACACCAGTATTTGATGGTGCAAAAGAAAATGACATCATGGATACGTTGGAATTAGCAAATGATTATGTAAATACACCTCTTGAGGATTTTAAGGCTAAGTATGAAGATGTCTTAGATCCAGAGGTTATGGAATACTTATTGACAAACGAAGAATACAGAAAAGAGTGCAAGGATTATGACGTGGATTTTGATACCGCAGTTACTGCACTGAACGATATTTCCGGGGTTCGCTGTATCTGCTACAGTGTCAAGGAAATCTACTGGATTGCGCGGCAGATCGGAAAAACAGACACATATACCGTAGTAAAGGCAAAAGATTACATTCGAAAACCAAAGAAAAATGGGTATGAGAGTTACCATATCGTTCTGGATATCCCGATGTCTTACAAAGGAAAGACAACTGTGGTTCGTGTGGAATTGCAGCTGCGGACGATGATCATGGATGCGTGGGCAGGAATGGATAACCGGGTTTCTTACAAAAAAGGAGTTCCGCCGGAAATGGAACGCCGCATTGAAAAATATGCCAGGATCGGAAGAAGACTTGATAAACTGATCCAGAAAACGCTTGATGATTCAAAAACCGTATAAAGGTATGGAATCTCCTGAAAATATGTGCTAAAATGCTTTTATATCATGAGCACAGGGATTAACCTGTACAATACCGACAGCATGGGGTTAGGAGATATACACAGATGATCGACAAAAAGAAGTTAAAAGATGTCATGAAGAAGCAGGATCTCAAGCAGGAGAAACCAACAGATCCAAGCATGACACTTGATGTAAAAAATGAAGATGTGGAAGCACAGATAGATCTATATCTGAAAGAAAAAACCGGTGAGAATTTAAATGCCCTGATCGAGCTGATGCGAACCAGACGTGTGCTTGTTCCGGCAAATTTAAATGATGAAAAGAAGCCGGTTCCGTGTCTGATCAACAGTCCGAAAAACGGAATGTTTCTTCCAATTTATACAAGTAAAAAGGAGATTCCGGAATCTCCGAGGAGTGAAGCAGTTATAAACATGCCGTTCCTTGCAACGAATAA
>OKRU01003061.1_pt1 | contig 13859 bp, 10 predicted proteins | sample 1601131 | NCBI WGS metagenome assembly OKRU01 (sample SAMEA3541558, study PRJEB24748) | human gut metagenome | biome: human gut; feature: human-associated habitat; material: faeces | place: China | collected 2012 | reverse complement strand
CCATCTGCATGTCACATCTTTTGAGATCCGCCCCGAAGGCAAGCGACTGATGGAAATCAACAGCCGGCGTTTCGGTACTCCGGGCATTACCACCGTCATCGGTGACTTTCTTGAAACAGATACCGCCATTTATCCCTGTCCCGATGCAGTTTTTATCGGCGGACATGGCGGACGGCTGAAAGAAATCATATCCCGGGTCCGGCATAAGCTTCTTCCCGGAGCACGCATCGTTTTCAACTCCGTATCCGAAGAAAGTAAAACGCATTTCATCGAAGCCGCCAACGAATCCGGACTCTGTTTTCTCGGCGGAACAAGAGTCGCAATAAATGAATATAATCCAATAGAGATCCTGGTGGCTTCAGCTCCGGACTCTCCTTATCTATAAAAATATATGAAAACAGCCATTATTGTCATATCAGAAGCCGGCATAGCACTGGCCAAGACACTGGAACAGGAACTTCCCGAATCAGAGATCTTTTCTACCGGCACAGACACAGATTGCCACTCTATTTCCAATCTTCAGGAGGCCGTTCCTGAGATATTCCATAAATTCGATGCTATTATCTTCATCGGAGCTATGGGAATTTGTATCCGTGCCATTGCTCCCCATATTGAAGACAAGCATAAAGATCCCGCCGTTGTCTGTGTAGACAGCACAGGACGTTATGCTGTCTCTGTCCTGTCCGGACATATTGGTGGAGCCAACGGACTGACCCGGTATGTGGCAAGCATTCTGGGAGCCGAACCTGTGATTACCACCCGGAGTGACCGTACCGGTCTTTGGGCCCTCGATACTCTTGGCAAAAAATACGGTTGGCAAACAGTCCCGGCCGAATCATCGGATATGAATCATCTGATCACACTCTTTGTAGATTGCAAACCAACAGCTCTATTACTCGACATTCGCGACGAAGGCACAACACAGTTGGAACATACCTTGCCTCCTCACGTCGATGTATTCTACAAATTTGAGGATATGGATCTCCGGAAATATGACTTGCTCCTGCTTGTCACTCCATTCATTTACAACACCTCTGACACTCCGGCACTCTACTACGTCCCACCGGTATTGCATATGGGAGTCGGACTGGCCCGCGATGCCCATCCGGTGGATACCGTCATTACCCATCTGATGGATGTTGTGGTGCAAGCCAACATGATCCCTCTTGCCATACGTACCGTATCTTCCATTGAAGAAAAAAAAGACGAACCCGTGCTCAAACTACTTGCAGAGGCTTATCAGACCCGGCTTTACACCGCCAGTCAACTCAGCAAAATAGAGGTGCCCACTCCAAGTGAAGTGGTCAACAAGCACATGGGTACTCCCAGTGTATCCGAAGCCTCTGCCCTACTCTCTTCCGGAGGCGGTCCCTTACTCCTGCCCAAACAAAAAGGCGCTAACTTTACTGTAGCCATCGCCATGGACGCCGCCTCCGTACGTCAGGGGCACATCGAAATTGTCGGAGCCGGTCCCGGCGATCCGGAGCTGATCTCCGTACGCGGACGTCGCTTTCTCGAAGAAGCCGACCTGATACTTTATGCCGGCAGTCTCGTCCCCCGCGAACTGACAGAATGTGCCAAAGCCGGTGCTACCATACGCAGTTCGGCTTCCATGACTCTCGAAGAGCAATTTGCCTTGATGAAAGAGTTTTATGACCGTGGACAGTTGGTAGTCCGTCTGCACACAGGCGACCCTTGTATCTATGGTGCCATCCAGGAGCAAATGAATTTCTTCGACCAATATGGTATGCATTACCACATCACTCCGGGGATCTCTTCATTTCAGGCTGCCGCCGCTGCTCTCCAATCCCAATTCACCATTCCGGAGAGGGTACAGACCATCATCCTCACTCGCGGTGAAGGTCGTACACCGATGCCCGAGAAAGAGAAACTCAGCCTGCTGGCACGTTCGCAAAGCACCATGTGCATCTTCCTCAGCGCAGGCGTAGTCGATCAGGTTCAGCGAGAGCTCCTCGAGCACTATCCGCCCACTACACCTGTAGCTGCCTGTTATCATCTGACCTGGAAAGACGAACGCATCTTTCGCGGACAATTACAGGATTTAGCTAAGATCGTAAACGAAAACCATCTGACTCTGACTACCATGATTGTCGTAGGCGATGCCATCGATAATCGGGAAGGACTGTCACGACTATATTCTCACCAATTTAAACACTTATTCCGTAAATAATCATGATACTTATATTTGGAGGAACCACTGAAGGACGGGCTGCCGTCAATGTAATCGAAGAAGCCGGGAAACCTTATTATTACTCAACCAAAGGTGACGAACAGGATATCTACCTGCATCATGGCATACGCCTGAGCGGCGCCATGACCCGGAGAACCCTGAAAGCTTTCTGTCGCCAAAACGACATTCGCCTTTTAATAGATGCCGCCCACCCCTTTGCCGAAAAGCTGCATGATACAGTAACCGATGTTGCGCATGATCTCGGCATTCCCTGCATTCGATACGAACGCATTTACGACCGCTCTTACCTCAACCCGATTTTCGAAGACAACTGCGACCCTGATGATTTGCCTTTTAAATTTGAATATGACAATCGGGATCTGTTGCGCGAGTTGAAGAAAGAAAAAGAGGGTCACAGATTTCTTTTCCTGACAGGTGTCCAGTCCATCGCCCGATTCAAATCTTTATGGACCAAGAAGAAGTATGAATGTTACTTCCGTATTCTCGACCGTGACAGCTCCCGTGAAATAGCCCGTCAAGCCGGATTCCCGGAAGATCATCTGGTGTACTATCATCCCGAAACGGAGAATCTGCCCCAACTCCTGCAAGAACTGTCTCCCCAGGCAGTCGTCCTGAAAGAGAGTGGGAAGTCCGGAGGATTCACCGAAAAGAAAGACATGATCCTGGAATATGGGGCAACTCCTTACATCCTTCTCCATCCCGAATTAGAATATTACGATATAACAGTAGACGGAGTAAACAGTCTCCGCCGTACCCTTGAGAAAATGCTGCCCGATTACTTCCCATTGCGTAGCGGACTCACTACCGGGAGTTGTGCCGCAGCCGCTGCCATAGCTGCTTTTCGGAAACTGAAAAATCCCATACTCGAGGATTTTAACCGGAATATCCATACCGTCCTTCCCAGTGGCGAAACGATTGAAATTCCTTGCCAATCCGTATCCGGAACATTCTCCGACGAGAAAATTGAAGTCAGCGCTACCGTCATCAAAGATGGAGGAGATGACCCCGATGTGACCAGTGGGCTGCCGATTGTAACCACTTTAACCCTGAACCTCGCAGAAGCGAAACAGGCTAATAACGCACCTGTACAAACTCCGGAAACATGGGAGTTCGTCTTCCATGGTGGCCCGGGTGTAGGAACAGTTACCCTGCCGGGACTCGGGCTCGAAGTAGGTGGTCCGGCCATTAACGCTACTCCCAGGCAAATGATTATCGACAATCTGAGGAATTGCATCCGGTACTACTATCGATACCTGCCAAACGCTCCCATCCATGTCACCATCTCAGTTCCCGGAGGTGAAGAAGTCGCCGCACGTACTTTCAACCCCCGGCTGGGTGTCGTAGGCGGAATCTCCATCATCGGTACCAGCGGTATTGTGAAACCCTTTTCTTCCGAAGCTTTCGTCCGTTCCATTCGTAAGGAGATGGAAGTGGCACGTGCTACAGGTGCTTGCCGTATTGTCATCAATTCGGGAGCCAAAAGCGAAAAATATATTCGCAATCTCTATCCGGAACTTCCGCCGCAGGCTTTTGTGCACTATGGCAATTTCATAGGCGAAACGATCGGAATTGCAGCCGAACTCGGCATCTCGCGGCTGACCTTGGGAGTGATGATGGGTAAAGCTGTGAAACTGGCGGAAGGGCACCTCGACACACACAGCAAGAAAGTCACCATGAACAAGGAGTTCCTCAAAGAAATTGCCCGACGGTGTGGATGTACCCCCTCCAGCATAGAGGCAATCGACCATATCATTCTGGCACGTGAACTTTGGAACATCCTTCCTGAAACCGAACTGCAGGCTTTCTGTTCCCTGTTGATCGAACAATGCCACCGCCACTGCGATGTGCTGCTCCCCAATGGAGAACTAACCATCCTTCTGATTACCGAAGAAGGAAAAATCATACAGTAAGTTCCTGTCTAAGTTAAATCGGTCATAAAAGATCGATTTAACTTAGACTGACAAACAACCAAGAGCATACCTTATTTTGAGGTTAATCCACTGAATGTTAGTAATCTCTATTTTTCAATTTCTATTATGATCCTTCCCATTCAATAAAATTTAAACCGAATACAATAAAAAAGCAATATAATCCAAGCAGTAATAAAAGGTTTATTGCATTTATAGAATATAATTATCAAAACATAAAGTTTAATAGAAAGGAAAAAACTTTTATTATGAAGAAAACTTATTTATGGACGGCCATGCTTTGCACGGCAATAGCATTTTCGGCATGCAAATCCAATAAAGCCGGACAGGACACCGCAAGCGAAGCAAAGACTGAAGAAGCAGCTATACCGGGAAGTGATAAAGACGAACACGGTTGCGTCGGCTCTGCCGGATACGTATGGAGTGAAGTGAAGAAAGATTGTATTCGTCCCTTCGAAGCAGGACTGAAAATCAGCGAAACCCCAAAAGACAACGCTACTTACGCCACTTACATCGTATTTGCTGCCGACTCTGTGCAAGCAGAACTCTACACACCCGAGTCTGAAGGAAGTATCCTGCTCGAACGTGCGGACAACCAATGGAAAAACGATACGATCAGCGTCAGTTGCAAGAACGGTCAATGGAGCATTTCTAAACAGAAATAAAAAAACACCTCGCCCCGAAAAAGCTGTCTCAAATTAGATAATCGCTAATTTACCGGCCGGTAACATCGTCATCTCAATTTTTCTTTGCAATGTAGAAGCCCGATCCAAGCGCATCTACTCTACGCAAAATAAGTCCATCCCGGTCAGACTAACCTCGACGGGCGAGGTTTACTGTTTGTATTTGCCCCGATGAATATTTCATCAGGACAAATACAAACTGTCTACAATCAGGATAATGCCGCAATCCCCGTTCCTATCAGATTGGCATTATCCATACTATTAATATGAACTTCGACATCTTCCAGTTCAAGCTCACGGAGAAGTTCCTGCAATTTCTCCATTACAAGGATATTATAGTTTTTATCTTTCCGACTTTCACTCCAGAAAAGACTGCCCTCGGCAATCAGACAAACCCGATGGATATCTCGATTATACGATTTCAGCAATGCGATTAATCCGGCAAGAGAGGCAGCGACGAGCTGGGCCGATCTGTTATAGATCCAATGGGCTACCTGAACATAGATATCTTTGTGTATATCAGGATAATTCATAATAGCAGTCAGTTTCCTTGCATCAAATCTCTCTTCAAATTCTTCCAAAGGGAAAGCTGCTTTCAGGATATCTCCCAGATACATGCCGGATACCGCTTTCTCAAAACGCTGTTTACCCAAACTGTCAGAAGTTGCGTCAACAGTATCGTCCACCGCAGTCAGGAAGGGAGGATAAAAGTTTCCCGATTCCAGATTGACCGGAATCAAGCCTTGTACGTGACATTCCGGGTCCAACTTCGTTATCTTGTCAGACGGAATAAAAGTTGCCATATTTGTACCTGTCCCTACAATCAGGCCAATATAAGCATCATAGCTTTTGTCGGTAAGCCCGGCAAATAAACTGGCAATCGTGTCATTCAGCACTTTAACTCCTGTAAATCTGATTTTATTTTTTTCATTCAGGTAGTCGAGTAAGGGTTTCCCAACAAACTGTCCCACCATTTCCCGAATGTCTACCCCCTTGGTCCAACGAAGCAATCTTGCATCGCCTCCCGGTATCGATTCGGTCGGATAAGAAAAACAATAACCGATAGGCATTTCCTCTTCCCGCTTTATTTCAACAATCAGGTCGGCCAACTCTTTGAACAACTCTTCACGGGTATAACCGGGCGACTTCATAATCGACATATCCTTCTTCCAACCATTATTGGGATAGATGATTGGCTTTTCGGTTGAGAAATCGACAATTGCCACTCTATAGTTGGTACCTCCCAGGTCCAGAACCAAAGCCTTGCCTTTAACATCGGTCGCCTTAGGTAAAATAAAGGTAGGAATACATTGTATTTCAGCATTATTCTTATTTAATCCCTCTTCCACTTTCTCCCGGAATGCGTGTGCGATTCCTTTCAGTTGTTCATTGTCCAGTTTGAAAATATTCTTCTCCATGATACTAATTTTATGTATGGATTATCTTTATATCTGTAAATAACAACTGAAGATGAATTTTGCTCAAAAGACAATTTGTTTTAATGCTTTCATCACAGAGTAGCACAGAGTGGACCCTACAAGATCGACTCTGTGTTACTGTGTGGTAATCAGTCTCCGTTCCTATTCCTGTACACAACGAGTGGTGTGCGCATCATAATCCTGTTATCCAGCAACCGCGATTATATTATCGGATATCCGGTGAACCTCAAATAAGTGCGGTTCTCCGTTGCGTCATACTTCAGCAACATTCCTCCATCTGACAGCGCAGTGGCTGGAATACTGCTATTATAACCGGCCAGCACCTTTAGATCTGCTTCTGCGGGTATACGCCAGCCTGCCGGACAAGGATCGTGTACCGTTTTCGACCCGTCGAGAGCATATTCAGCACACTGAAAGGATTGAACATCCCCTCCCAGTTGCGATAGTTGAAGTGATAACCGTCATATCGGCGGGTAAACTTTTCCATCGTTTCCTCGTACGTCTGTCCGTTCGCACAGGGTAGTATAAGCCGGATGAAGGCTGATGTCCTGCAACTGGTTCAAATTACTGAAGTAACCCTCTGTATGGAGTTTCTCAAAATTTTGTATTCCAATCGGAAGTTTACGAGAGATCATAGAATCTACATTCATATCCACTTTATTTTTAGATCATCGCTATTATGCACAAAGATCGAAATTGTTTTCCGTTATTCCAGTATGTCAAAGATCGGAATTGATTCTTCTGTCAGTCCTTTTCCTGTATGCAACGCAAAGGAATCGCTTCGCGTTCATGACCGGACAGAACAATATCAGCTTTTGTTGATGCAGTACTTGTTATTCTGAAATAACTCACACTCTCTCCTTTGTCAGAATTAGCCAATTTGTTTCCACACCAGATTAAAGCCGCGGTTCCAATGTAGTAAAATTGAGTATTCAAGTAGTAATACCCCGTGAATCTAACATATGTTGTCTTTTGTTTATTTTTATCATATGCAAGCACCATTCCTCCATCTTTACCCAGAGTGTTTGAATTTTGCACATTTGCACCCTGTCCTTCCCCTTTCACTGCCTGATCCGCATTACTAAACAATGAAAGATAATTTTCTATCTGTGCTACACGCCATCCTGCAGGACACGGATCATGAACCGTTTTGGGACTGTTCCAGGCATTTATATATGCATTGTCCCGATCAGTTATCCATTTATGCACATCCTTCTGCTTATATATGTTCAACGGATTCTGATAAGCTGTACGATAAGTTGCCGTAGCGTCTACTCCCGGATCGAAAGGTAAAAACTTCACTCCATCCGGCCTATATAAACTCATAATTCCCACTATCGGTTCCTCTATCGGAGAAGGAAGCGTAACCTCTGTTATAGGTCTGTTCGAATAACTGCTCGGATACGGGTCTTTTCTCCCCCACTGATAATGAAAACCATGTGTTTTAAACTTCTCTACATCCGAAGGAGGAACTCCTGTATATCCTGCCATAGCCCCCAGATTACGGTCCATCATCGGCCGTTGATCCGGATGGTTGCCATACGTAAACTTCAGTTTTCTTTTAGTCAACGGTTCCTGCACATCCACATTACCCGTAGCGTCCGGATGATAATCCGTCACCCACACATGCCAGCTCCACAGTATGTTATCACTACTATCATAAGCCGCAATCACACCGCTTCCGCCCGTCGTGCCCGGAGCCACCCGGCAATAAATGCGGCATTGCCCCTTATCGGTAACGGGATTCTGTCCCACTGCCTTTCCGTCCGTACGCTTGATGTCTACAATGTTCGTATGGTCCTCAGCAGAGTTGACGATACCCATCACCGGCTCGCCGATGTCCCCGTCCTCTTTCGTCTGCCAAAGAAGTTTCACCTTAACGATGCCTCCCCCTTGACACCAGCCCTTCAAGGTTTCATTCGTTTTCTCTGTTCCGTCACTCTGATAAGCCAACGGGTCGAAGCAGAAACCTCCACCGGGAGCCACCATAAAGCAATTGGCCGTCGGAACCGGATTGTCATTGTTCTCCGAAGCGGGCACAGGATCGATGTAGGTCACACGTTTGTCATTCGTCGGGATACCCGTATGGCTAAAACTCACCGCATAGCTGTACTCCGTATTATTGTTCAGGCTGAAATCCGAGGACGTTTTCCCGCCGATGTACACACGATAATCCAGTTTCTTTTTGGGATCCGTGGTATTCACGGCTACAAAGTTCAGAAAAGAGCTTCCCTTCGGCGCATTCGCTTTCGTGCGCTGCAGATCGGAGTTTGCCGCGGGAGATTCGCCGCGTACATTGGCCGGGATCCAGCAAGAATAAGAATTGCCTTTACTCATATCAATCTCTACTGTATGAAACTGGTCCAGAATAGAGGGATAAGTGCCATTCGAGTCTGCTGTGGGAACCAGCGTATAGTTCAACGGGACGCTCTGCAACAGGACTTGTTTCAGTTCATAACCGCTCACGTTGTAATTCCAGCTCACCGTCAGTCGTGCAGCCAGGCGCTTCAGCAACAGGCGGGTATCATAACTGCCCTCCGGACTCTGAATGACAGCCTTACCGTCGGTCCCCGTCACCACGTTTACATGTTCCAGATGGAGCACATAAGGCATGGCGTTGATAGCGTCTGCTGTCGAAGGATCGATCTGATTGATTATCGAAGCATCTATATCCATACTCTTTACCCCCTTTGTACTTTCTGTATCTTCCAGATTCTTACCAACTAAAGTTTTTACCGCATCCTTGTTTCCACGTGCCACCACCAGCAATTGACAGTCATTCATCACATTCAGCGTCACATCCAGGTGGGTGCCGAGGTTTACGTCACCATAACTTTTACCAGTCTGATAGGTCCCGTTTCTATCGTATTGGAGTATCTCCAGATTATACAGCTTAGTGGGAACGGCCGGGACGCCACGGGTAACCGGCTTCCGTAACCGTTTTACATCAAAAGCGGCGGCGCGTGTTTCAACGGCGAGCCATTGAGATTCTTCATTCTTTGAATCATCGGCAAAGCCGAAACATAGGGATACCTCCACGGGCTTCGTGTCCGCATCGACCGGCACGACATCCGCCCGCTCTTCACAAGCCGCCATGCCCAATAGGCAGACAAGCACCGGTAGCTTCCACAGATTTTTAGAAGTATGTTTCATATTGGTATGTTTGTTTTAAGTTCACCACAGATTACACGGATTTTCACTGATTAATTATTTATATTCCGATTAATTATTTATATTTCACTGATAATCAAGTTTAATCGAATCAAAGATTCGGTGTTGATCTGTGAAGATCCAGTATTAATCTGTGAAAATCCGTGTAATCTGTGGTGAATCAAGTTCATTTCTGTCTTTTATTTGAAAACTACATTGTTCACCGGAAGCACCTCCACAGCATCGAACATCACTACGTTACCGTCCGTGATCGTCACACGCACATCGGCGCTGTTGGCGCCACTGATATTGACGGTGAGGTTATAAAGGTAATCTCTGCGGATGTTGTAGTCAGTCATCAGGTTGCCGCCCAAATGCAGGAGATAGTTCACGCCGATAGGCGCCGATGCTCCTGCATACTTATATTCACCCGACAGCTTGATGTACGTACAATAGTCCAATGTTCCGTCCGGCCCTTTAGCCGAAATGCTCTTTTCCATAAACGAGGCGGCTGTCCCCATTCCCCGTAAGTTTTCCGGCATATAGAATTCGCAAGGAGAAGACGGACTCAAATCAGTAGTGATCTGAGTTCCGTCTGTGGATGTGATAGCCGTAGAACCATCCTTATCCGCAGGATACTTATCTTTAATACTTCCGCCTCCCCGCGTATAGAGCGCCATATTCGCGGGTACATTGTAGAGGGAGACGGACTTGACGACAAGGTTACTCGGATTCTTTGCGTCTGCCAGATCTCCCTTTTTATTCCAGGACAAGGAAATCGTGGCGTAAGCCCGTCGCAAGGGAACCACCAGCGGTATTACACCCGGTTTCTTGGGATCGGGCGTATATTCCAGCGGCCCCGATGTCAACAGGGACGGCTTGTTCCTATAACCGGAAAAGGCCACCGTTTTCGCCTTCAGTTCCGCTTCGGTTCCGGTGAAGCTGCTCAAGAACGACTCTTCCGCATTGGCAATGACATAGAAGCGACTCTTCGTTTGGGTGAAAGTAGTTTCGCCGGTTGTAATCTCAATCGTCGGAGGAGGATTCTTCCCAGCCTGATCATCCGGAACCGTAAAAAAAGCTTTGTTCTTCAGCGTTGACGTTCCGCTCTCGGTGACGTATTGCAGCACCCAGATCCGGTTAACAGGGATCTGGTTAATCGTTCCGCGGGTATCCACCGTCAGCGCCGGAGGCAGTTTCAGAACTAATCGAAACTCCTCGGAAGTCTCTACGGATTCCTCGCTGCATCCCGCCAGCAAGCCGGAAACCGTCCATAGGCCGGAAACCGCCAGCAGGCAACCGAGTGCCCATTTGCCCGTCCATCGTCGTATGTATTGTCTTTTTGCCATTCTGTTTTGATCTGATTCTAAATATGATAATTGTATATGAATATGCCGGTTATTTTCCCATTTCATCCGAATCGAGCGTTACGGTCGATTCATATTCGCCTATCGCCAACGTCAAGTCAGCGGGGTCGAGTATGCCGTAGAAAGTCAGTGTAAAGGCGAACATATAGGTCATGCCCGGCAGCAACACCTTCTGGATCTCCGCCGGATAAGTATTGGTCGTTTTTCTACTTACACCGTTATCATTATAGCCTACCGTCAGGTTCACTTTAAAAGGAATCATAGCCGAACCGTCTACCGGAAGCACCACAACCGGTGTACTTTCTCGTGAAGTCTTTATATCATGGGATGCTGTATTATTCGTGAATCCGGTGAAGGACTGAGTAGTGGCAAACGTTTCATTCGCCACCGCCCCCCAGGTAGTACCACCCAACGTGTAAGGCAACGACGCCCGGAGTCCTCCCATCTCGAAGGAGTTCACCACCAGACTGGTAGGAGTAACCGGCTGAAAGTCACCTGCCGCCACACTCACTTTGATCTGTGCTCCCAAGCGTTTAAAGGGAGCCGGCAGCACTACGTCCATCATGTTTTCTCCCGTTTGGTTGGGTTGCACCACAATCCCTTTCAGGCTGGTGTACATAAAGTCTTTTCCGTTCGACACCTGAATCGTACCGTCCGTTTTCAGTTCGGGCACTTCCGTCGAAGAGTTGTACGATACCAGGTAAAGGTCGTACGTTCCGCGATACAGATAGAGTTCGCCCGTAGCCACTCCACCCTTTACCGTATATACTTTATGATCCAGCGGTTCCGTCGTCGTGGTAGACGCACCTGCGGGGAAAGCATAGATACAGAAAGTCTTTCCATCCTCCATATCCGTTGCCGCGTCGGCACGGGTCGAAGCCTCGTCCGCCTCCGCCCGGTAAAGAGAGAAGCGGAGCGATACCGGATCTCCCTCCTCCGTGCCGGGTTCCCCGGGAGCCTGTTCCGAACATCCTGTCAGTCCCGGCGCTCCCAGCAAGCAAAGGCAACACCCTATCCAAAGTTTCAGTCTTTTATTCATCGTTTCTTGTTTTAGTTCACCACAGAGTACACAGAGTAACACGGAGTGGATCGTTTTCCACTAAATCCCGATACTCGTGTTCTGGTTCGCATCGTTCTTCCAGTCCTCTATCTGTACCGAGCTCAGCTTACCTCCCATTTTGTCCACCGTAATCAGATAGACATAATGCTTTCCCGCCTCCCACTGCGCTGTCACCGATTGGGTTTCAAACGCATGCGCTTTCGCGGCAGCTTCTCCGTCCACACATACTTTGAGCCGGAACGAGAGCACCGTTTCTTCTTTCGCCATCGGCGCCACGAGGCAGGTCACGTTCGGTCCTTTCTGGTTTTCTTTCAGCTTCAACTCCACGCCACTCGCCTGCGCCAGTGTCAGTGTCGAAATATCCGACAGACTGTTCAGCAATCCGCTTTTCAGGTTCATCGTCCCGATGCCTGTCCGCAGACGGTTGGTTCCGCTCAGCACATCCACCTGTATCAGCTTTAGCGCTTCGGTGGCCGAAGCCGACTTCACGATATGGAAACTGACTTTGGCCAACGCATGCTTCATCTTGAAGCTGACGGTTCTCGAGGAAGGTTTTGCCGTGACGGGGGCTTTCCCCGTATCCGTACCCACACCGTAGAGATAATCGGCCTGCCCGGTAGCGAGAAAATCAGTCAATGACGATGGAAGGTTCACCGCCGTCGTATGTTCACCGTCACCGGACGCTTGGATGGCTGCGGGAGGATAATAGGCGTACAGCAAGGCATCACCCGAAGTGCTGTTCATGATCGTCTGCTTGTCCGGAGTCCAGACTCCTTCTTTCAAGGAGAATTTCATCAGTGGATTGTCTCCATACTCCGCATGTGGACTGGTAGCTGATGCGGTAGTGGTGGCATACACGTCCACCTCGGTGATAGCGGTTGCTTCCGCACGGGTGACGCTCTCCTCTCCCTCCACTTCGATCCGCTGCAATTCCAGTGCGCCTTCATCGGCGGCGAATCCGTCGTCCGAGGCGCATGAAGCCGTCAGGCATATCCCCGCTCCGAGGGCAAGCGCCATGTAGAGGCGATTCGCCGGCTTCTTCATTCGATTGTATTTTTGTAGGTTCATATCTGTTTTCGTATCTGTTCTTCATTAAGTGGCGTTTCCCGCGTCCTGCTCCGTTGTCTCTACGAATCGTTCTACGGTGATACCGTTCAGAATCAATTCATTGGTGGACGTAAAGTTATACTGGTAGTTGTATCCGGCCTTCAAGGTATGGGCCGCCTTATCGGTGTAGCTCTTCTCCGTTTCGCCGCTGTTGCCGGCCTTCACCTTGATCACAAACGTTCGGGAGCCGGGCTTGACAATGGCTACATACGTATGCTGCAGAGCGGAAGTTCCCGCTGCCGAGGCGCTATAGGCATTGATCGTCTGCGATTCAGAGGCACCGGTGGCAATCCCCGTACCCTCCAGGCTTGCCGTGCCGGGAAGCTTTGAATCATTTCCATACTTCACCACCAGGGTCACCTTCGCCGCTTCTGGAGCGAACGAGAACGTAGCCTTATTGCCATCGAGTACTCCTGTAGCCGTCAGCCGGTTGCTTTTCCAGAAATTGGTGGCTGTGCGCTGATCGGTTAGAATCCGGGTAAACGCCGTAGGATACGAAGCCGTAAACGTTTCACTACCGGTGGTGGTGAGCGCTGTTTGTCCGCTTGCGGGTTGCCAGGTGCCGGTTGTGCCGGTGACCACCCGTTGGTAGTCGGCAGATTTCGTGCCGTCCGTAATCCGGATGACATCACCCGCTACAAATTCTCTTTTATCATAATCATCGGCATGCGAGTCTGCCGTCGCACGGGTAACGGGACTCCCCACCTCCGCCGATACTTCCAACGGACGGGGCAAAGCATCCTCTTGCGAGCAGGCGGCCAGCAGAACCGGGAAGAACAGGCAGAGAGCCGCCCCGGATACCGATAGGATTCTATTCTTTTTCTTTTTCATGGGGTTACATCAAACTAATATTACATCAAACTAAGTTACATCAACTTAAAATTCCTGTATTCGATTCCCCGCTTTGCCACTC